>Ga0116167_1000943_pt1 | contig 27653 bp, 23 predicted proteins | sample AD_JPNMR3_MetaG_FD_89794 | JGI IMG/M metagenome (GOLD analysis project Ga0116167, IMG submission 89794) | Active sludge microbial communities of municipal wastewater-treating anaerobic digesters from Japan - AD_JPNMR3_MetaG | ecosystem: Engineered > Bioreactor > Anaerobic > Digestate | place...
AGAAAAACCGCTTTTGGATCCTCCATGGATGGGGCCGGTCAAGCCGTGCACTAGCCGCGCAATTGAAAGTATGGTATCAACCTATACGGATCACAACCGCGGGTGGTGACAACAGGTTGTCACAAAATTGTGGCATCTTTGATGGTTTTTTTAAACCGTGCCGCTACTTGGCCACCTGGTCGAGGACCTCTTTTGCGACATAAATGGGCGTATTGGTCCGGATGGCGAGGGCAATCGCGTCACTGGGGCGGGAATCCACATCCACTTGGCCCCCGTTTTGCTTGAAATAAATGCGGGCATAGAAGGTCGAGTCGCGCAAATCGTTCACCACCACACGTTCCATCCGGGCCCCTAACGCTTCAACGATATTCACTGATAAATCATGAGTTAGTGGTCGTTGGATGTGAATATCGTTTAAGGCCAGATGGATCGATTGCGCTTCATAATATCCGATCACGATCGGCATCATGCGATGGCCGTGTTTTTCTTTGAGAATGATGATCTGATCGGCTCCGGTTTCGTCCAGCCTCAATTCGTAAAATTCCATCTCGATCATTGACATGTCCTTCTCGAAATGTTCCTTTGCGTTCCGGCTTCCTCTCACTCCCCGGGATTCCGGCGTGGTTAGTCACAGGGGGAGTCGATCGATTTGGAATCGATGGGCACACCGATCTGTTCCAAGATTCGGCCCAGTTCCATCGTCGGCAACCCGATCACATTATGATACGATCCCTTCAAATCCCTCACCAAAGATTTGCCCCGGCCTTGAATGGCATACGCCCCGGCCTTGTCCATCGGTTCTCCGGATTGGACATAGGAATCGATTTCCTCCTGGGTCAACTCGCGAAATCGGACCTGCGTGGAGACCGCCTTGACAATTTCCGTCCCGGATCGCGCGTGATAGACACAGATCCCCGTCCAGACCTCATGCACTTGGCCGGACAAGCGGCTGAGCATGAGGACCGCTTCGCTGTGTGACTTGGGTTTACCCAAAATCGTGTCATGGATGGCCACCACCGTGTCGGCTCCGATCACTAAGTGATCGGGATAAAAGTGTCCCACTTTCACGGCTTTCTCCAACGCCATGCGGGCCGCGTAGCTGTTGGGCCGCTCCCCCATGGGGGGCAGTTCTGCCAACCGGCTGGGCACTACTTGAAACGCAATATTCAATTTTTCCAAAAGCATTTTCCGCCGGGGGGACTCACTGGCCAATACGATGCCCGCGATCTGTTCCGCCAATATTTTTTTCGGATTTCCAATAGGTTCTTCGCTCATTGGCCATTCATCCAACGTGCCGCACGTGGTCCCCGGCACGCGTTTCGTCCTCTCTCGCGTCCTGTCCGCTCAAGTGTATTGTATCAAAAAATCGAAAGTTTCTGATCTCCCTGAAGGCTTGACTCACTTCATTATACTAGAGTGCCAACACCTCCGAAGGGATTACTCCGGAAAGTGAAAACAACTCTTCGAATAAGAGGTGAGGATCCTGGAAGACAAGCCATCAGGCGGATTTCTACTGAGCCACCCGATTTTAAAGGGCTTGCGGGAATGTCATCGGCACGGAAGGATTTTTATGGGATCGGGTGATTGGGGGACTTCTCGAATTGGAAAAGCGTGCTTATACTTGTAACGTCTTTTGTGGTGTATAGCGGGGCGCTAGCTCAGCTGGGAGAGCACTACCTTCGCAAGGTAGGGGTCGAGGGTTCGAATCCCTTGCGCTCCATATCCTCTACAATAACCTCGCCAAATGAGCCATCCGCGAAATACTGTCGCCTCAATGGGAGCCAGATAGGCCCTTTAATCCCTCATAAAGCCCTCCTCATAAGCCCGCATAACTAATGGACGCTTGTAAAATAGAATCGGTTCGTCGTATTGCCGTTCGAGATAGTGATCAAGGTGTGAATGCTTACCGCGCAGTTAAGACCGCGCAGTTAAGATGCCCATTCCCAGGGGGATTTTGAATACGGTCTTATAATCAAGTGGTCCGATGGATACTCCACCGTCAGAAGGCGGTGAAGTCGACATTTCTTTTCCCTGGACATACTTCCGTTATGAAACCTTATATAATGGGAGCACTTGGCTGAACGGATTTGACATCCTTTTTTCGGGAGCAACCTCATGTCACCCTATCTTCATATTTTCCGGATACCGTTTTGTGATCCGCCCCACTTTTCGCGATTGTCAACCGGGGTGTGGATTTGGTTGTTACTCCTGGCACCGCTGGTAACTTTGGCGCAACCGCTTCCTTATCCAGATTCATTTTCGTTCATCCAGGTTCCTAATCCCCTCGCGGAGATCAATCCCGCCTTCCCGTTGGTTGACGCGCCTTTGCCCGGCGTCGGCGAACCGTTTTGGGATCCGCGTTTCGGTACGCTCCAAACCCGGGTGACTGTCGCGGACGGGATCAACGGCCGGCATGAATACTCCCGCTTCGATCCGTTCAATGCCGATCAATCCCTGATCGTTCTCCTCAATGAGGACGGGGGTTTCCTCGTCTACCGCACCGGGGCGGTGCCCTACAACCAGGAAGCCAACCGGGTTCTGGACCTGGATATTCAGGAACCCCGGTGGGATGCCAGCGATCCCCATCGTTTGTGGGGGATTCAGGAGTATCGGATCGTCACCGTGGAGGTTCTCACGGGAGAGCAAACCGTAATCAAAGATTTCACGTCCGACCCGGTTGTCGGGCCGGTTATCCGGGATTCACCCGTTTACCGGATCACCACTCAGGAAGAAGGCGAAGCCTCTCAGGATTTCCGTTATTGGGTTTTCATGCTGCAAGGGGATGACCGGGCTGAGTATTTGCCATTGTATTTATTCACTTGGGACCGGGAAACCGACACCGTACCGGGAGTGTATCCTCTGCCCGAGACGGAACGGGTGATCGACTGGGTGGGCATGTCATGGCAGGGCAACTTTGTGATTATCGGGGGCGATCCAGGGAACACGGGCCATACGAAGGGGCTGACTCTGGCCAACCGGGAACTTACCCGCTTCCACCAGCTGGCTTACGACACTGCGCATTCGGATGTGGGTTTGGGCGCGGACGGCCGCGAAGTGATCGTGATGCAGAACAGCCGCACAGATTACGTGGATATGATCCCGCTTGAATGGACCACGCAACCTGTATTGGTTGCCAGCGATTACGCGTCCTCGGGGATTATCCCCATCATCCGGCTTTTTTACAGCAGTAATTCCCCCCAAGGATTGCAAAGCGGCGTGCATATATCATGCAACTACCCGGGATACGCATTGATTTCCACGACCATCGAGCCAGGCTTGCCGGAACAAAATTGGCTGGACCGGTCGATGGTCCTGGCCCGGCTGGACCAGGCCGAACCCAGTGTGTATTACATGGCCAAACAACACAATACCACGGGATCCTATTGGGAAGAGACTCACGCGGCGATCACCCGCGATGGCAGCAAAATCGTTTGGGCCGACAACTGGGGCCTGAACGCAGGCGAGAGCCAGATGTTTCTCATGCAGTTGGATTTGCCTCCACGATGGCCGTATCTCATTACGGGCATCGTTGATTGGTTGATGTTTGAATGATCATGCGCAGGTTATCACGACAAAGGAGTTATTATGTCCACCCTTTCACGCCGAAGGTTTCTTCATTCCGTTGGATTGAGCACGATGGCCATGAGCGCGTATTCCGGGACGCGAGACTCCGTGGAGACGCCAACCCCGGTACCGGCCACCCGGTATGTGGCAGCCTATGACACGGAATCACCGAATTGCCTGGCCGCGGTCCGGAAAATCGTTGAAGTCCACAAGAAATTTGCCATGCCCGCGACGTTTTTCATTACTGGGAAAACGCTGGAGGCGAACGCGGAGGAATACCGGGGATTGTTGGATGATCCACTCTTCGAAGTGGCTTCGCATACATATTCCCACCGGATGTTAAAGGATAATCCCATCTGCGGCCCGGCCATAAGTTTGCCGGAAAAACGGGTGGAGATCTTCAAAAGCAAGGAGATCATTGAAAACATTTTCGAAAAGCCCTGCCTGGGATTGCGGCCCGCCTGCGGATTCGAGGATGGATTCCGCAACGCGCCGGAGGTGTTGGGCCTGATTGAGGAAGCCGGATATACCTACACCAGCAGCTGGCTGTGGGGGCCGGACTTTTCTCTTCCTGCTTTGCTCATCGAACCGTTTCGTTATGAAAGAGAAGGATTTCCAGACTTGTGGGAACTTCCCGGGCACGGCTGGCATGAGAACCTGCTGAAAAACAACAACAAGATGGGGCCCCGCCGTCTCACTCTGTGGCCTCCCGCGATGCCCGAAGCCATCCCCGCGGGTTTTCTGTCCCGTCCCGAAGAAGAATTCGCCGTCAACCGTATATTCATCGACAAAGCCGTGGCGGACAAGAAGCCTCATGTAACCTTGATCTGGCATCCCTGGTCGCTTCACGCATTCGATCCCCAAATGAAAATGCTCGAAATGACGTTCCAATATGTCAGGGATCAACAATTGAGCGCTTGCTGTTTCAGAGAACTGCGGGAGCAGGTGGCCGCGTGACTCCGAAAACATCAGGGGAAATGCGCCAGGGCTGGACCGAGGGAAAGCACATTACCGTCACCAACCAAGATCGCAGAGGGGTAATCATTCATGCCGCAAACGCAATCCCTTCGTATTTTTCAATGGACGCAATTGTTTTGGTTGTCCGTGATTTCCGGTATCGCATTCGGTTTGATTCCCGTGGCCATTGCCGAAGAGGCCAATCCCTACGCGGTTCCAACCTATGAATGCATTGGAATATACTACCGGCATGACGATCCCGGCGGCTGCGCGGTCCGGTTCCGGGAAGCCGGCGCGGATGCCTGGCGCGCGGCGCTTGGCCTGGTCTACGATCCCCGCGACCGGGAATACCGGGGCAGCCTGGTGAATCTGAAACCGGACACGGGGTATGAGATTGAATTGACGTGTGGCGGCGAGACCGTCACTCTTCCGTCGAAAACCCGGAGCGACCAGTATCCCATCGGCCGGATTACAACATTAGCGGACGGTGTTTCGCGCGAGCCCCTGGTGATCACCCAGTCAGGAACACCGGACGCTTATCACTTGATCCAACCAGCGGCCGGCGCGAAAGCCACCCTCGACATGATGAACGCGGAAGACGCGTCGGTGGTGATCGACGCCGATTATGTCATCGTGCGCGGTATTGAATCGCGCAACGCCGCCCGGCATGGGATTCTCATCAAAGCCGGCCGTCATGACGTCGTCATCGAGGATTGCCGGATCACCTTCTGGGGGCGGATCGGGGGGCCGGTTTCCTACGGCAACGAAGGCAACATGGACAGCGCCATTTACGCTGAACGCGGGGCCGGCCGCCTGACTCTGCAACGCAACCTGATCGAGGATCCGCGCGGCGCGTCCAACGATTGGGAAACCGGCCATCCCTCGGGCCCGCAAGGCATCTCGTTGATCAACTCCTGCGGCGGGAACGTGATCCGGTACAACGAAATCCGTTCGACGGAGGACCACGGCTACAACGACGGTATCGGCGGCGGCTCCAATTTCAGTTTCGAGGGCAGCCCCAACCGCGATTCGGACATTTACGGCAACATCATCAGCCACGTCTGGGATGACGCCATCGAGAGCGAAGGCGCGAATCAGAATGTGCGCATCTGGGGCAACTACTTGTTTCTCACGTATCAGCACATCGCCACCGCCTGCACCTCGAAAGGCCCACTTTATATTTTCTGCAATGTCTTCGGCAAGAGCCGCTGGACGCACCAGAATCCCCTGGGCGGCAGCCTGATCAAAGTGGGCGAGCGGGATGAGTTCGGCGGCGGTCGGCGTTTCGTGTTCCACAACACCGCGCTCCAACCGAAAGGCGCCTTTCATGTCTTCAGCGGCCATATCAATCCCAACACGGTCACGCGCAACAACATATTCGACTGCCCGGGCCGGTTGACCTCCTCCACGCCCGCCGATCCCCCCGGCGATTATGACTACGACCTCTTCACCGGGATGGACCGGGGCGCCGCCCGTGAGCCGCATGGCGCGCGCGGCAAGCCGGCTTATATCCACTCCTATGGGTTGGAATGGTATCCCGCCGCCAGCACGACGAAAATCCAATGGGGACGTGTGCCGTTCCAAAAGGGTGGCAGGACCATCGAGATCACCGACCCGGTGGTTACGGTCCCCAATCCGGTCATCGACGCGGGCGAGGTGATTCCCGGTTTCAATGACGATTACATGGGCAAGGCCCCCGATCTTGGGGCGTTCGAGCTGGGCGGCCCGCCGTTGAAATTCGGCCGCCGCGCCCAGGGCGACTTCTGGGCCCCGTGGGAATTGAAGTAAAGGGGGATTTCACGGAAAAAAGCAAAGGAAACTGTTCAAGTCTCCGGCAATGAGATCTTCTTCCATCCTTCCAGGCCGAACCGGATTTCCCGTTCCGCGAATTCCCACACCACCACGCGCTTGTCCGCCAGAAGCGTATGTTTGCGGCTCAGTTCTTGCCGCACCAGGGTGGACGCCCCGCCGTCGTTGATGATAGCGGCCACCCGCCTGCGCAACTCGCGCGCCAGGTGCGCGGTGAAACCTCCCGATCCCGGTTCGTCCCGCTCGTAAATCCGCAAGAAACTATCACCCAGCACCAGCACCGGCGCGGCGGGATCGTCCGTGCAGGTTTCTCCCGTGCCGCTGTGGATCACTTGTTCGCATTGGATCGTTTCCGGCGCGTACAGGGTATCAAGCCATGGCAGCCGCATCATGTTCAGGATGTCACCATAGCGGTTTAGCGGGACAGGCTTAACGTCATATTCAACCGTTCCCGGTTGTATCCAGCCCGCGTCCAACATCCGCTTGGCCGTCAGCCAGGCGGCCAATTGCATGCCACGCGGCGACCAGTGACTGTCTTGCATAAGGTACAAGGCCTCGGCCTTCTCCACCGGTCTGGTTTTATCCTTTTCATAGGCATTGAAAAGGTCCACCAGCGCCACGTCCGCGTCCCGCAGGCGTTCCATCAGCCGCCGCGTGTGGTGATTGACCGGTTCCGCGAGGCCTTCCGCCCGCCGGGTCAATTTTTCGGGATATATGGAAGCCTTGTTGGGCGCGATCATCACCAGCAGGTGGATCCCGCGTGCGGCCAGCTGGTCCTTGAAATCCACGATGGCAGGAAGGGGATCATCCGGATTGCCGGAATGGGCCTTGAAATCCAGCGGCTGGATTAGATACTCCACGGCCGGTTTGTAAAAAAAACAGCCCTCACGCCCAGCCACCGCTTTTTCACCGGCGTCCTTCAGAATGACGAATTGCAGATACCGGAACGCGGGCTGCAAGGTTTGCGCGAACCAGCTGGTGGTTTCGATCGATTTCTCGAACGAGCGCAGATGGCGCGCCGTGGGCGTTTGAGTGAATAGATCCAGAACGGCCGGCCTTTCGCCCCGCGCGATTTCGATGGCGGCCTGGATGATCCCCACACTGCCGATCATCATGGAAAAGAGAACGGTCAAAAGAAAAGGGCCTTGGAAAAGGGCGTTCACCAAATCCCTCCTAGAATTGCGAATATAAAACTCCTAGAATTGCGAATATAAAAATGGACTAAAGGTCTGGGCGAACATGCCCAGGATGGAGAAGGCAAACAGCGCGATCAACCAAACCGCTTTCCACGGCGTGATCCGTTCCGCCCACTCGAAGGCCTGGTACGGTTGAAAGACCAGCGCGGCGCACAACGCCATCAAAAGAAAATTGCCCTGTGTGTAGATTATACCCGCCAGCAGGATGGATCCTCCGGAAGCACCGTGCCCTCCAAACAGGGTGAGATAATACCGCCCTGCGTCTCCCAGGGTGGGGCTGCGGAACAAAACCCACGATAGCAGGATAGCCACGAACGTGAGGCCGATTTTGACCGGCCGGGACAGGCGCGCGTAACGGCCTTTCTTCCCGCGCCATTGCTCGAAGGCCAGAAACAAGCCGTGATAGCCGCCCCACAGGATGAACGTCCATGCCGCCCCGTGCCACAAGCCGCAGATCAGAAAGGTCAGGATCAAGTTGCGGTAGATGATGTACTTCGTGCTCCGGTTGCGTCCCACGGCGATCAGGGGGACATAGACATAATCGCGCAGCATGGTGGAGAGTGAAATATGCCACCGCCGCCAGAAATCGGTGATGCTGTCCGCCCGGTACGGCGCGTTGAAATTGCGGATCAGCTCGAAGCCCACCATCCGCCCCAGCCCCACGGCCATTTCCGAATAGCCCGCGAAATCGAAATAAATCTGAAACGCGTAGGCGAGCAAGCCGAACCAGGCATCAATTGTCCCCGGCGCTTCCGCCCCGAACACGGCATTGGCCACGGTTCCCATCGGATCGGCCAGTAGAATTTTTTTGGCGAATCCTAAAATGAACAGGGCCGCGCCCGACGCGAATTTGTCGATGGTATGCTCCCGCGCCCGGAGCGCTTCGGCGATCAGGGGATAGCGCGTGATCGGCCCCGCGGTGACCATGGGGAACAGCGAGATGTAGCACGCGAAATCGGAGAAGGAACGCGCCGGCGGGGCGTCTCCGATATACATCGAGACCAGGTAACTGATGCTCAGAAACGTGAAGAACGAAATCCCCACCGGCAACGGGATGTCCCACACCGGCCCGGGATGGAATCCACACAATCCCAACAGGCTGTAGAGGTTCGTTTGCAGAAACGTAAAGTATTTGAAGAATCCCAGCAGAGCCAGGTTCGCGCAGAGGGCCGCAATGAACACCTTGTGTTTCCGGTTCTCATCCGCCGAACGCGTGATGGCTGTCCCCCCGGCGTAGCCGATGACCGTGGCCGCAAGCAACAAAAAGGCGAACCAAGGTTGAAACCAGGCGTAGAAGACATACCCCGCCGCCAGTAGAAACTGATTCCGGCCTTTGGGTATCAAGTAATAAATCAATAAAACGAGTGGCAGAAAATAGAACAGAAAGATATGCGATGTGAATGCCATGGGCGAATGATACCGGATGAGCGTATTGGATTACTGGATAACCCGGTTGGTCCACACGGCCCAGTAAATCAGCGGCGGATTCTGTTCGAAATATTTGTTAATGATCCCGCCCATGTAATAATCGTCGATCGGCGCTTCCAGGGCCATCCGGTGGATATCTCCGGATTTGAATTGCTTGAGATTGCCGCCGATCCGGCCGGAACGCGCGTCCGCCACTTGCGAGCGCGGCTTGAGCGGATTGTACTGGCCCACGTAGATCGTATCGCCGTCCACTTTCCCCCGGTGGACTTGCAGCACCTTGTATTTGAACACGTACGCGTAATCGTACAGTGGGATGTCGGGCAGTTCGGAGGGAATCTCCTCGAGCTGGGCCGTCACTTCCACGCTGCCCAGTGTAGTCACTTGGGGATCTTCTCCCGTGTCCGTTCCGGGGCCGCAAGCATGAATGACCAGGGCGATTGCCGCCGGCAGGAACAGCGCGCGGACCGGATTCATTCTTTGCGGTATGAATGGCTTATACATTAATTCCCCCCGATCTCCGCGAAGGTCCACGCCGGTTCCCAACCTGCCTCCAGCATCAGCACCGGCCCGTCTTTGGTCTGGGGATGCGCGCGCCGCAGATCGGGGCTTTCCCCGCCGATAGTGGGGGCATCGCTGAGCCGCATGATGCCGATGGGCGCGCCGGATTTTTCCGATCCGCCACCGTCCTCAGGACATTTGGTGAATACCACATACTGGCCGTCCGGCGAAAGCGCGCCGCCGTAGATATGATAACCATCTTCGCCGTAGATCAATTCCACGTTCTTCCCTTCGCCGTCAGCCATGTACAGTTGCGACCAGCCGTAACTATTCGTGGGAGACTGGTTGGCCGGGCGGGAGGAGAAGATGATGTGCTCCGAATCGGGGAACCAGTCCGGCGTGCAGCTTTGAAACGTCAGGATGGGATTTACCTCCCCGGTCTCCGCGTTCATCCGCACCACGCACCACTGCCGGCCCGCGTGATTGGCCGTCCCTGTAAACCACAGGCCGTCCGGCGACCAGAAGAGCTGCTGATAGATTCCATGGCGGGACAGGGAACGAACCACCTGTTTGGTTGCTACGTCCACGATCTCGATATCTTTCTTGGTCAGGCACAAAATCCGGCGGCCGTCCGGCGACCACGACGCCCACGCGAATTCCCCGTCTCCACCAAAGGGGATAGCGTTCGCGCCGCTGCCCTCGGCGATCATCAACTCGCCCTGGAAACCCCACAAGTCGTGATCGATCACCGCGCCCTTGGCCATCCGCCGGTACAGCATTTTACTGCCGTCTATGGTGAACCGGGGAGCGGCTTCCTCGTAATCCGGGGTATTGGTGAGGTTCTTTTTGTCCGATCCGTCCGGCCGCGAGACAAACAAATCCCAGGTACCGTTTTCCCCCCGGGCGCAATAGGCGATCCAGCCCTTGTTCCGGACTTCTTCCGCCAGCTCCGCCGTCCGGGCATCCGGCACCGGACCAGCCGCCGTGACCGGAGGGATCGGGGTGTCGGGGACCGCGGTAGAGGTCATGCCCACATCCCGTTTCATGAAGAATAGGAAGATCACTCCCGCCGCCACGATCACCGACAGGATTATCCCGAGAAGCGTTTTGCCCATCGTTATGGCTCCTTCTATTCAGCCCCGAAGAGGCAGCCTGGGTATAGTGCATGCCGCCCTTTCAGAGCGAGGATATTTCACCGCGAAGATCATGCCGGACGGGGATAAACGGGGATTTTCATCCATTCGCCGCCCTTGAGCGCTGATTCGTGGGCGATGATCCCTGGGACGGTGTACGAAAGCGCTTCATACACATCCACCGCCGGCCGCCGGTTGTGCGTCAACGCGTCGATGAATTCATGCGTCAAAAACGTATGCGAACCTTCATGCCCGCTGTCATGCCGCAGGGGCTCTGGCAGCAGGTCGGTTTTCCACCATTGGGGCACTTCGAACCGTTCGAATTCCGGTAACGCGCGTTCAAAGCCCGCGTCGTCTTTTTCGGTTTGCTTACCCGACCGGATGATCACCGGCCCCATTCCGTTGGGATGCGAATCATAAAAACTCATCTGATTGCCGATCCATTGCGCCCGCTCGCAACCCCGGTGCGCGCCTTTCCACCACACGTTGACCCGGAACGCGTGACCGCGGTCGGTTTTGAACATCGCCGATTCGTTCCAGAAGGGATTCTTGTAGACATTGTCCTTGCAGATCGGATCATCATCCCCCCAGCCGTGGCAGACCACTTCCGTCAGCCGCTCGCCGGTCACGCTGAGCAGATGCGCGGTGCAGTGCGTGGGATAATGCATGGGGGCGATGCCATGCCGCCAGGTGCGTTTTCCGTTTTCGAAATACAAAACCTCCAGGCCGGGATGCTGGTATTCCGATTCGCAATAATAGATCTCCCCGAACTTGCCTTCCTCGTGGAATTTCCGGGCGGTGATGGTCTTTTGCTGATAATAACTGGTTTCGGCCATCATGTACGTCAAGCCGGTTTCCTTGACCGCGGCCAGCAGTTGTTCGGCTTCCTCGATGCCCCCGCCCAGGCTGGCGGGAACCGCCGAGATAACGTGTTTGCCATGTCGCATGGCCGCCACCGCGTGCTGGACATGCAGGGGCGCGTCGGTGAAGACAGCGACCGCGTCGATGTCTGGATCCTTGATCAATTCTTCCAACGAGTCATAGGTTTTGGAGCAGTTGAAAGTCTTCTGCAGCCGCTCACGCCGTTCGGGCCGCAGATCGCTGACCGCGGCCACCACGCAATCCGGATGTTCGTGCCATTGAAAACTGCAACCGAAGCCGCCACCCACCACCCCGATGCGGATTTTCTTCGGGGCCGTGTCTGCTGGGAACGCCGATTGTTGCGCGAAAGCCAGGGCCGCCAGCGACACGCCGCTGGATTTCAAAAAAGCCCGCCGTGGGGTTTGGCCTTGGTTTGATTTCGGAGTTTGGTTCATGGATTTGACCTCCCCTGTTTTAGAATCTGATTCTGATTGCCGCAGTCATTCTACGCATCCTCCACCGCTGTCCATTGTCTGTTTTCATTAGAGCGCAGGGCCGCTTCGAGCACGCTCTGGGTTTTGACGCCATCGGCGATGTCCGGCTGCGATGGCTTCCCATCCAGAATATGGGTTATGAAATGATACAGGCTGTGCACATGAAACCGCTCCCAGCCTACCGTGTTCTTTGGGCCGGGGTAGATGGAGGGTTTTGGATACCGGGCCACGCATTCGATCGCCCGGTATCCCCGGTCCCCGCCGTACACCGCTTCCGGCGGTCTCGCGTCATAATACTCCAGAAAATTCGGCTGCATGAGGTTGAAGCGGATCGCGCCCTGACTGCCGTGCGCCTCGAACCGCACTTCATCCTGCGCGCCCGTGGAGAGCCGGGACGATTCCAAGGTGCCCACAGCCCCGTTTTTCAAACGAAAAAGCATGAGGGATACATCATCCACCCGCACGGGGACTTTCACCGCCGGATCGTCCTTCAACGGCCGTTCCTTGATCATGGTTTCGCCCAAATGCAGCACTTCGGCGAATTCGCCCAGCAGGTGCCGCGTCAGATCCACCACATGCGCCCCCAGGTCGAACAACGCGCCGCCCCGGCCGCTTTGTTCCACATCCAGCCGCCACGAAAACGGCCGCTGGGGATCAATGTATCCCGCGTGCAGGTAGCACACCCGAGCGCTGTAGATCCGCCCCAGCGCTCCCGCCTCGATCAGCTGCTTGGCGCGCAATATCGCCGGAATAAACCGGTATTGAAACGCCATCTGGGTGACACTTTCGGGATGGCGGGCCGCCGCTTCGCCCATGATCCGGGCTTCTTCCAGCGAGCGGCACAGCGGTTTGTCCATATACACATGCTTGCCGTGGTCAAGCGCGGCCAGCAGAACATCTTTGTGTAAGGAATTCGGCGCGCAGCAATGGATGATGTCGATATCCCCGCGGGCGCAAAGCTCCCGGTAGTCTGTGGTTCCGAACGTGAAGCCCCATTCCTCCACCGCGCGCCGCCAGCTCGCCTGGCTGTGCGTCGCCACGCCCGCCAGGGTGATGCGCGCGGGCGCGGGATCGTAATAATAATTCAGCGAGCGGTACGCGTGGCTTTGAGTTTTGCCCATGAAGCCGAATCCCACGATTCCCACCCGCAATTCCGGTAACGCCATGGTGATCTCCTCATAAGATATGTGGTTTCTTCAGGTTTTGTGCGTAGTATCGAAAATACCCGCCATATTCCACGTCTTTCCCTCACCCTATCCCTCTCCCGGAGGGAGAGGGGATGGTATTACGAGAGGTGTTAATAGGTCGATAACGGCTCAGGAAATGCTACAGCATTGAGTGGTCCTTTATTATTCCATTCACCGGATCGGATAAAGCACAATGATGTCCTTATTCCGGTTTCAGATCATGATGATCTTCAAGGCTGAATTGAAAAATTCACGATATCCGGGCACGAACCACTTCCCTTCTCTCTCCCGCCTGGGAGAGGGCGGGGGGGAGCGGTATTAGTTTGATAACCCCGCATAATCTTCTTTTACCCAGTAGCCCGCTTCAACAACTTCATCCCGTTATCATAAAACAATCCCTGCACGAAATCCCGCGGCAGGCCCAACCGCTCCACTGCTTTCTTGATGGCCCGAAGTTCCTCATAGAGGAACGACGTGAAGCGCAGCCGGCCATGGTCGTCCGAGATCGACAGTTCCCACGGAACCGGCGTCACGTAGGTGTATTGATCGTTGATCTCCACCGACTTTCCCGGCGCGAGGGCCAGAGGGATGTCGGTCCCGTACAGAATCCGGTCCGCCGGGACGGTTTGAAACAGATGTTCCATTACTTCCCAGTGATTGACCATCGCCAGATCGTAATACAGGTTGGGAACCGCCTTAAGCGCCTGCAGGTTGCCCATTACGTTTTTGAGATAATATGCCCGGCCGATGTGGGCCAGCACGATCCGGGCCTTCGGATAGCGATTACCCAGTTCAACGATCTGCCGCTGGTTCAAGGGATCGGCCAGGCGCGCTTTGCGGGGGATGTGCAGCATGACGATTTGCCCCAGCGCGTTCACGATCTCCATCACCCAGGCCGGTAACATCTCGGGGATTTCCACCGCGTTGACATCGGCCTTCCGGACATAATTCGGATACGGCTTGATACCCCGGAACCGTCCGGATTCGAGATCTTTCTTGACTCCGGCCGGTTCGTCCTCCACCGGATCAAACAGCCGCAAAGCGAAGAATTGTTGCGAATCGCAGGCTGCCGCGAGATATTCGTTGTTCTTCCGCCGGTCGTAACCCACTTCGGGAAAACCGAAACACACGGCCTTGCTTGCGCGTCCGGGATAGGCGGCATCCAGGTCGCCCGCCAATTCCTGCAAGTCGTAGCGGTCGATGGGATGGCCCGCGCAGGAAAACGGTTCGCCATCCGGCACTACTCCCGCGTTGAAAACATGGACGTGGAAATCCAGGATGGCATCCGGCAAAAACGCGTCCAGTTCTTCCGCGAATATTTTCCGGTTGCGTTCGTGGATGGTGGTTTCTTTCCAGGATGGATTCATTGTTGGTTTTTTAATCATAGGTTCCCCCGTTTCACAAATACAATCCCGAAAACAGCAGCACCAAAAAGCCGATGATCGCCGCGAAGAGGCCCCACCAAAACACCACACTGGTGTACCAGTGTTCGCCCAGCTCGCTGAAAATGTTCATCCGCCGCCAGTTAAACGTCAGATCATCTGTCACCTGCTCCGGCCGCGGGGGGGCGGTGATCAAACTAATACCCGCGCACACCGCCATGCAGAAACACCAACTGACGATCGCTTGGTTGGCGTATGGCTCCAGCCACACGGGATGTCCTGGCTGCGTCACGTAATATTTCATGAAGATCCCCAGCGCGAAACCCAGCCCCACCGCCGTGGCCGCGCCTGTGCCATTGATCCGCCGAAACAGAATCCCCAGCAAAAACACCGCCGCGAAGGGCGGAGCGAAGAAGGCGTACAACGTTTGGATATAGACGAACAAACTGCCCGAAATCCGGCCGATGAATCCTCCCAGCAGGATCGCGGTGGCCAGAATGACCACGGACGAGGCCATGCCCATCCGCACCAAGTGTTTCTCGTCCGCTTGTTTCCAGATCAAACGCTTATAGATGTCCAGCGTGAAAATGGTCGCCGTTGAGTTGAGCACCGAGTTCACCGTCGATTGGATGGCCCCAAACAGCGCCGCCAGAAACAAACCGCGCCATCCCGCCGGAATCAACGTTCCCAGCATATTGATGTATCCCCTGTCCGCCTCAGGCCGCACCTGTTCCCACGGCAGGGTCAGCACCTCGGGATGCAAGGCGAACAAGATGAGCCCGGGAAACACCACGATCACCGGCATGAAGATTTTCATGTAGCCCGCCAGCACAATGCCCATCCGCGCGTGGTACATGTTCCGCGCGCCCAGCACGCGCTGGATCATGAACTGGTTAAGCACGTTGTACCAGATGCTCACCGAAAAGATCCCGAAGATCAGCGAGGGCCAGGGTGAGACTTCGTGCGTCACCGGCTGGATGACCGATAAGCGGTTGTACGTGTCCAAATGCACCATCTGCTGCGCATGATGCCGCGCCGCCTCGGCCCAGACGCCGGTGTAAGCCTGGTTGCGCTCGATCATCACCCGTACTCCTTCGATCAGCGAACGCGAGTCGCCTGACAGCGCGTAGAGTCCCAAAACGGTGACCATGATTCCCCCGGCCACCATGGCGATCAGCATAAAAAAATCGGTCCAGGCGACCGATTTTAATCCCCCGTAAATCGCCCACCCCCCGGCCACCACGCCCAGCAGGATGATCGAAAACCACAAGTTCCAGCCGAACAGCGTTTGCACCGCGAGACCCCCGCCGTACAGCACCGCCGCCAAGAAGGCCACCACATTGCTGATCACCGTCACCACCGCGAAGACGAACCGCAACGCGGGATTAAAGCGCCGCTCTAAGAACTCCGGTGTCGTGAACACCTTGGCGGTCAGCAAAAACGGAATGAACAGCCAGATCAGCAGGGTGAAGGAACCCACGTTCAGCCATTCCGACATGGCCACGCAGATGCCGTACACGAACGCTCCGCCGATCATCCCGATGAAATGCTCGGAACTGATGTTCGACGCGATGAACGAACTCCCCACCACGTACCAAGGCAGCGTGCGTCCGGCCAAAAAATAATCCCCGGTGTTGACCCGCTCCTTGCGCCCCGCCCAGTACCCCACCACGCTGACCAGCACGAAATACATCGCGAAGGTGAAATAATCCCACCCATCCAATCCAATTCCGCCCCAGTTCATTACTCCAGGATCGTCCTTTCCATTCCCAAATAGACGCCCATGGCCGCAACCGCCCTCCGATGATCGCCCAGCACCAACGCGCAATGATGCGTCCCGCCCAGGCGCGAATAGTCCTCCAAGAATCGTTCCACCACCATTTGCGGTCTGATCCACCCCCGCACCGAATCGCGCATGGCCGGATTGCGAGTGTCCGGCTGCACCTCCACAGGCGCGATGATCAACCGGAAGGCGCCGCCCGGCCCTGGCGCCAGGTTCACCAGCACTGCCGGGCCGGGCGCCGGAGCACAGGCCAGCACGGCCGGATTGCGTGCTGGGGTCCACGGGAAATCCTTCTCGATCAGCCAAGCCTTGCCTGCTGCCACTTCCGGATTGATTTCTCCCATATGCGACAAGAAAATCGTGTCCCCGATCCAGTCCGGACAAAACATTTCCGTGAACGTGGTTTTTCCAATCCCATTCTGCAACGCGCGCACCAGCGCGGCCGTCAACACATCCCCTTCACCGGCGTACCCCACTCCTCGTTCCATCGCTTTGGAACATTCCAGGAAAGGAACCGTGTCCACGGGCCCGTCCGCGGAATCGAAAGCCAGAAAATTCTGGCTGAACGCCTGATATTTCCCCTTCTCCAAATAACGGCGCAGCCCTAATCCCACCCGAACCGACCGCCGGTGGACCTCTTCCGGCGCGGCGCACACGAAGCGCTCCCGGTCGGATTGCATTTCCTGGTTGATTTCCTTATCGGAAATGGAGTGCACGCTATCCGCCAGCATGGAAGGAGAAATCGTGTCCACCGTGATGCGGAACCGGTTCCACAAGCGGTCCTCCTCCACAGCGAAGTCACCCATTCCCTCAAACGATTCCCCCACACGCAACACCCGTGTGTTTTGAAAAAAACGCGCCGCTCTGGCCCCCCGGGCGGCTGCCACCGCGCGCTGCAAGAAACGCGAATGCCGGGGGTGTCCGGCCACGATCTCGAAGGGAATCTGCCGCCGCACCAGCAGGGAGGCCAAATCTTGCACGCCATGAATGCCGTGGTTGTACATGATGCGCGACGGGTCGGTGTCTAACCCGAATGCTTGATCCATAGTCGTATCGAGCAACAGGATTGGGCGGCGGGCCTCCGCCAGCGCGTCAATCGACTCCAGCGACAGCGAATAAGCCAGATGCAGGGTGGCGATCAGATCCACATCTTCCTGCTCGAAATGGTGGATCGCCTTCCGGAATTCGGCCGCTTGTCGGCAAATGCCCGACATGACAGTTTCCACACCGGCCCGTTCGAATCCTTCCAGAACAATCTTAATCAGGGGATTGTCGAACTCGTACCGCAAGTCAGGAAACGTATCGTCATACAATTTCAAATACATCGGTAACAGGCCAATCCGGGGATGCCGTTTCATCGTTTCCTCTCCTGGTAAAAAAACGCCGCGCCGGCTGGCGAGTCATGGTAGAATTGATTGAAAACGCTCGTATAGTGCTCCAATCCGCTTTGCAACTCCGCCAGGATCTTTCCCCCCGGAGGCGGCACGCGTTTCAAACGGCTTTGCGCCGCCATGGGATGAAAGGCATACACCGCTCCCCGGGCCACCGCGAGGTCTTCATCCACTTGCCAAAAGACAGGCAACGGCGCGAACACTCCGGCAATCATCCGGCGGAAAAAGAATCCTTTGCTGGCCCCGCCGCCCAGCGCCACCCCGTCAATGTCCCCCGAATTCCGCACGGCATGGAACATCCTGGCCAGTTCGTACACCAGCCCCGCCGCCAGCGCGCGCAACAGATCGCCGGCGCTGGTTTGGCTGTTCATTCCGGCCAACACGCCTCCGCCGTAGGTCATCCCGTTCAGGGGATTGATCTGCGAAAACCAAGGCAGGCAAACCAGCCCGGCGGGGGGGAATATTTTTTTCTTAAAGATGGCTTCTGCCTCGGCCCATGCCGTGACGCGGTCTGGATTCACAAACCGCTCCAAGCCCCAGTCCCACGCGGGATTGCCTGTCAGCAAAGGTTGCACCACCAGCCGGCCACAGCCCGCCGGCGAGGGCAACACGAGCTGGGTTGGGGAATAGCCGGTGGTATCGTCTGGCAAAACAAAATTGCCCACCCAAGCTGTCCCGAGTGAGCATTGCAGCGGATGGGAAAGAATCCCGAGCGCGGAGAGATATCCGGCTTCCTGGTCGATATAGGGCCCGGCTACGGGGATGCCCGCAGGCAAGCCCAAGCGTTTCGCTCCCAGCGGGCTGAGAGGTGATGTTTCATGTCCGCGGCGTAAAGGCGCCACGAAGGAGAGCGGAACGCCCACACGGTCCAGCAAGGCAGAATCGAGCCGCTTTTTTCCCGCATCATACGATCCGATTTGGATCGCGTTGCCCGCGTCCTGCCGCCAAACGCCCGTCAACTGAAAGAAGAGATACTCCCCTGCTCCGACGTGAATGTGTTCCTCCCGGAATAATTCGGGCCGCGTTTCTTTCAACCACACGAACCGCCCCAAGCCCGAAGGCGGGGTGTCCCGGAGGACGAATCGCCGCCAGGTTCCGGCCGGGGAGTGCTCCACGAGGCGCCGGGCGTAACGGAAGGAGCGGCCGTCGTTCCATAAAATCATGGGGGTCAGCGGCTTTCCCGAAGTTCGATCGGCGATGATCGTGCTGCCTCCTTGCGCCGCCAGGCCGATTCCGGCCACGCTCTTCCATCGGGTGCCCAGTTGGTTTTGAACCTCGGTCACTGCTTCCTGAAAAGCCCGGTGGAGAGAATTGATCTGCTGCTCTTGTCCTCCATCGGGAAACGATTGGACCGGTAACCGCCGCCCGGCCTGGGATATCAGCCGGCCGTTTTGGGCGTCGAACGCGCAGATCTTGAGCACGGTGGTGCCCAAGTCAATCCCGATCAGAACGCTACCGGCCATTCTTTGCATCCCCCAGGGAAAACCACCGGCCGCTTACGCACATGCCGCAAAGGTGATTGGTTTTCCAAGTTTGCGCAACCATTTTCGTGTCTTCGCGGATACCTGGCTGTCCGTGATCACCCGATGGATGGCCTCCCAGGAGGCGAAGCGCACGAGCGACTTCTGCTCGAATTTCCGGTGATCAACCACCAGCACGATTTGCTTCGCGCCGGCGATCATGGCTTGGGACACCCGGCCGATGTTCATTTCCGTTGTGTAAATCCCTTCCGGACTGACGCCGTCCGCGCCGATGAAGGCCAGATCGACACAAAACCGCTTCAGGTTCTCTTCGGTGATCCAACCGGTGAGATCCGGATTCCCCTTGCGGGCGGTCCCGCCGAGGAGCACCAGTTCGACGTGATCGTGCGCGTGCAACACCGAGGCAATGGCCAAGGACGAAGTCAACACCGTCAGCGGCTTGATCCGCGTGATAGCCCGCGCCACTTCCAGGGTGGTCGTGCCCGTATCCAGCGTAAGGGCCATGCCGGGACGGACGAGGGCGGCTGCTTCGCGCGCGATGGCCTGCTTTTCCTCCGCGCATTCCCGCTCTTTTTTCTTAAATGAGAACTCGATGACGCCCGCCTTGGACAGCAATGCGCCGCCATGGGTGCGGATCAACTCTCCCGCCCGCTCCAGCATCACCAGGTCGCGGCGGATGGTCATTTCGCTGACCGCGAAACGGCGGGCCAGGTGTTGCACGGTGACCTCGCCGTTTTCTGCTAGCAGGTCCAATATCGCCACGTGCCGGGGATTCGTCATGATCGATTGGCCTTGGCCGGTTTTGGGACCGGCCGTGGGGAGACCGCCGGCCGGCCGGTCCGTCCGTTGCGGGGGGAAGTCAATGGCGCGGATGGATCGATTTGCCGCAAAGCGGCTTCGAACCGCGTGATCACCATGTCCACCACTTCATAACCCGCCGTCAAGGGCAACTTGGTCAACGCGCAGGGCGGACAGCCTTCCTTGTACGTCTGCACGCTGATGTCCAATCCGCCATCGTTGAGGATTCTGGCGAAGCGCTTGCCCGTGCCCAGATCGTGGAAGTAAATCCCCGCCAAATGGCGGCGTCCCTCAATCGACGCAATGGGGCCGGAATGGCGTTCCGCCAACTCCCGCAACCTGGCCTCGTAATAGTCACCGATGGCCCGCGTGACCTCCGCGTTGGCTTCCGCCCAGCGCAAGGTGACCAGGTACGACAGCGAAGCCAACTCTTCCTGCCCGTTGGTCACCAGCGCCCCGAAAAGCGGAAGCGTGTCCAATGTCCGGTTGAATAAAATCCGCGAGGCGGGATATTCCCCGCCTGGGAATCCCTTGCCCACCACCACGATGGAGGGCCGTACCCCGTATTCCCGGAACATGAAGATCTCCGGGCTCCATACGCAAGTCTGGATTTCGTCGGCCACCGTGGGAATGTCGTACTTCCGGCATAGCGCGTAGGCCCGGCGGATATACGAATCCGTCAGCCGCGAAGCGCCGTAATTCATCATGATGAATTCATGAAAAAATCCCGCCACTTTGTATTGCCCATGATTGCCGGCCGCGAGGACGGATTCCAATTCTCTTTCATCATTGGGCCGCACGCCGCGCACACGGAGCAAATCCATTTTTTCCAGACCGGCCAGCATCTCCGGCCACATGCCCCGCATCATCTGGGCCACCATCGTCGTGCCATGGTAATTGGCTTGCAGGTTTCCTTTGTGATCACCCAGCACCACCAACACGGGAATCCGGCCGTGATACTTGGGCCGCGGCGATTCCGGCAGGGAGCGGTAAAACCGGGCCAGAATCATCTTGATCGCTGCTTCCATGGCCAGGCTGCCGGTCTCCAGGTTCAGCACCCGGTCCAACAACGCCCCCTGCCGCGATCCTGCCTCCGGGAGGAGTTCCGGACCGCGATGCGGTTCTCCGCCAGCCGCTACCCGGACCAACTCCTGCTCCAACGTGCGGGTAATCTGCCCGCGGGTGACGTTATGGGTGGCGTTGCTGATGCCCAGCCGCCGCGCCCGTTCCAGCAGCTGGAAGCCGGGGAAATGATGCCCCAGCGCCACGTGATAGTGTTCGCTTTTGGAAATGAGAAACAGCCGGCCGTCTTCACTGATCCGGTAAAATCCCAGGCACGTGAGAGGCGCGATGGCCGGCTTGCTGTGCGCTTGGAATTCCAGCGAGGTGGCCCCCGGGACCGACAAAGGAACCGGCCGGCAACAGACTTCACCCACCCGGGGCAGCCATTCCACCAGCCGCCGGTATTGCTCCGCGGGATAGAAGTCAATTTTTTCCGCCGCCAGTGCCTTGAGGTGTTTTTTGTCTTCACCGGTCAAGCCGGCGCGGGCGCCGCAGGCCGCCTCGATGAATTCGCGGCCCACCAGATCATACAAACTTAATCGTACTCGCCGAAATCGGGTTTTCCGTGTATTCACCTTGCCTCCTTGGATTTTCCGGCGCGCGTACTGCCTCGGTGTTCGATTTTGTTTGATTGTGTTTGGAATTACATCAAGCCGCAATTACACCAAGCCGCTTGTCTCCTGTCAAGCGCGCGTCCCGGTCCGATTAAGTAAAAACAATACTCCGGCACTTCCCCGCTCATCCAGTGCTCTCGCCGATTTTTTTCCTTCCCTATTGACAGCCATGAGTTATCAAAATATATTCGTATGCGAATATACTCTATTGCCCTTGTTGGTTACGAGGTGTTATGACCGAAGGGCTTAAAAATAGTATACATACATGTAATTATATTTTATGATGGATTTAATCAATTGATTTCTTTCAATTGATATCTTTTATCCTGGACCGATCGGAAAAGCGATGATCTCCCATTTCACCATCCTCCCGGATATCCACTTTTGGAAATCGCAGATCAAGTGCCAGGAGGCTTGCCCGGTCCACACGGACGCCCGGGGGTATGTGCGGGCCATCGCGCTGGGACGGGACGAACTGGCCTATCTCATTGCCCGGGGTCCCAATCCCCTTGCGTCCATTTGCGGGCGGGTATGCGGCGCGCCCTGCGAAACGGCCTGCCGCCGGGGCGATTACGACGCCCCGGTGGCCATCCGCGCCTTGAAACGGTATGTGTGCGAGCAGTTCGGCCCCGAGGCGCAGGCGGAGGGGGGAAAATCGCTGGTGGAATACTTGAAAAGGAGTGCCGCCCGCTACGCGCCGCGCGAATGCCAGGACCGGGAGGAACTGCTGCCCATGCTGCGTTCCCTCACGGAAGGGCGCGTAACCCCGGTCTCTGGAAAAAGCGTGGGAATCATCGGCAGCGGGCCGGCGGGTTTGGCTTGCGCGCACGATTTGGCCTTGTTGGGCTTCGCGGTGACAATCTATGAAATGGAGCCGGTTCTGGCCGGGATGCTGGCGGTAGGCGTGCCGGAATACCGGTTGCCTCGATCCGTCATCCAGCGGGAAGTCGAGGTCATTCTTTCCTTGGGGGTGAAGGCAGTTACGGGATGTTGCGTAGGACGGGACGTATCGTTCCCTGAACTGCGAAGCCGTCACGACGCGGTGGTGATCGCCGTGGGAGCCAAGCGCTCGCGCCGCCTGCCTATTCCGGGCGTGGACGCTGAGGGGGTGCTGGGCGGGGTGGAGTTCCTGCGGGACGTATCGCTCGGGCGTCCTCCCCGGCTGGGCCGCCGGGTGGTGGTCATCGGCGGCGGGAACGTGGCCTATGACGTGGGCCGCACGGTTTTGCGTCAAATCTCCCTGGATGCGGCCCGCACCGCCCTCCGCCGTGAGGGCGTGGGCGAAGTGCATCTCTGCTCGCTGGAATCGCTCGAGGAAATGCCCGCCGATGACATCGAAATCCTGGAAGGCGACGAGGAAGGCGTGATCCGCCGCAACAGCCTGGGGCCTAAGGAAATCCTGAAGGACGAGTCCGGGAAGGTCCGCGGCGTCCGGTTCCATCACTGCCTGCGGGTGTATGACGAAAACCGCCGCTTCGGCCCGCTGTTCGACGAAAACCGGATCACCGAAATACCTTGTGATAACGTGCTGCTAGCGGTGGGGCAGACGTATGACTTGTCCTTTCTCGACGCGGAACGGGACGGGCTGCGGATGACGGAAAGGGGAACCATCGCGTGTGATCCCACGACAGGTGAAACCAGCGCCCCGGATGTCTATGTGGCCGGCGACCTGGCGCACGGCCCCAAGTTGCTCATTCACGCCGTGGCGTCCGGCAAGGCCGTGGCGCGGAGCCTCTATCGACATTTCACGGGCCGGGCGATCACCTCGCGCGAAGTGGAGTTGCATTTCCCTCAGGCCCAGTACGCGCGCGAGAAGGATTACGAAAAAATCCCGCGGATCGATCCCCCCAAATGCGATGTGGATCAACGCATCGTTTCGCATCAGGCTCCCGTTGAAATGAATCTTTCAGAGGAGGAAGCCCGGCGCGAGGCCGGACGCTGCCTGGATTGCGGCATCAACACCATCTTCGACGGGGAGCGCTGCGTCCTGTGCGGGGGGTGCGTCGAAGTGTGCCCCGAGTCATGCCTGCGCATCGTTCCCCTGGAGTGGGTGGACGGCCCGCCCCGGCTTCACGAGGTTCTCGCGAATTATCTCGGTGAATATCCCGCGGACGAGGCGTCCGCGATTCTCAAGGATGAAACTCTCTGCATCCGCTGTGGTCTTTGCGCCGAACGGTGTCCCAACGGCGCGATCACCATGGAACGATTCTGCTTTGAGGTGATACCCGAATGTCTGGCCGTTTAGAACCCAAACCTTTGCCCCGGCGGGATTATCTGGGATTGCTGGGGCTGGGCAGCGCCGGGATCGCGATCTTCGGATCCCTGCTGGGCATGGCCCGGTTGCCCAAACCTCGTGTGCTGCCGGAAGCCTCGAGCGTGGTCCGTATCGGCCCGCCGCTGGAATTCCCGCCGGGCACCACGCGCACGTTGCCCGAGTTGAAGATCCGGGTGATCTCCACGGAAAAAGGCGTCGCCGCCCTGTCGCTGATCTGCACCCACCTGGGCTGCATCGTGGGCGAGGGCGAAAAAGGATTCGTGTGCCCTTGCCACGGATCGCGCTTTGATCCCGAGGGGCGGGTCATCGGCGGCCCCGCGCCGCGCAACCTGCCCTGGCTGGCGGTTTCGCAGGCGGCCGACGGCACCTTGTGCGTAGATACCGCCGCCGAAACCCCGGCCGGTCATTTCTATCCGGTGGTGTAAGGAAAGGTCCCCAACATGGCTGAAATGAACCACACCCTTTTTTGGGAACGCTTGAAAGGCGTGCCGGGGAATTTTTGGGCATCCGTGTTCCGCCACGGGAAACCGGATTCGGACCGGACACGGTCGCAGGCGGTTTTCGCGAATTTCTTCCTGCACGTGCATTCCACCCGGGTGCATCCTCATTCGCTGCGGGCCACGTATTCGTGGGGGCTCGGTGTTTCGCTGGTGGCGCAATTCCTGATTTTGACGGCGACCGGAATCCTGCTGATGGTCTATTACAATCCGTCGATCGACCTGGCCTACAACACGATCAAGGACATCCACTATGTCGTGCCCACCGGGCGTTTTATCCGCAATATCCACCGCTGGGCCGCTCACCTGATGGTGTTGACGGTGATCCTGCACATGGCGCGGGTGTTTTACACCGCGTCGTACAAACCGCCCCGCGAGTTCAACTGGGTGCTGGGCATGGTGTTGTTCATCCTGACCCTGGCCTTGTCGTTCTCGGGGTATCTGTTGCCCTGGGATCAGTTGGCGTATTGGGCGGTAACCATCGCCACCAACATCGCCGCCTCGCCGGACGAACTGGTCCATGCGCTGGGATTGCCTTCGGCATTCGGCGTGGGCTGGCTGATCAAGGAACTGATGATCGGGGCGCGCACCGTGGGGCAGGAAGCGTTGACGCGGTTTTACCTGTTGCACGTCATGGTGCTGCCCCTGGCGATGGCGGCCTGCATGGGCGCGCATATCTGGCGAATCCACAAGGACGGTGGCTTGTCCCGCCCCGGGGGATTCCACACACCGGCGGGGAAGGGCGTGGAGACCGCGAACAACCAACCCGTCAATCCGGAACACGCGCCCACGAAGACCTACGGCCTGATGGGCATCGTCCGCGGCCGGTCGCCTTACACCGGCGCGCTTCCGGAAGAGACGGTCCCCGCCTGGCCGTATTTGCTGCGGGCTGAGCTGCTGGTTTTCATGATTAACATGCTGGTGCTCGTAGCCCTGGCGTATTATTTCGATGCGCCGTTGAAGGAGCAGGCCAATCCCGCGGTGCCCGAGAATCCCGCCAAGGCCCCCTGGTACTTTTTGGGTCTCCAGGAAATGGTTTCTTATTCGGCGTTTGTCGGAGGGATGCTGGTTCCCACGCTGGCTTTGGTGGGTTTGATTCTGATTCCCTTCATCGACCGGGAAACGGAGGAGAGCGGCGTGTGGTTCAGCGGAAAAAAGGGAAAGCAAATTGCCTTATATTCCCTGTTATTTGGCGGGATCACGGCGGTGGCGGCCGTGGCGTTCCCCGTGCAATTCGGCTGGCTGCGCAATTGGTTTCCCTCTATCCCGCAGATCGTCATCATCCTGATCAATCCGGGCAGCCTGCTTACGGCGGCCTACGCGGCCTGGTCCCTCGCGGTCATGCAACAAACGCGCTCTACCCGCATGGGGGCCATCGCGTTGTTCACATGTTTTTTGATCGGTTTTGCCATCTTGACCTATGTCGGGACCGAGTTACGTGGCCCGAACTGGGAGTTCTATTGGAGCGCGTCGCAATGGCCGGTGCATTGAGGCGGAACCGGTTCGATGTGACATGGGAAAGGCTTTCCCTCACCCCGGCCCTCTCCCGGGGGGAGAAGGAGGCGAAGAGCGAGGGGAGTGATGGTGGATTACGCGCGACGCGCTAACTCATCCTACGGTGTTCCCGGGGGTAGAGGGAGAAAACCAGGCAGGGAGAGGGAGAACTCCGAGTGAAGAATGCAAGGATAGCGTTATGAAAATCCGTATCCAAGACAATTCCATCCGGTTCCGGATCACGCTGAAGGAACTGGAGCAGTTGAATCAGAAAGGGAAAGCGGTGGCGGAGACGGTGATTCGTGATCCACGGACCGGCATGGTGGAGGGGCGGTTTCAATACGGCCTCACGCGGCTGAAGCCAGAGAGCGAATCGCGTTGTGAAATCAGTCCGGCGGCGATCTTCATCCACCTGAATCCCGCCGATCTGGCGTCGCTGAACGATCCCCGGGAAGAAGGAATCTATCTGCGGCGGGAGGCCCAAATGCCGGATGGTTCGGTGTACCGGTTCATGGCTTTCGTGGAGAAAGACCGCCCGTCCTCGAAATGCGGCAAGCCAGAGCAGTGGATCTATGAACTCCATCCTGGAATGAATTATGAAACGCGGCCCATAGGAACATCCATCGGGCTGGAATCCTCGAAGACTTCGTGAGGTGGAAGCATGGGGCCGGTGAGTATCGAGCGGATCGACACGCGGATCAAGTGGGGTTTGGTGATCACGGGGATCCTAACCTTGGGTTTCCTGACTGCCGCCGCGTTACGCGAAAACGTGTGGGCGGAATGGCGCGTGGTCCGGAAGGAATACGCCGCGTTGCTGCGGGAGAAGGCCACGGATGAGCGGGGGCGGGCACTTGCCGGGCAGTTTCAGGTCGAGATCGCGCAAGCCGTGATCCCCGCGCTGAGCACGGTGGACCGCTGCGTGACCTGCCACGCGGGCATCGACGATCCGCGCATGGCGGACGCGAAGCAGCCGTTCCGGACGCATCCCGGCGTTTACGTGAAGAACCACCCGGTGGAGCAATTCGGATGCACGGTCTGCCACCGGGGCCAGGGGCGCGCGTTGGCGTTCGAGGAGGCCAAGGCGGAGGGGCATCATTGGGATTATCCCCTGCTGCCGGTGGAACTGACGCAGGCGTCGTGCGGTGTATGCCATACGGCTGAGGAGGTGGCGGACAAGGGCGGCGCGCGGTTGGCGGCGGGGAAGGTGCTTTTCGAGGCCAAGGGCTGCCAGGCCTGCCACAAGTTGGGCGGGCGGGGCGGCAACCTGGGCCCGGCCTTGGATAACGAAGGCCTGAAGGTGCGGGGGATGCTGCCCATGGCCGGCGTGCAAGGCCCCCGGACGCTGCCGCAGTGGTTGATCGAGCATTTCCGCGATCCGCAGGGGGTGGTGGCGGGCAGCCAGATGAAACCGCCGCAATTGAGCGAGGAAGAGATCACCCAACTCACCACTTATATGCTTTCGCTGCAAGTGCGGGATCTTCCCCAGACCTACCTCTCGCCGGCGAAGCATTTGGAAATCTACAAGAAAACGCATCCCGATCCTCTGAGCGGAGAGGAACTCTACAACCGGTATTGCGCCGCATGCCATGACTTGGGCCGTCATGGGCGGTACGACAAATTCTTCAATCAATTCATGCCGGCGGTACGGGGGGTAAGTTTCATCCAGTTGGCCTCGAACGAGTTCATTGAACAAACCATCCGGCAGGGGAGACCGGGAACCCTGATGCCGTCTTGGGGAGAGGCGGCAGG
>Ga0116167_1000957_pt1 | contig 27373 bp, 26 predicted proteins | sample AD_JPNMR3_MetaG_FD_89794 | JGI IMG/M metagenome (GOLD analysis project Ga0116167, IMG submission 89794) | Active sludge microbial communities of municipal wastewater-treating anaerobic digesters from Japan - AD_JPNMR3_MetaG | ecosystem: Engineered > Bioreactor > Anaerobic > Digestate | place...
GGGACCTTAACAGATTTTATGCCAAGACTCTTTAATTTTAGCCCAAAGTCTATATCTTCCCAGCCGTATACATTGAAGACCTCGTCGAATCCTCTAACCTTTAGATATATGTCTCTTGATAAAGAGGCGTTACCTGAGGCAAAGTAAGCGTTAGAAAAATCTAATACCGAGCCCTTTTCAGGTAATTTTTCATCTATCTTGGAAATAGCGATGACAGGACCAACACCGACTATTCCCTCGGGATGATTTCTATGAGTTTCAATATGACTTTCTATAAAGTCTGGTAAAACGAAAATGTCACTATCTATGAAGATAAGTATCTTCCCATTACTCTCTCTTACTCCGAGATTTCTGCAGTAGGCTGGTCCCTTCCTCTCTCCAAGCTTTATGTATTTAAAGTTATCATTGCTGGAAAATTTATCAAGAGTATCTTCTGTACCATCTTCACTCCCATCGTCTATCACTATAACCTCATAGGAACGATAGGTCTGATTTAATATACATTCTATACACTTACCGATAATTGTCCTTCTGTTTCTCGTAGGGATTATTACGCTTACAAGGGTCTCCATACCACTTATTATACCATAACAACATTTGTATTGAGATGTCAGTTCTGATAAAATAGAAAAGATTAAGTTATTACAGGAGGAAAAAGATTGGAAGATTTTAAAGATTACATTAATCCATACATTAAGAGAGAACTTAGAATATTAAAATTAGATAAAAATCTTACATATGGTGAAGGAAATTATCTCTATGATAATGTTGGAAATCGTTATTTAGATTTTATTTCCTCTTTTGGAGCTGTTCCTTTTGGATTTAATTACCCTGAAATATGGGAGGTACTGGAAGAGATAAAGGGGGAAAAGCTCCCCAGTATTGTCCAGGCTTCAATCTCAGAGTCTCAGGAGAGTGTTGCCGAAAAACTGATCAGTTTAGCCCCTGAAGGTCTTAAGTATGTGGTGTTTACAAACTCCGGTACAGAAGCGGTCAATATCGCCATAAAGATGGCAAGATTATCCTCTGGGAAGAGAAATATCATTGTTGCTGAAGGCGGATATCATGGGATGCAGGAGGATGGATTTAAATATGTACCCTATGGAGATATTGATGTACTGGAAGAGGAGTTAAAGAATGGTGGAGCAAGATATGCGGGGGTTATGATGGAGCCGATACAGGGAGAGGGAGGTATTGTTATCCCCCCTAAAGGGTATCTCACTCAGGTAAGTGAGTTGTGTAAGAAATATAGAGTAGTTTTTATCATTGATGAGATTCAGACAGGCTTAGGTCGTACCGGATTTTTATTTGCCTGTGAAGAGGAAGGTATCACCCCTGACATATTGCTTATAGGCAAGGTATTGGGTGGAGGTATCTATCCTGTGAATGCCTGTTTAGTTAAAGAGGAATTTTATCCTAGAGGATTTGATTTAAATTACTTTTCTACATTCGCTGGTAATAATATAGCCTGCAAGATTACTGATAGAGTTATAGATATAATTACCAGAAATAACAGGGAACTGATATACAAGATAAGAGAAAATGGGCAGAGACTTTTAAATGAATTATTAAAATTAAGAGATGATTTTCCAAAACTCTTAAAAGATGCTAGGGGAAAAGGATACTTTTTGGGGTTGGAATTGGAGATGAAAAGAGAATATTATCCTCAGAGTATGTTAAGTATACTTTCAGAGCAGAATAGCCTCTCTTATCCAATCGTCAGTTACTTATTAAACGAGAAAAAAATTAGACTGGCTCCAACTTTAAGAAATAGTAAGGTAATTAGATTGGAACCATCTTTTATAACTGAATGGAAGGATTGCGAAGAGGTTATAAATTCTTTCAGGGATGTCTTAAGTATATTAAATGAAGGGAATACTCCTGAACTTCTTCGCCCGATTCTGGATTTAAGGAGAGAAGAGTTATCTAATTATACCATACCTTCTTTCGAGAGAGAATCGTGGGATGATAGCCTTATGTCATCTCCAGATGAGGAAGAGGGTCGTTTTGCATTTCTGGTACACCCCTTAGATCTGGCAAATTATTATGAATTTGACCCCACACTCTCTGCTCTTCCCGAAGAAAAGTTGGAACTCTTTTCTCAGATAAGTAAAGAAATCATTAGACCTTTTGTTATAGGAAAGGTTAAGATAACCTCTCAATGTGGAGCCAGAGCTTACGGGGAGTTTGTCAATATACCCTATACAGCACGTCAGATGATAGAAACCCCTCAAGATGAAATGCTTGAGATCATAGAAGATGCGATAAAACTTGCGGTTGACAGAGGGGCAAGAATAGTAGGATTGGGGGCGTATACCTCAGTAGTCACCAGAGGGGGAACACTGTTAAAAGGTAAGTATGTCCCGTTAACTACAGGAAATAGTTATACGGTGGTGGCTGGGGTGGATGCTATAAAATTTGCCTCTGAAAAGTCAGGAATTCCTCTCAGTGAAGCTACTGCCAGCATTGTAGGGGCTACTGGTGCTATAGGTAAGGCGCTGGCAATACTTCTTGGTAAAGATCTGCATAGAATAATTCTTGTTGGAAATCCGGCTCATCCTAAGTCCAGTGTAAGAAGGTTGAGGAGGGTTGGTATAGAGCTCTGCATCTATATATCAAAACTGTTGAAAACCGGATGGAATCCTTACGAGGGAAGTATAGGGGAATACCTGTCTGGTCTAAGATTACCATCTCCTGATGATTTAGACAGCTGGAATGGTATATTAGAAGTACTAAAAGAGAACGGTTTTATATCAATAACAACAGATATCAATTCTGCTCTTATAGAATCTCAGATAATAGTTACTGCAACTAATAGCCCTAAAGAGATTATAGACCCAAATGTTGTAAGAAGACATTCTATAATATGTGATATATCCAGACCACCAAATGTAAGTCCTTCTATAAAGAAGATAAGACCAGATATACTTGTAATTGATGGAGGTATTATAGAGATACCAGGAAGACCATCTCTTGGTTGGAGATTCGGGTTGGATAGAGGATTGGCTTATGCCTGTATGTCTGAGACCATGATGCTCGCATTAGAGAGAGATTATAGAGATATGAGTTTAGGTAGTGATCTTACCCTGGAAGCTATGGATTATTTCCGTGAATTAGCCAAGAAGCACGGGTTTAAGTTAAGTCAATTGAGAAGTTTCAACAGACCGATTTCTGAGGAAGAATGGGAAAACTATAAGACTCAGACTATTGACAGGTGAGTCTTTCTTGATATAATAAATTAGTGAGTGCCGGAATGGCGGAACAGGTAGACGCTGCGGACTTAAAATCCGCTGAGCTTCTAAGCTCATGCCGGTTCGACCCCGGCTTCCGGCACCAGGTTATCATAGACCAATTTAAGTCTTGGGTTTGGAGTGATACCTGGAATTCTTCCCCTTTTTGCTATTGGCTTTCCCCTCACCACTTTTAAGTCTAATGTCATATCAATCGGAGATGCACCGGATATATAACTCCCCACTCCAAAGATATCTGCCCCTGCTTCTGAGAGAAGTTTTATCCTATCGGGGTTCAGACCACCGGAGACAACTATTTTTACATGACCAAATCCCTCCTGAGTGAGCCTTGCTTTTACCTCGTATACCAGTTCAGGTGTTACTCCTCCTCTCTCTCCAGGTGTATCAAGCCTGATACCATATAGAGACCTGCCAAACTCTCTGGCTACCCTTATAGCCTCTTCCGCCTCATCCCTGAATGTATCTACAAGTACAATTAGAGATATCTCTGGATGTACCATATGGAATGCCCTTGCTGCTTCCACTGTATCTCCAATAATAAGTATTAAAGAATGTGGCATTGTTCCAGATGGAATTATTCCAACTAGTTCTCCTCCAAGTATAGAACTTACACCATCAGCTCCACCAATGATTGCTGCCCTATCCATTACTGAAGCTATTGCAGGATGCAGATGTCTGGCTCCAAATGAGAGGACTGGTTTTCCATTACTGGCCTCCTTACATTCTCTTGCTGCTGTTACCCAGCCTGTAGAAGATGCCAGAATTCCGAGTATTGCGGTTTCATATATTCCAAACTCTCCATATGGACCTTCTATCCTCATAATTACTTCTTTCTCTTTGAATGGTTCTCCTTCTTCCAGAGAGTATACCCGAATCTTTCTTCCCTCAAAAAGATTCAATGCTTCTCTTACTCCTCCAAGGTATGCCCCTCTCCTGGCGAATATCTCTCCGATTACAGGGGTATCAAGTTCCCCTATAGATTCTAGGACTTTATATGTTCTTTCAAAATATACATCAGCTGTTTCCCCATTAATTATCTCTTCTTCAGTAGCTGAGAATAGTCTTCTTTTCATAATTTTTGACTCCCCATGGCTTTTAAAACGATTTGCATTCCTTCATTTACCCCATTTCTGATTGCATTACTAGATATTGTTGCCCCAGTTATAGCCCTTACAGTGTTTATTTCAGAACTGCCCTTACCTATGAACTGAGAGAGATAATTATCTTTGGTAGCCTTTTCTCCTAATCCAGGAGTCTCACTATGAGAGAGGACTCTCACCCCTGTAATCTTTCCTGTAGAGTCTATTCCCACAATCAATTCTATTGTCCCACCATATCCTTTTACGTCAACTTTAGCTACTCCCCCCACGATCTTTCCGCTACTTATTCCTAGATATACATTTTCTCCATCTATTTTTGTTTCTTTAAAATCATCAGCCTGAGGCAAGACTTCTCTCTGCAGAGAGATCTGATCTGAAATCTGCCTCTGTTCTATTATCGGTGTTGTAAGTTTATAGAAATATCCTAGTGCAGCTGCAGAGACAATACAGACAATAGCTAATAAAAGAGATGTCTTTATATGTTCACCCATACTATTTCCTCCTTACCAACCGTAATACGGTCTGTAACGTCTTCTATATCTGATTCCAATTATCGCTCCTGTGACGAATCCTCCTATATGAGCCCACCAGGCAACTCCTCCCGTCATGGCTGTCCTTATGGCAAGACTGGCTAATCCGTTTAAGGTTTGAGAGAAAAACCAGAATCCCAAAAATAGAAAGGCAGGTATAGCTGCTATATGGAGGAAAAATCCAAATGGTACTAAGGTCAGAACTCTAGCCTCAGGGAAAATTATAAAATAAGCCCCCAGTACTCCAGATATAGCTCCGCTGGCACCTATGGTGGGAATAGGGGAAGATATATTTGTTATTATATGCGCCAGACTGGAAGTAAAACCACATAGTAGATAGAAAAGAAGATATCTTAGATGTCCCATCCTATCTTCTAAATTATCTCCGAATATCCATAGATATAACATATTACTCAGTATATGATACCAGCCACCATGCAAGAATATCGCTGTAAAAAAAGGAATTAAAATATCCTTTATAGAGGCAGAGCCTAAATTGGAGATATCGTGTACTATCTTGGCTGGCACTATTCCATATTGAAATATAAATCTTTCCAGTTCTGCTCCTAAAGAAATCTCATAGAAAAATGCTATAAAGTTCGCCACTATCAAAATTACGTTAACAAACGGAAATTTCCTGGAGGGGATACTATCTCTCAGCGGGATCAATTTGAAAGCCACCTCCCTCTTCTTCTTTTTTCTTTTCTACCAATTCTATGGCGACTTTTATAGAGGATTCAGGGATCCATACTTCGACAGGTCCTCCTATCCCCATATACGGTCCATCGCCATAGGGAACTGTGGAGGATTTAAGAAATACAAAAATGCCATTATCCTCCAGATAGCTCTTTATTACCTCAGCTTCCATCCTGTTAGATGTTTTTCCCAGGAGGACAAGTTCTTCCATTCAATATCTCCTTTACTTTTTCTATTGCCATGTCTATCAATTTACTCAGCGGAATATTAGACTCTCCGACCAATATGAGTTTTGGATGAGATATGGGTATGAGAATCTTGGTAGCCCTGCTTGAAGATATAGCGAGGGCTATTCCTGATGTTATCTCTCCCATAAGGCTGTCAGATATGACTATTCCCCATGGACCCATTATTATATCTGCTTCTGAAGAACAGACCTTTATTGCATTTTCACCGGTGGCACCTCTATAAGCCCCTGCTTTTAGCATATTCCCAGTGGCAAAAGAATTGGTCCCAGCTGCAACTATCTCTATATCTGGTACTTTCTTGAGTCCCGATACAATCTCAGCCCCTAACCCTCCACCTAATCCATCCACTACGAGGATCTGTACCATAGTTTATAAACCTATAGAAACTCCTAGCTGTAAGACTACTCCTTCGTGATAAGTTACCGTAGCATTTAGTATCGGTAAGATATCCACACTCAGTGCCAATCCAAGACTCTCTGATTTGTAGAATCCTATAAGCTCTGTCTTATCTGTAAGCTGAAAATCTAAACCTCCAAATATGCTGAATTGATCCCCCACACCATATATTCCATTCCCTATTCCTATATGTCCCTTTAGATTTCCAATACCTTTTGATGCGACCAGGTAGAACGAGCTTGGACCTAAAACACTGCTCGGATCAAAGATTCCACCTATCGAAACTCCAGGAACAACAGCCCTTTCAGGTACCAGATTAGCCTTGGCATGGATGAGAAGTCCAGATGCCTCTGACACTCCTGGTTCATCAGTACTCAGGCTAACTTGAGTGACTCCAAACTCAAAACCAAGTCCCAGTCCTACAGTAACTGGTACTCTCAGCAAGCTTGATGTATAACTGCTTCCAGATTCCGTATAGCTATAAAAACCTAAACTTGGAGCCAAACCTACACCAAAATCCAATACATCTGCAGTTGGAATCTCTGCTATGCCGGTTGGTCCCCAGCTTGATAAGCTTCTAGCATTAGCCAAGGTTCCAGATAGTAAAAGAAACATAACAGCCAGTACTAAAACTCTGGATTTCATACCTTCACCTCCAAAGATTTCTTTGCCCTTAACCACAGGGCGTATTCTATTCTCATCTTCTGTATTTCACATCCAGTACTGTATGGCTCTGTGATATTTTTACTCATTATATAATTATTTGCAAGACATCCTCCACCACAGAGATATCTGACCCAGCAGTTATTACAGGCTTCTTTACTGTCGATACTGTTCAGTCTAAGAAATTGTTTCCTTAGACTTTCATCAATATGCCCGGTATACAGGTCTCCCAGCTTGAAACCTTCATAACCAACAAACTGATGACAGGGATAAAGCTCTCCTGATGGGGTAACTGCCATATACTCTACTCCGGCCCCACAACCCCGGGCTAATCTTGGTAGACATGCGCCTTCTTCCATAGGTAGTTCGAAGTGGAAAAACTTTACATCTCTACTCAGACATTCTTCTGCTATCTTTTGATACTCCGCTCTTAATACAGGTAGATGCTCTTCTCTTATTGAAAGCTTAGGATCGTTTGTAACTACAGGTTCCAGTGAGATATACCTGAATCCGAAGTCTACAAATTTTTTAAAGCTATCAGAGAAGTTTAATGTTTCAGCTGTATATGTTCCCCTTATGTAATATCCTCCGTCCTGTCTTCTCTCTGCAAGTTCTTTTGCATTTGGAAGTATAGTCTTAAAACTTCCTCCACCATTTAAAAGCCGTCTAAATTTGTTGTGTGTATCTTCTCCCCCGTCAAGGCTCAATACTATACTTATCTCCAGTTCATCTAATAGGTCTAACGTCTTACTGTCTAAAAGTAGTCCGTTGGTTGTGAGCGTGAATCTCAAGTTTTTTCCTGAATTTAACGCCCTGGTCTTTCCATATATAGTGGCATTTTTGACTACTTCCAGATTTAGCAGCGGCTCTCCTCCGAAAAAATCTATCTCGATATTCTTTATATCTTTGGAAGAATCTATTAAAAAGTCTATAGCCCTACAGGCTATCTCTAGAGGCATCAGGGACATCCTGTAAGAGAGGTTATGAGTGGCAAAGCAATAGCTGCAAGACATATTGCAGGAGTGAGACACGTTCAGACAGAGAGATTTTAATCTTAAATCCTCCGGTTCATATATCTCCAGAGGTTTATATGAGGACAATATCTCTTCTATCTCTCCATATACATCTTCTGAGATATCAAGAGGTCCTCCTCTATAAAGGGTATCCATAGCACTCCTGGCTTCTTCATCTAACTGATACAGAGAACCTAAGCTGTTGAATAGAAAATGTTCCCCCCTTATAGAGAATAGATGCCAGTCTCTCGTTACCAGGTCCATTTCCCTACTGATTTCTTTACCTCACATACCAGATTTCCAACCGTCATACTAGTTTTACATGCAGACCTGCAAGGGGTTTGACACTCCTGACATTTCTCTATCTCTTCTTTCTTTGCTATTGGCGAATCTAATATTACCCTAATGTGTTTTTTCATACATCCCTCCAGTATCGTATCTTTTAATGTATCTATTATAACATAACTCCAAACTGTCAAGCTTGCCTATACAGTTCTCTTCTGATATACTACTAGGTGTAGAAAGACCACTTAAGGAGGGAGCTTCTATGGAGGATAATACTTATTTAGATTTGATTAAGAGTCTTACTCTGGAGATGCTATCAGTATCTAAAAAGAATATCAAAGACGGAATTGACTCTCTGGTAAATAAGGATGAAATCCTTGCCGATAGAGTTGTGGAGGGGGATAAATATGTAGATGAGCTTGAATTGAAGATAGAGGATATGTGTATAAAGTCTCTCAGAAATCTTGATAAGGAAGAGGATATTAGATTTATCAGTGGTATATGGAAGATTATAACAGATGCAGAACGTATCGGAGATTATGCAACCCATGTGGCAGATTCTGCTAAAGTCCTTGCCAGTAAACCCACCCTTAAGCCCCTTATCGATATACCGGCTATGGCAGAAAATGTAGTCGATATGATATCTAGATGCGAGTCAGCTCTGGAAAGCTACGATCTTTCGTATATAGATTCTATCTGGGAGCTTGACAGGGAGATCGATGCTCTCTATGACCAGGTCTTCAGGGAACTTTTAAGCTATATCCTGGAAACCCCAAGACTTATTACCAATGTGATCTATCTCACTCAGGTTGCCAGATACTTAGAAAGAGCAGGTGACCATGTTACAAATATAGGGGAGAGGATATTTTACATAGTAACTGGTAAGAGGATTAAGAGGGGAAATATTCAAAGTGAATCATAAAACAGGAGGGATGAAGTTATGAAGCTAGGAGTAGTAGTATCTCTGGTAGAAGGTATAGAGCCAGCAATAAAGAAAGTAAAAGATTTAGGTTTATCCACCTGTCAGGTTGTAAGCTGGAACACTGAACTCTTTACAGGAGATAATGCCCGGGCACTTAGAGAATCTGCAGATAGGTGGGGAGTTGAGATTACTCATCTCTGGGTAGGATGGCCTGGACCCCGTGTATGGAACTTTATAGAAGGTCCGCTGACTCTTGGGTTAGTTCCCCCTGAATATCGTTATGTCAGGCTAGAGGCATTGAAGAGAGGTTCTGATTTTGCCAAATTGATAGGAGTAGAAAATATAGTAACACACGTTGGTTTTATTCCAGAGAATCCAAATGACCCCTTGTATCCTGGTCTTATCTCTCTGCTTAAAGAGATAGTGAGATATTGTGATTATAATGGACAGTATTTCTGTTTTGAGACGGGACAGGAGACTCCAACCACGCTTCTCAGGACTATAGAAGATATAGGTATGAAAAACCTGGGTGTAAACCTGGACCCGGCTAATCTATTAATGTATGGTAAGGCTAATCCTGTAGATGCCCTGGATATAATTGGTAGATTTGTAAGAGGAGTCCATGCTAAAGACGGGGAATACCCAACAGGAGGAAGGTCCCTTGGTATGGAGAAACCATTAGGGGAGGGAAGAGTTAACTATCCTGAATTTATAGCCAGGTTAAAGATGTGTGGCTACGATGGCGCCTTAACTATAGAGAGGGAAATCTCAGGAGAGAACCAGATAAGAGATATCTTGAGGGCGAAAGAATTTCTCAGTAGATTGATTTGAGATGAGCAGAAGAAAGATTATAGCGTTTTTTATTGCCCTTTCAGTCATCTCTTTTATAGTATTCCTTCTGGGAATTTCTATCGGAACCGTTTATTTTCCATTTTCAGAAGTAATAAAGAGTATCATCTTTTTCAGAGAAGTGTCAGGGGTAAATAGTATCATTACTCAGATAAGGCTTCCCAGGGTAATACTTGCTCTGCTGGTGGGAGCTTCTCTTGGTGGAGCAGGGACTGTATTTCAAGCTTTGCTTATAAATCCTATGGCTGATGCTTATATAATAGGTGTATCTTCTGGTGCTGCCCTTGGAGCGGTGGTCTCTATAGTCTTCAGGATTGAATTGCCATTATTGGGATTAAGTTCTATGCCTGTATTTGCCTTTATTGGAGGTATATCCACTGTTTTTCTTGTTTATGCCATCTCATCTAAAGGAAGACATAACCAGCTGTTAAATCTTCTGCTGGCCGGATTGGCGATAAATGCCTTCCTCTCCAGTTTGATCTCCTTTCTTCTTTTATTGAGCGATACATCTCTGCATGAATCTCTATACTGGCTTATGGGCGGATTTTCGGGTAGAGGATGGGAACATGTAAAGATTCTACTCCCCTACTTTATTATTTCTATCCTGATACTGTCTTTTTTTACTAGAGAACTGAATATAATGCTTCTTGGAGATGAGCAGGCTCAGAATCTAGGGGTTAATGTGAGACAGATAAGGAGGGTTATTATAATCCTCACCTCACTTTTAACTGCCAGTGCGGTCTCTGTCAGTGGTGTGATAGGTTTTGTTGGATTGATTGTCCCTCACATACTCAGGATCTTAATAGGTCCGGATAACAGAAGATTATTCCCGGCCAGTTTATTGGGTGGAGCAATATTATTGACACTTTCAGACCTGATAGCAAGGACTGTCATTTCACCAACTGAAATTCCAGTTGGTATAGTTACTTCTCTTATAGGCGCACCTTTTTTCCTAACTCTTCTGGTAAAGAAGAGTTAGATTGCATTTATATAAACCTGTGATAGAATGAGAAAGGTAATATTAAAGAAAAAGGAGGAAAAGAGATATGAAAAAGAGAGGACCCTGTGCACCTATCAATCTGAGATGCGAGTACTGTGTTAACCCTCTGGGTGTTGACAGGAAAAATCCCAGATTATCCTGGATTCTGGAACATTCTGATCGAGGAGAAAAACAGTCCGCCTATCAGATAATTGTTTCCAGCTCCCCGGAGAATATAGCGAGTAATACTGGAGATGTCTGGGATACAGGGAAAGTTATTTCCAGTATGCAGTTGATTGTTTACAATGGTCCAGCACTGGAAAGCAGGAAGACTTATTACTGGAAGGTAAGATGGTGGGACAGTAAGGGTGATATGAGCCCATTCAGCGATGCAGCTACTTTTGAAATGGGGTTAATTAGTGAAGATGATTGGAAGGCTAAATGGATAGGTAGAGAGTCTTATGAGTATATCCATATCGGTTCAGAGGATATTCCGTTTGCTAGAAGTTATACAATCCCTTACTCTGCACTATTTAGAAAGACATTCAAGGCAGAAAAACAGATAAAGAGGGCGAGGGTTTACGTTTCTGGTCTTGGATTTTATGAGCTCTATATAAACGGTAAACGTATCGGAGATAAGGTCCTCGATCCTGGGCAGACAGATTATAAAAAGAGAGTTTTATACTCTATATATGACGTTACAGATGAATTGAACACCGGCGCTAATGCAATTGGTGTTATGCTGGGGAATGGAAGATATGTTAAAGATTACGGGTATGATTTTCCCAGGATGATCTTGCAACTTGAGATAGAATATCTGGATGGAACTACTGAAGTGGTTGTCAGTGATGATACCTGGAAGACAAGTTATGGACCAATAAAGGCAAATGGAATATATTACGGTGAAGATTATGATGCAAGGAGAGAGATACCATCCTGGAATCTGTCAGATTTTAATGATGTTAACTGGGAAAAGGTAAAGCTGGTCGACCCTCCGGGGGGAAGATTGGTAGCTGAGCTTATGCCCCCTGTAAAGGTTATTAAGACGTTGAAGCCGCAAAAGATTATAAGTCCAAAGCCAGGGGTATACGTATATGATTTTGGGCAGAACTTCACCGGTTGGGTAAGATTATATGTGAATGGTCCGGAAGGGACAGAGATAAAGCTTAGATTTGCCGAGCTTATATATGACGATGGGAATATAAATCTTACACCTACCAGAGGGGCAAGGGCTACTGATATCTACATCACCAGGGGTGATGGCTTGGAGATATATGAGCCAAGATTTACATATCACGGCTTCCGTTATGTGGAGCTTACCGGATTTCCAGGTGTTCCTACCCTTGATACCCTTGAAGGTTGTGTTGTCTATTCCTCTGTACGTCAGGTGGGAGAGTTTAATTGTTCCAACGAGCTGATTAATAAGATACACGGGAATATCCTGTGGGGTCAGTTGAGTAACCTTATGAGCATACCGACAGACTGTCCGCAGAGGGATGAGAGGATGGGATGGATGGGAGATGCTCAACTTACAGTAGAAGAGGCTATTTATAATTTTGATATGGCTAGCTTTTATATAAAATATCTTGATGATATAAAAGATGCTCAGAAGGAGAATGGGAGTGTTTCTGATGTTGTCCCGCCATACTGGAGTATCTATCCAGCAGACCCTGCCTGGGGAACCGCCTATATCACTATAGCCTGGTATCTCTACCAGTACTACGGGGATACCGAGGTATTGAAGGACCACTATGAAGGGTTAAAGAAATATGTAGATTTCTTAACTGGACTTGCACCTGATAATATTTTGAGATTCTCCAAGTATGGAGACTGGTGTCCTCCAGGAAGCATAAGGGCTAAAGACCTCTCTGGAGAACTTGTTTCTACCTGGTGCTATTACAATGATACATTGACCCTCTCCAGGATAGCAGATATTCTGGGTAAAAGAGAAGATCATACTAAATATTCTAAGCTGGCAGAAGACATAAAGGCTGCATTTAATAAGCAATATTTAAAAGAGAGGTCCTATGCTGTTTCTATAAAGCCAAATATATCAGAAGAGATGGCTTCCCAGATTATAGAGATGATTTTATCTGCTATGGATCCGGATGAGAGGGAAAGGATGAAACAATTTATGCAGCAAGGGATATTTGCAACAACATTTACAAGTCAGACTATAAACATCCTCCCTCTATATCTTAATATGGTTCCTGAGGATAAAAAGGAGACAATCTTAAATGCGTTAATAAATGATATAAAGAATAATCATGATTACCATCTGGACACAGGGATAGTCGGTACAAGATATATATTTGATGTTTTGACTGAGAATGGTTATGTTGACATAGCATATAAGATAGCTACTCAGAGGACTTATCCAGGCTGGGGATATATGATAGAAGAGGGTGCAACTACTGTGTGGGAAAGGTGGGAAAAACTCACCTCTGGTGGAATGAATTCCCATAATCATATAATGTTTGGTACTGTAGATCCATGGTTCTACAAGTCTCTCGGAGGTATAAAGTGTATAGCCCCGGGCTGGGATAAGGTGTTATTGGAGCCAAAGATACTGGAAGATTTGAAATATGTAAGGGCATCTATCTGCACCCCCAAGGGAACTATAGATGTAAACTGGGAAAAACTGGAAGACTCGGTAAAACTTGTAGTAGTTTTACCTGTCAACGTAGAGGGAGAACTCAGGATACCCAAACTGTATACACCTCTTGTGGTCGAAGAGGACGATAGAGTGATCTGGTCAAATGGTACCTGGATAGAAAAGGTGGATGGTGTATATAGCGTTAAAGAAGAACTGGACTTTTTGAGCCTCACTTTGGGTTCGGGGAGATTTTTATTTAAGATTAAAGCAAAGTAGATTTTTTAGCGTGGTAAGGATATCCTTACCACGCTTTATCCCTTAAGAGTAGATTTTACTCCTGTATAGTGGTATTATGAGGTTGAATAATAATTAGGAGGGAGTAAGTTTTTCCTATGAAAGGGAGTTTAAGGATAGGGAATATATCTGGAATTCCGGTAGAGGTCCATTATACCTGGGTTATAGTATTCGGTCTTATAACCACCACCTTAGCTACAAGTTATCTCCCTAACTATACTCTTTATAGTTCTCCTCTAGTAAACTGGATAATTGGGGCTATTGCATCTCTAATACTCTTTTTCTGTGTCTTTCTTCATGAATTTATGCACTCATATATAGCTTTAAAGCTTGGTCTGAAGATAAAACGTATTACCCTATTCCTCTTCGGGGGTGTAGCAGAGATGGAGGGAGAGCCAAAATCTGCCCGGGATGAGCTCTTTATATCAATAGTAGGTCCTCTTACCAGCGCTCTTTTGTCCTTGATTTTTTTCTTAATCTCTAAATTTGCCTTCAATCCATCCTCTCCTGTAGGAGGAGCTGTAATCTATCTTTACAGGATAAACCTGATTCTGGCTGGATTTAACATAATTCCAGCCTTTCCACTTGATGGTGGTAGGGTGCTGAGAGCTATACTCTGGATGCTGTTCAAGAACTTTAAAAAAGCTACCAGAATATCAGCAGGTATTGGAATAACCCTTGCAACTATGATAATGTTCTTGGGATTTTATTTCATTCTTGCCGGTCAATTATTAAGTGGTCTCTGGTTTATATTTATAGGATGGTTCTTAAATCAAGGTGCAATATCTGGGGAGAGGGAAATAGACATAAAAGAAGCCTTTGTGGATGCTAAAGTGGAAGACCTCATGACCAGGGATGTTAAATCTGTTCCACCAAATATCACTATTGAACAGCTTGTCTCTGACTATCTCCTCTCATATAAATATGTGGCTTTTCCTGTAATGTGGGGGGATGTACTTCTTGGTATTATTACTCTGAATGATATTAAAGGACTTCCCAGAGAAGAATGGAAGAATCATACGGTTAGAGAAATAATGAGCCCCTTATCTCCTGATCTTGTAATAGGTCCAGGAAATTCAGCTTTTGATGCTTTCCTTAAGATAAACAGAGGACCCACAGGCAGATTACTCGTTATGGACGAGGATAAACTGGTGGGTATTATAAGTAAGACGGACCTTATACGGTTCTTACAGATAAAGTCTATGCTAACTGATTAGCTTAACGCCATTTACCACTTCTTTTGTTTACCCTTCCACTTTTCTTCCAGGCTTTTCTTTAAATCTCCAAGTTTCTCATCGCTCTGTTTTAGAAAATGGGACAGTTTGTTCTCGAACTCTTCTAAAGACTTAACTCTCTTTATAGAGACCTCTAATTCCCCCTTCTTATTTTGCCCTATAACTATAGCTTTTACTTTATCCCCCTCGTGGAGATAATCTGAGACATCTTTCACATAAGAACTATCTATCTCAGAGATATGTAAGAATGCCTCTCTTCCATCGCTAAGTAGCAAAAATGCACCAAATTTAGTAATTTTCTTAACTCTTCCTTCTACGATTTGATTCTCTACTGGTTTTGTACCGGAATACACAGGATCTCTCCAGGTCTTATCCATCCTAACTCCTCTCTTACCAGAATCTCAATATAATTATTATCATATTTTAATCTATAGATTTCCTCTCTTAATTTAACATTCTCATCTCTTAGTTTGTTCAAATGCTCTTTAAGCTGGGAGATTCTTATTTCGCTATCCTTTATCTCTTTTAGGATAATAAAGGTAGACCTTGTTGTGATTCCCAGAAATGCAATTATAAAAAATAAAAGGATAATTTTTTCTGATTTCCTCAAACCTGATGCACCTTCAAAAAGTTTGTGGTTCCACCTATCCCTACCGGTATACCACCGGTAAGAATCACGGTATCACCTTTTCTTATAAGTCCAGCATTCAAAGATGCCTGAACTGAAGCATCTATCATCTCATCTGTTGTATTATATATCTTTGTAAATATTGGACTTACTCCCCAGAGCATCAATAGTCTTCTCTGAATCCTTTCATCAGGGGTAACAGCTATAATGGGCTGTGATGGTCTATACTTGGCTACCATACGTGCAGTATAACCTGACTGTGTGGATGTAATTATTGCTTTTGCTCCAAGTCTTTGGGCTATCTCACAGGTGGCGTAACCTATTGCATCTGTGGGAGAGTTAGTCGAAAATTCTGCCCTCTTTCTTAACATGTCACTATATTTAAGCTTGGACTCAGTATATTCAGCTATCCTTGCCATTGTGAGGACAGATTCCATTGGATACTCCCCTATTGCCGTTTCACCTGATAGCATGATAGCATCTGTTCCGTCAAAGATCGCATTTGCCACATCTGAGACTTCAGCCCTGGTAGGTCTGGGATTTCTGATCATAGAATCTAGCATCTGAGTAGCAGTGATTACTGGCTTTCCCAGTCTATTGCACTTTTCTATTATAGCCTTTTGAAGTATAGGGACCTCTTCCAAAGGTATCTCTACTCCAAGGTCTCCCCTGGCTACCATAACCCCATCGGCTGCAAGAACTATGTCATCTATATTCTCTATCGCTTCATGTTTTTCTATCTTTGCTATCACCGGTATATTTACCCTGGAGGCTTCCAGGATATTCTTTACCTGCAGTATGTCTGCCGCCTTTCTCACAAATGATACCGCTATAAAATCTACCCCTAACTTGATGCCAAACATCAGGTCTTCTATATCTTTAGAGGTGACCGATGGAATATTGATGGTAATATTGGGGACATTTATTCCCCTCTTGCTCTTTAATTCGCCTCCATTTACTACTCTGCATGCCACCCCGTTTTCTCTTTTCTCTGTGACCTTTAGCTCAATAAGCCCATCTGATAGCATAATAGATGCCCCTGGACGAAGTGCCTCTATTAATTCCCTCTCTTTTATCGGGATAATATTTTTATCATCACTTGTTTCTCCAGGTTTAAGTATGACTTCTTCTCCTTGCTGGAGGATAACACTATCCTGAGCTAAAGTGCCGACCCTAAGTTTGGGTCCTTGTAAATCCTGAAGAATAGCTACCGGTCTTTTTAGAGAACTGGATATCTCTCTTATAAGGTTAAAGATATTGGCATGATATCCCTGGTCTCCATGAGAAAAGTTTAGCCTGAATACCTCCACCCCCGCCTGAATGAAATATTTAATAATCTCTGGAGAATCACTTGCCGGACCAATTGTGGCAACTATCTTTGTCTTTCTCATATTCTGCTGGAGAATGCCTTAACCCCTAGATAAGTGGCTACAGGACCTAGATCCTCTTCTATCCTTAACAGTTGATTATACTTAGCCACCCTGTCTGTTCTAGAGGGGGCACCTGTTTTTATCTGTCCACATCCTGTAGCTACAGCCAGATCTGAGATGGTAGTATCTTCAGTTTCTCCAGACCGATGTGAGATGACAGCTGTGTAACCAGATCTTCTCGCCATTTCTACCGCCTCTAAAGTTTCACTGAGAGTCCCTATCTGATTTACCTTAATAAGGATGGAGTTTGCTACCCCCATCTCTATTCCTTTAGCCAGACGCTTTATATTGGTAACAAACAGATCATCACCCACAAGCTGAACCTTTGTTCCCAGTCTCTGGGTGAAAATCTTCCAGCCATCCCAGTCATCTTCAGCCAGCCCATCTTCTATGGAGATGATTGGATATTTTTCAAGCAGGGTCTCGTAGTAAGATATAAGCTCATCTACTGAATAATCTTTCCCTCCGAAGCGATACTTCCCATCTTCGTATATATTGCTGGCAGCAACGTCTAACGCCACAAATATATCTTTTCCAGGGGTATATCCTGCCTTCTGTATGGCTTCAATTATTGCCTCTATCGCAGACTCATTTGTTGATAGATTTGGTGCAAATCCTCCTTCATCCCCTACGTTGGTATTGAGCCCTCTGTTTTGAAGGACTTTCCTCAGCGTATGGAAGGTTTCCACTCCCATTCTCAGGGCTTCTCTAAAAGATGGTGCACCAGCTGGTACTATCATAAACTCCTGAAAATCTAGTGGGTTATCAGCATGCTTCCCCCCATTAATGATGTTCATAAGGGGTACTGGAAGTGTACATGTATTTGTTCCACCGATATATCTATAGAGAGGTATCTCCAGAAAATTAGCTGCCGCTTTAGCCACCGCTAGAGATACCGCCAGAATAGCATTTGCACCCAATCTGCCCTTATTTGGTGTTCCATCTAGCTCTATAAGAATCTTATCTATACTCTTTTGATTTATAGCATCCCTTCCTATGAGCTCAGGGGCTATTATCTCATCTACATTCTTTACCGCATTTTTTACCCCTCTTCCGAGATATCTACTGGCATCTCCATCTCTTAGCTCAACAGCCTCATGAACTCCGGTGGATGCCCCGGAAGGAACACTGGCTCTTCCAACATATCCACTTTCCAGATAAACTTCAACCTCAACGGTTGGATTCCCCCGTGAATCCAGGATTTCTCTTCCTCTTATTTCAGTGATGATACTCATTATTTTCTTCCTCCATTTTATTTTGTTAACTGTGTGGATGGTTAAATTTTAATTAATTCCTTAGCTATTGTCAAGAGTATTGACAGAATAGCTGAGAAGGTTAAAATTGTCTTAATGAATCTTTTAAGGAGGAAAATTTCATTATATGGGAAGAAGGGCTTTATTTATAGATGGAAATAATCTCTATTTTGTCCAAAGAAAATTAAAATGGAATGTAGATTTTGAAAAGTTACTCAGATATTTCAGAGGGGAGAGTGATTTTTATAATGCGTTCTATTATTCAGGGTATGATGTTAACGATCAGAATCAGGAAAATTTTCTTAAGGCTCTAACATTGATAGGGTATACAGTTAGAAAGAAACCTTTAAAAACCATTTCCTCTCAGGATAATGAAGAGAAACAGAAGAGTAATATGGATGTTGAAATGACGCTGGACCTTATCCTTACTGCCTCTCACTATGACGAATCCTATTTATTTTCAGGAGACGGTGATTTTGAGGGAGTGATAGAATATCTCCGTGTAATGGGTAAGGAAATAGTAGTTGTATCTACTCTGGGGCATATTGCTATAGAACTGAGAAACGCAGCTGATAGATATATAGACTTATCTGAGCTGAAGCCTTATCTGGAAAAAATACACATATAAAAAAGGGTAGGACTCAGAGAATCCTACCCTGCCCATTTATACCCATTTAAGAGCCATTCAGCATCCATTAACAGGTAATCAAATTGACATAAATATTATAGGTTATAACTTTTAGATTGTCAAGGGTTTTGTTATCGTTCTGTGATAATGTTATATAAATTCTCCTGATGCTGGTAATCTTTTGTATTTATATCTATAATGTTATATGGGTGATTTTTATTAGAAAGTTTTAAATGATACTCTTTAGACTGTCAGCACATTTACTTGCCTAAAAGTATTGTTTTATGTATAATTAGTGGAAATCTAAAGGTTTAGGAGGCTTATTTAGATATGGGTATAGTATATGTAAACGGAGAATTTGTATCTACAGAAGAGGCTAAGGTATCTGTCTATGATAGGGGACTCCTCTATGGTGATGGGGTTTTTGAAGGTATCAGGGCTTATAATGGAAGGGTTTTTAAGCTTGATGAACATATTGATAGGCTCTATGAATCAGCCCACAGTATCTTGATAGATATTCCCCTGACTAAAGAGGAGTTTAAAGAGAATTTGGCAGAGACGATCAGAAGAAATCAGCTAAGGGATTCCTATATACGTCCCATAGTGACAAGAGGAATTAAAGGCTTGGGGATAGATCCATGGGATGCAATGAGTCCTACAGTTATCATCATAGCAGACAAGATTAACCTTTATTCATCCAAGATGTATGAGGAGGGTATCTCTGCTGTATGCGCATCTACCATAAGAAATAACCCTAATGCATGCAACCCTCAGATAAAATCTTTAAACTATCTCAACAGTGCTCTGGCAAAGTTTGAGGCATATTTAGCAGGGGCAGATGAGGCTTTATTCTTAAACCCTCAGGGTTATGTGGTAGAGGCAGCGGTGGATAACCTCTTTATATATACAAAAGAAGGGGTACTTATAACACCTCCCACCTATCTTGGTGCGTTAAGAGGTATAACTAGAGATGTTGTGATAGATATAGCCAGGGATAAAGGGATACCTGTAAAGGAGGAGCCATTCACCAGGCATAGCCTTTATAATGCAGTAGAATCTTTCCTTACAGGTACGGCGGCAGAGATCATTCCTCTGGTAAAGGTTGATGGAAGAGTCATTGGAGACGGACGTCCTGGTAAGGTTACCAGAGATATTATGGCTGCGTACAGGGAACTTACAAAAACTTCCGGTTATCCTGTGTATTGATATGGAAATTCCGAATAATAGATTGTTACCAGATACAGCTAACATAAACGGTCTGGGTCATCTGGAGATAGGGGGTATGGATGTGGTAGACCTGGTTAAGAGGTATAAAACCCCGATCTATCTCTATGATGAGATGACTATCAGGAATAGGATGAGAGAATTTGTCTCCAGTTTAAGAGAGACTTATTCAAAATCCAAAGTGTTATTTGCCGGGAAGGCGTTTTTGATAAAGAGGATTGTAAAGATTACAGAAGAAGAGGGACTGGGTTTAGACGTGGTATCTGGCGGAGAGATATATGCAGCAAAAGAAGCAGGTTTCCCTATGGAGAATGTATACTTCCATGGTAACAACAAGACCATGGAAGAATTAAGTTTTGCGATTAATACTGGTGTGGGTAGTATAGTTGTGGATAATCTGAGTGAATTGAAATTTTTGTCTTCACTGGTAAAGAGAAGACCGGTAAATATTCTTTTCAGGCTTACCCCAGGGGTTGACCCTCATACCCACAGTTATATAAATACTGGTAGAGTAGACTCCAAGTTTGGCTTCCAGTTAGACAGCGATGATCTTAAAGAGGCTATAGGGATTGTTAAGTCTGATACATTTTTGAATTTTACCGGTTTGCATTGTCATATAGGCTCTCAGATATTCGATACTGGGTTCTTCCGGATGGCTTCTGAGATAATGGCCAAACAGACTGTTGAATTTACCAGGAAATGGGACCTTCCGGTAAAGGAGTTGGATCTGGGCGGTGGTTTAGGAATAGCTTATAAACCAGAAGACGATCCTCCCACACCCAAGGAGATGGCGGTAGCGATTGCTGATCCTGTTGGAGAGATCTGTAACAGAGAAGGGATAGAACTACCTTTACTGATACTCGAACCAGGGAGATATATTGTTGGTAACGCTGGAATCACTGTCTATACAGTGGGAGCTATAAAGGAAATCCCAGGGATACGTAAATATGCAAGTGTTGATGGAGGTATGGCTGATAATCCCAGACCAATGCTGTATCAGGCTCAGTATACTGCATTTTTGGCGAACAAGATGAGAGAACATCCCAGAGATGTTTTTACTATAGCCGGAAGGTTCTGTGAATCTGGTGATATACTTATAGATAAGGCATATCTTCCTCGATTAGAACGTGGAGATATACTTGTAGTTTCTGCTACCGGTGCCTATAACTATTCTATGTCAAGTAATTATAATATGGTACCCAGACCTGCAGTGATCGGTGTAAAAGATGGCAAAGAGGATATCTGGGTAGAGAGAGAAGACTATAATGATCTAGTGAGGTTGCATAGATGAATAGTGTAAATATTGGGATGATAGGGCTTGGTAATGTTGGAAGTGGAGTTTGGAGGGTATTAGAAAAAAAGAAGGAAGAGGCAAACTCCTTCCCCTGGAATGTTCTTGAGATAAAAAAGATAGGGGTGAGAGATGTAAGGAAGGAGAGGCAGGTTAAGGTTCCAGCATCTCTACTTACTCAGGATATTGATAGTATTATTAATTCTCCATATATAGATGTAATAGTTGAGGTAGCAGGTGGAAGAGACGAAGGGTTTAAGATTATCAGCAGGGCTATAAATGCAGGGAAACATGTTGTTACTGCCAACAAAGATGTTATAGCCTCTTACGGCTTAGAACTATTTAGATTAGCCAGAAGTAAAGGGGTGAAGATCTACTTTGAGGCAAGTGTTGGAGCTGGGATACCAATAATAAGAGTCTTGAGAGAAGATCTGGTAGCCAATAGTATCCAGGAAATTAGAGCGATACTGAATGGTACAAGTAATTATATCCTAACGAGAATGTCTGAGAATGGAGAGGACTTTGGAACAGCTCTGGGTATGGCTCAGAGATTGGGATATGCTGAGCCAAATCCAGACAATGATGTAAAAGGGGTAGATGCAGCCTATAAGATAACCATTCTATCCTCCATCGCCTTTAATACCTCTGTCTCTCCTGACGATATCTATGTAGAGGGTATAGATACTGTAAGTATCAGAGATATAGAGTATGCCCATGAACTTGGTTATGAGATAAAATCTCTTGCCATAGCCAGGAAACATAATGATGGTTTAGAATTAAGGGTTCATCCCACTATGATCCCCAGGACGTCTATGCTGGCAGCGGTGAGGGGTGTTTATAATGGTATATATATAGTTGGTGACGCAGTAGGACCGATGATGTTTTATGGTAGAGGGGCAGGAAGTTTGCCCACTGCCAGTGCAGTGGTTTCTGATCTCTGTGACCTGGTGAGGTCTCTGCGGGACGGCTCAGGTGGACAGCTCGAAGTACCAGCGCTGGACAATATTCCGATAAGACCCATAGAGAAACTTGAGACAAGGTACTATATAAGATTGAATGTTCCTGATAGGCCAGGGGTCCTGGCAGGTATAGCTATGGTATTTGGAAATCTGGGTATAAGTATAGCGAGTGTTGTTCAGAAGGAGGTCCCGGATACAAAAGGACAGGCTGAGCTTGTTATCATCACTCATACCGCTCAGGAAGGTCCATTCCGTCAGGCTATATCTCAGATGGATAGGCTTGATGTTGTGAATAAGGTTGAATCCACCCTGAGGATAGAAGGAGTTGTAGAAGAATGAGATGGAATGGGGTTCTTAGAGAATACAAAGACTATCTTCCAGTGACCGACAAGACTCCACTGATAACGCTCTATGAAGGCAATACCCCTCTTATTTATGCCAGAAATATCTCTGAGGAACTGGGACTTAAGGTTTATCTGAAATATGAGGGAATGAACCCTACCGGTTCATTTAAAGATAGAGGAATGGTGGTGGCTATAGCTAAGGCTGTAGAGGAGGGTGCCAGGGCAGTTATATGTGCCTCCACAGGAAATACAAGCGCCTCTGCTTCTGCCTACTCTGCCGTAACCGGATTGAAGTCTATAGTCCTTATACCTGAAGGCGCTATAGCACTGGGAAAACTTGCCCAGGCTCTTACTTATGGGGCTCAGGTTATAGCGGTTAAGGGAAATTTTGATGCTGCCCTTAACCTGGTAAGAGAGGCTGGAAGAAATTATCCAATCACCATAGTTAACTCGATAAATCCTTATAGAATCGAGGGACAGAAGACAGCTTCTTTTGAGGTCTGTGATACCTTGGGAGATGCTCCTGATTATCTCTTTATACCCGTTGGCAATGCTGGAAACATCACCGCCTACTGGAAGGGATTCAAAGAGTATAAACAGATAGGGAAGATCCAGAGATTACCGAGGATGATGGGTTTTCAATCTGAGGGTGCTGCGCCGATAGTGAGAGGTTATCCCGTAGATAATCCAGAAACGATAGCTACTGCTATAAGAATAGGAAATCCTGCCAGCTGGAATTCTGCTGTCCAGGCTGCTAAAGAATCTGCTGGAATTATAGACATGGTCTCAGACGATGAGATTCTCTATGCCTATAAGTTTGTAGCCAGTATGGAAGGGGTATTTGTTGAGCCGGCTTCAGCTGCTTCTATTGCTGGATTACTTAAATATACCAGAGAAGGAAAACTGGAGAAAAATAGCGTGATTATCTGTGTCCTTACCGGACATGGTTTGAAAGACCCTGATACTGCCGTGAAAATTGCTTCTCCTCCCACGGTTATCTCCCCGAGTATAGAGGAGTTGTGTCAATATCTATGAGATTAGTAGTCAGAGTTCCTGCTACCACAGCTAATTTAGGTGTTGGTTTTGATACCCTGGGTTTGGCATTAAAACTTTATAATATCTTTGAAGTAAATGATTCAGAAACAGATTTTATAGAGATTAATGGTGAAGGGATGGAATGTCTTTATAACAGAGAGAATAATATATTTTTAAAGGCATTGGATTTTTTTTACAGGTTATACAATCTTATTCCACCCCCGTTGAGTATAAAGATATCCATTAATATCCCTATAAGCAAAGGTCTTGGGAGTAGCGCATCTGCTATAGTAGCTGGTTTGATGATTGCAAATAATCTCCTTGATAAGGGATTTTCGAGGGAAGAACTGCTGGAATATGCGGTGAAATTGGAAGGGCATCCTGATAATGTAACTCCAGCATTTCTAGGTGGGTGTACTATCTCTCTGGTATCTGATGGAAAGGTCATGGTGAAAGAAGTCCCTTTACCCGATGATTTATCTATTATAGTGGCTATTCCATATTTTGACGTACCTACTGAACCTTCCAGAAAGATATTACCCAATTCTGTCCCACTTGATGTTACTGTAAAAGGACTTGCAAGGATAGGTATGTTTCTGGTATCCTTAATAACTGATAACTTGAAGGATTTACCTGTTATCCTTGAAGATGAACTCCATGAGCCGTACAGGGCTCGTTTTATACCAAATTATAATGGAATAAAAAAAGAATTACTCTCTATGGGTGCTTTAGGTGTTATGATAAGTGGCTCTGGTCCATCTATAGTCATTCTTACAGAGAGAGAAAAGGTTGAAGAGTTAGTTGAATTGGCAGGTTTTGTGTTTAATAAAAATAATATTATGGCTAAGATTCTTAATCTTGACATAGATTATGAAGGTGCAGTATTGGAGGTGAACTAGATGTATAATGTGGCAGTAGTTGGAGCCACCGGGCTTGTAGGTAGAGAAATGGTCTCAATCCTTGAAACCAGGGATTTCCCTGTTAAATCACTCAGGCTTTTGGCTACAAGCAGATCTCAGGGTGCTGTTATTCAGTTTAAAGGGCAGGATATAGTTGTGGAAGAGGCTACCCCGGATAGTTTTGGAGGGATTCAGATTGCACTTTTTTCTGCTGGAGAGAAGGGAAGTAAGGAACTTGCTCCGTATGCGGTAAAGGCTGGGGCAGTGGTAATAGATAACAGTAATGCATTCAGGATGGAACCGGACGTCCCTCTTGTTGTCCCGGAGGTGAATGAGGAGAAGATAAGAGAGCATAAAGGGATCATTGCAAATCCTAACTGTTCCACCATACAGATGGTAGTAGCGCTAGCCCCACTACACAGGAGATTTAAGATAAAGAGGATAGTGGTTTCTACTTACCAGTCTGTATCAGGCACCGGTAGAGAAGCGGTGGATGAACTCTGGGAGGAGACCAAAAGTATAATTGAGGGGAAGCAGATAACCCCCAAGGTATACCCTTATCAGATAGCATTTAACCTTTTACCACATATAGATATATTCTATCCGAATGGATTTTCTAAAGAAGAGATGAAGATGCTTAATGAAACAAGGAAGATCCTTGACGACCAATCGATTAAGGTATGTGCCACCACTGTTAGAGTTCCTGTGTTCAGAGCCCATTCTGAAAGTGTAAATATAGAGACCGAACTACCGATGACCCCCGAAGAGGTCAGGGAGATTCTGAGTAAATCCCCAGGGGTAGTGGTAGTGGATAAGCCTGAAGAGAGATTGTATCCAATGCCAGTAATGGCTGAGGGTAGGGATGAAGTCTTTGTTGGTAGAATAAGAAAAGATGAATCGGTTGAGAATGGGATAGTTATGTGGGTTGTCTCTGATAATATAAGAAAGGGAGCAGCACTTAATGCGGTTCAGATAGCAGAATCTCTGGTGAAACTGGGTTTGATCGAGGAGGTTTAGAGACATGCTTCTTGTACATAAGTATGGTGGGACCTCGGTTGGAACGCCTGAGAGGATAAAGAATGTGGCAGGTAAACTGGCAGGATTAAAGAAAGAGGGGAATGAGCTTGTGGTTGTGGTATCAGCTATGGGTGATACCACTGATGAATTGATAGAACTTGCAAAGAGTATCTCTTCTTCTCCTTCCAGAAGGGAATTAGATGCCCTTCTGTCTACAGGAGAACAGATTTCTGGGGCATTGATGGCTATGGCTCTTGAAGACCTTGGCATTCCTGCCGTATCTCTTACCGGTTGGCAGGCAGGGATATATACGGATGAGAATGCCGGCAGAGCCAGGATAAAGTCTGTAGATACTACCAGAATAAAGGAGGAACTGAAGAAGGGTAAGGTTATTGTAGTGGCTGGATTCCAGGGGATATGTGACCAGAATGATATAACAACGCTTGGTAGAGGTGGTTCTGATACGACTGCAGTAGCTCTTGGTATAGCCCTTGGGGTAGAGAAAACAGAGATCTTTACCGATGTAAAGGGTGTTTATACAGCTGACCCCAGACTGGTAAAAAATGCCAGAAAACTTGATTTAATTTCTTATGAGGAGATGCTTGAGCTTGCCAGTCAGGGTGCCAGGGTTATGCATACCAGAGCAGTAGAACTTGGCTGGATATACAAGATGAAGATAGAGGTAAGGTCTTCTTTTGAAGATTGTCCAGGTACTATTATACAGGAGGTAAGCGAGATGGAACCGGTAAGCAGAGTTAGAGGCATAGCTCACAAAAAAGATATAGCAAAGATTACATTAAAGCGTGTTTTGGATAGACCCGGTGTAGCACACAGGATATTCAAGCCCCTGGGGGATGCCGGGATAAATGTTGATGACATAATACAGAATGTGAGTGAGTTTGATTACACCGATATCTCTTTTACAATTCCTATAGATGATACAGACAGGGCTCTAAAGATACTGGAGGAGGTAAAGGAGGAGCTGGATATAAAGGAGGTCTTATGCAATCCAGCTGTAGGTAAGGTCTCTATAGTTGGGGTTGGTATACAGAGTACTCCTGGAATAGCTGCCAGGATGTTTGGACTTTTGGGAGAAGCAGGGATAAATATAGATATGATCTCCACCTCCGAAATAAAAATTGGATGTATAATAAATGAGGACGATGTAGAGAGAGCGGTTAAGGTATTACATGATGGTTTTGGTTTGGGGGAGAATAGTTGAAGAGAGCTATTATTACTGTAACAGGGGTTGACCATACTGGAATAGTAGCCGGTATAAGTTCAGTGCTGGCTGATCTTAATGTTAATATACTGGATATAACACAAACAATTATGGGAGATATCTTTGTTATGGCTCTTCTGGTGGATATCTCTGGGCTGGAAGATATAACTCCTCTGGTGAATAAGCTCTCAGAGGAAGGGGATAGACTTAAGGTGAAGGTCTCCTTCGAAAGGGAAGAGATCTTCAGAACGATGCACAGGATATAAGATATGATATTCACTACCGAGGAAATCTTAGAAACAGTCCGAATGATTCAGTTAGACCACTTGGATATAAGGACAATTACTCTGGGGATTGACCTTCTGGGCTGCAGGAGGGATAGTGTA
>Ga0116167_1000967_pt1 | contig 27204 bp, 22 predicted proteins | sample AD_JPNMR3_MetaG_FD_89794 | JGI IMG/M metagenome (GOLD analysis project Ga0116167, IMG submission 89794) | Active sludge microbial communities of municipal wastewater-treating anaerobic digesters from Japan - AD_JPNMR3_MetaG | ecosystem: Engineered > Bioreactor > Anaerobic > Digestate | place...
CGCATTGCGATAAGGCGCCAAAACATCCTGTGAGAATGGGATCAGGGCGGCTGCTGTTTGAGCGAAGCGAGTTCAGCCGACCCCCATTCGAACAGCAGATGTTTTGCAGCCGTGCAGCACAGCGGCCGGGCTTTACGGGCTCCCGGCCACAGAGATTACCTCGCATCGCTTACGCATGACTCGCAATGACAACAAAGGTACGGCTTGCGGGCGTAATGAGATTGCCGCGCTGCGCTGACACGCCGCTCGCAATGACATGTAAATAAAAAAAGACGGTTCCCGCTGTTGCTGTGAACGGCGGAAACCGTCCTTTCATTTTTCAAACCAGTCGTTACAGGATAACATCAGAAGGTCGACGCTGCCCCCGGAATTCTGAAGACCAACTGGCCATTCTCGAAATCCAGGTTCACCGTATCGCCTTCCTTGACCTTGCCGTCCAGGATCTCCTCGGCCAGCTTATCCTCCACCATCTCCTGGATGGTCCGCTTCAGCGGGCGGGCACCATATGTCTTGTCATAGCCTTTTTCCGCAATATAATCCTTCGCGGCTTCGGTATAGGTAACCGTGATGTTTCTGCCCTTCATCCGCTTGGCGACTTCATCCAGCATCAATTGGGCAATCCGCTTGATTTCATCGCGGTTCAGCGGATGGAAGACGATGATCTCGTCCACGCGGTTCAAAAACTCCGGACGGAAGGTCTTCTTGAGCTCGCCCATCACATTCTTCTTCATGTCCTCATAGTCCTTGGCAGCATTCTCCTCTGCTGCGCCGAAGCCCACCTTCTTGGGCTCCACAATATCCCTGGCACCCACATTGGAGGTCATGATGATGACCGTGTTCTTGAAGTCAACGGTCCTGCCGGTTGAATCGGTAAGCCTGCCGTCATCCAGGATCTGCAGGAGCATGTTGAAAACATCGGGATGGGCTTTTTCAATCTCATCAAACAGGACCACCGTGTAGGGCTTTCTTCTCACCTTTTCAGTGAGCTGTCCGCCCTCGTCATAGCCCACATAACCCGGCGGCGAACCGACCAGGCGCGAGACGCTGTGCTTTTCCATGTACTCGGACATATCGATCCGGATCATCTGGTTTTCGTCCCCGAACAGGGCTTCCGCCAGGGCCTTGGACAGCTCGGTCTTACCCACACCGGTGGGTCCGCAGAAGATAAAGGAACCCACAGGACGCTTGGGATCCTTCAATCCCACACGCCCCCGCCGGATTGCCCGGGCTACGGCGCGCACGGCCTCTTCCTGGCCGATCACCCGCTGGTGGAGGACGCTTTCCAGGTTCTTCAGCCGTTCGCTCTCCTGCTGGGCGAGCTTGGCCACCGGAATGCCGGTCCAGGAACCAATGATTTCGGCGATCTCGTCCTCGGTCACCACCTGGGTATCCCGCTGGTTCTTCATCTTCCAGGCTTCCATGCGGGAATTGAGCTCGTCCTTCAGCTTGTTTTCCTCATCCCTCAGGGCTGCCGCCTTCTCGAATTCCTGGCTGATGATGGCGTCCTCCTTCATCTGGTGGATCTCTTCCATCTTTCTTTCCAGTTCCTTAAGCTCAGGCGGTGCGGTAAAGGAGCGGAGCCTTACCTTGGACGCAGCCTCATCGATCAAATCAATGGCCTTGTCCGGCAGGAAACGATCGCTGATATACCGTGCAGACAATCTGACGGCCGCCTCAATGGCCTTGTCGGTTATCTTCACCGAATGGTGGGCTTCATACTTGTCGCGGATGCCCTTGAGGATTTCGATGGCTTCCTCCTCGGTGGGCTCCCCGACGGTGATGGGCTGGAACCTTCTCTCCAGGGCCGCATCCTTCTCGATATGCTTACGATATTCATCCAGCGTGGTGGCGCCGATGATCTGGATTTCACCCCTTGCCAGAAGGGGCTTGAGGATATTGGCGGCATCGATGGCGCCTTCCGCCGCGCCGGCACCCACAATGGTATGCAGCTCATCGATAAACAGGATCACGTTTCCGGCATTGCGTATCTCCTCAATGGATTTCTTCAGGCGATCCTCGAACTCACCCCGGTATTTTGCGCCGGCCACCATGGAGGAAAGGTCAAGGGTCACAACCCGCTTGTTCTTCAAGGTCTCCGGCACATTGCCCTCCACGATCTTCTGGGCAAGGCCTTCACAGATGGCCGTTTTGCCCACGCCGGGCTCGCCGATGAGGCAGGGGTTGTTCTTGGTCCTGCGGCTTAGGATCTGGATAACCCGTTCAATCTCCTTGTCCCTGCCGATGACCGGATCCGCCTTTCCTTCCCTGGCCAGGACGGTGAGATCCCTTCCGAACTGATCCAGGGTGGGCGTTTCCACATCCACGGCCTTCGGTCTGTTGGCATTGACCGCTGCCGGAGTGTCCTCGGTCAGCATGGAGATAATGCTCTCGTAGAGCTTGCGGATATCCACACCCAGCTCATTGAGAATCCTGACGGCCACGCTCTCCCCCTCGCGCATGATCCCGATAAGGATATGCTCGGTGCCGATGAAATTCTGACCCATGCGCCTGGCCTCGGCATAACTGAGTTCCAGCACCCTCTTGGTCCTCGGCGTGTAGGTAACCGGACCAGTCGAACCGTCCCCCCGGCCTATGAGCTCCAGGATCTTCTGGCCGATGCCCTCGGGGGTCACATTATTGAGGCTCAGCACGCTGGCGGCTATGCCGGTCCCTTCCTTGGCCAGTCCCCACAGGACATGTTCGGTTCCCACATAGGAATGGCCAAGGGACAGAGCGCATTCCCTTGCCAGCATGAGCGCGGTTTCCGCCTTTTTCGTATATTTTCCGAAAATCATGATTTCACCTCTTTGTAAATATCAATCAAACCGTTTATCCTTCTTGGCTATATGGTTTCTGATATAACTTGCGCGAACAGCTTCCATTTCATCGGATCGCAGGGATCTCCCGGCGAACTTCTGAAGGCTGCCCGCCTGAATCCGGAGCATCATTTCGTTCACATCGGTCTCATCCAGGTTGGTGATCAATCCGGCAAAAATCCCGAACCGCACATCCGAAAGCCTTTCCATGGCTTCTTCGGAACTCAGCGTGCGGGCATACTTCAAAATGCCGTAGGATCGCATGATCTTGTCTTCCATCTGCAGGCCGTTCCGCTGCATCATCTCCCTGCGCAAAAGCCGCTCCTGCTCAGTAACCTGGTATGCGATGGTCTTCATGCTCATCACGATATCCTGCTCGCTCTTGCCCAGGGTGATCTGGTTTGACAACTGGTACAGGCACCCGCGTGCCTCCGTATTCTCCCCATACAGCCCTCTCACCGAAAGGCCCAGTTTCCCGCAATTCTCCAGCAGGGCGTTGATATGCCCCGTCATGGTGAGGGCGGGAAGATGCAGCATCAGGGATGCCCGGATGGCCGTACCGATATTGGTGGGACAACTGGTGAGAAAACCGAAGGTGTCGTCGAAAGCGAAGTCAATCTTCTGGGACAACAGGTTGTCGATATAGTTGCATATCTCGGAGGCCTTTTCCAGCTGCATGCCCGCAGCCAGGCACTGTATCCTCAGGTGATCCTCCTCATTGATCATGATGCTGATCTGTTCATCGTTGCTCAGGATCAGCCCCACTTCCTGGTCCGAGGCAGCCAGCTCCTTGCTGACAAGGCGCTTTTCCACATAGACCAGCCGCTCGTTCAGGTCCATGTTCTTGAAATCTATCACCGTGAAGCCTCTTCTGAACTCCGCGTCATCCCCCGTTAAGGCCTCCACGGTCTTTCGGATGATCTCCCGCTGCTGTTCCCGGCTGCATCTGGAAGGGAACGGATACTCCTCGAAATTGCGCGCCAGCCGGACCCTGGTGCTCACCACCACATCGGAATCAGGTCCCTTATCGATATACCACCGCTTCATTGCCGTCCACCCCTTCTTGATTGCAACTGGCGGATTCTGTCCCTGATCTCTGCGGCCCTTTCATAGTTTTCCACCCTGATGCATTCCCTAAGCTCCCGCTGCAGCTTTTCAACCTCCAGTTCGGCAGCGTGGGCCGCCGCATAGCTTTCGGGAACCTTTCCCTGGTGTCTCGTATTTCCCTGGATGCGTTTCAGCAGAACCTTCATGGGCTCGCGGAAGACATCGTAGCAATGGCTGCAGCCCATCTTTCCCGTTCTGTTGAATTCCTCCACCGTCATCCCGCAGCGGTCGCAGGCAACCTGGGTGGCGGTTCCTATCTCCTCGTCTCCCCAGCTGAGGCCCAAAAGGCCTGATATCAGCGTGTTCAAATCAATCTTGTATCCCTCTCCGGCGCACTGGCGGCACATGTACATGTCGGTTTTCTTGCCATTGATGATCTGTGTCAGGAAAACCGTTGCTTCCCTTTTTTTGCAAACCTGACAAATCGGCATAACCACCATTCCCTTCTAGCGACGCGCCGGTGATACAGAACCCTATATCACCGTCAGACTCGTGAGCATATTCTTCAATATCATGGCCCTGACATCATCCCTTCTATCCATCGGGACCTCCATGAGAGCCTTGTCCGATGTTGCAGCCCGCATGAGCATGGCCTCCCTGTTGCTGATGATGTTGTAGTCCACGAAGTTGTTGATGAAAACCTCACAGGTATGCTGTGAAATCTTATCCCCTATCGATGTAATAATATGCATGATATAATCTGCGGCAGAATTGGTATTCAGCCTGCGGATGCTGATATACCCGCCGCCTCCGCGTCGGCTCTCGACATAATAGCCTTTCTCGTTGGTAAACCGTGTGGATATGACATAATTTATCTGGGAGGGCACGCAGTTAAACCGGCTGGCAAGCTCGTTGCGCTGTATTTCAATCGCACCGTCCATATCGTTTATCATTGACTTGATAAATTCTTCAATGAGATCACTGAGCCTTGCCATTCCATCACCCCTTTGTATCAATTTGACTATCTCTGACTATTATAACGCATCCCCTTGATCTTTTCAAGTATGGCCAACTCCCGCGCCGTTTATTCAGGCAGGTCCGCGCCATGCCCGACTTTGCCGTCCAGGCAAAGATACCCCGCTGGTTATAGCGGGGTATCTTCAGGACAACCTTATGGATAAGCAGGATATGAATGCATCATCCATGCCATGATCATTCTTCATCCGCATTCTCCCGGGCAGCCTCGGCAATGACCTTCTCGGCCACGTGGGGAGGCGCTTCTTCATAACGCTCAAACTTCATGGTGTAGCTGCCCCTGCCCTGGGTAATGGACCTTAAGTCGGTGGCGTAGCGGAGCATCTCGGCCTGGGGTACCTCGGCAACCACCTGCTGGAGCCCGTTGCCATACGGATTCATACCCAGCACACGGCCGCGGCGCTTGTTCAGGTCGCCGATGATATCGCCCATGTAGCTGTCGGGAACCACAACCTCCACATGGCAGATGGGTTCGAGCAGCACCGGATTGGCCTGCTTCATGCCTTCCTTGTAGGCAAGGCTGGCTGCGATCTTGAAGGCCATTTCCGAAGAGTCGACTTCATGGTACTTACCGTCCACGAGGGTCGCCTTCAGGTTCACCACGGGATAGCCTGCCAGCACGCCCTTCTGCATGCTTTCACGGAGACCTTTTTCAACGGCCGGGAAGTACTGCTTGGGAACGGCACCGCCGAAGATCTTTTCTTCAAAGGTCAGATCCTCGGATTCGCCGGGTTCAAACTCGATCACGACAACGCCGAACTGGCCATGGCCGCCGCTCTGTTTCTTGTGCTTGCCTTCCACTCTGACCTTCTTGCGGATGGTTTCACGGTAAGGCGTCTTGGGCGTGACAAGCTCAACATCAACCTTGAATTTATTCTTAAGCTTGCTGGTGATCACATCCAGGTGCTGATCACCGAGACCATAGATCAGGGTCTGCTTGGTCTCCGCGTTCAGTTCCATCTTGAAGGTCGGATCTTCTTCCAGCAGGCGCTGCAGACCGCTGCCTATCTTCTCTTCATCGCCCTTTGCCTTGGGCATGACAGCCATACCCAGCATGGGCTGCGGGAACTTGATCTCCTCGAGGATGACCGGCTTTTCCTTGGTGCAGAGGGTATCGTTGGTCTCGGTCACGGTCAGCTTGGCCACCGCACCGATATCACCGCAGGCCAGTTTGCTCACATTCAGCTGCTGTTTGCCCTTCATGACGAACAGGTTTCCGATCTTTTCGGTCTTGTCCTTCTTGGGATTGTATACGGTGGTATCGGCGGAAAGCGTACCGGAAATAACCTTCAGGAAGGAGATCTTTCCTACGAACGGGTCGACAATGGTCTTGAAGACCTGGACCGCCAGAGCCTCGGACTCGCTGGTTTTGAGGGTAACAGGCTCGTTATTGCTGTTTCTGGCGGATACGGTCTCTTTTTCAATGTGAGCCGGGATGTAGTCCAGCACGGCATCAAGGAAGAGGCGGACACCCAGCTTCTGAACGGCGGTGGTGCACAGGACGGGCGTAATTTCGCCGGCCTTGACACCCAGCTTGATCCCCTGAGCGACTTCTTCGTCGGTGAAAGGCTCACCGGCAAAGTATTTTTCCATCAATTCCTCGCTGGTTTCCGCAACGGCCTCGAAAATGCCTTCCTTGTATGACTCCACTTCGCCCTTCAGATTGTCGGGAACATCCTTTTCCTGATATTCCTTGCCGTTGAAGGTGACGACCTTCATCTTGGGAACATTGATGATACCGGCAACCTTGCCGTTTTCAACATAGGGTATCTGGAGTGCAATGACGCTCTTTCCGAATTTATCCTTAAGCTGATCAAAGACTTTGGAAAAGTCTGAGTTTTCTTCGTCAAGCTTGCTGATAACAAACATTCTGGGCAGCTTTTTCTGCTCTACGGCTTCCCATGCCTTTTCGGTTCCGACCTGCAAACCGTCCTTTGCGCCAACCAGAATGGCCGCGCCATCTGCAACCGCGAGCCCCTCAAGCATTTCCCCGGCGAAGTCAAAATAGCCGGGCGTATCGATGACATTGATCTTCATGCCCTTCCATTCAACAGGCGCCAATGCGGTTGAAATGGAGATTTTTCTTTTGATTTCCTCAGCGTCGAAGTCCATGACCGTGTTACCGTCCACAACGCTGCCAAACCTGTCGGTGCCGCCGGAAATGAAAAGCATCGCCTCGGCCAGTGTTGTCTTTCCCGAGCCTCCATGGCCCAGCAGGCAGACATTGCGCACTTTGTCCGCACTATAGTCTTTCATATACACATTCCCCCTTTTGGTAGCTGACTCGACATCTCCTGCCCAGTTGATTTATTTCCCTAAACAGGTGTGTCCGCAAGCAGCATGGTTTTGCTTTAAAATGCCTGAAAAAACACGGGTTGCCCTAACGCGATCAAAGCAAGTTCTATTATATCAGATTTTAGTCCAAGTACACAAATTTTTATGGCAATCCCGCCGCGAAAATCGTATTGCTTGACAAAGATCGATGCTGTCAAGCCATAAAACTGGCACTGCAAAACGCACGCCACCAACCGGGCAAGACCGGTTCTTACGCGACCCGGGCCTTCCTCCCGGCCCTCAGTCCGGGTTCCTCAGGATGGCTTCAGCCCACAAAAGGTCTTCTTTCGAGGTGATCTTGATATTCCTGCTGCTGCCCTCAACCATCTTCACCCTTATGCCGATGCGTTCAGCCAGCATGGCGTCGTCGGTTCCCATGATACCGCTTTGCCTGGCATGCTCATGGGCCTTAAGGATGATCTCCTTTCTGAAGGCCTGGGGGGTTTGGGCGCTCCAGAGCAGCGTGCGATCCGGGGTCTGGAGGATGTAGCCTTCCTGGTCCGCCTGCTTGATGGTATCCTTTACCGGCATGCCCACACAGGCGGCACCGTATTCCCTTGCGCCCTCGATGCTCCTTCTGATGATGGCTTCATCCACAAAGGGCCTGGCCGCGTCATGAATCAGGACGATCGCCGTATCCTCCGAAAGCAGCTTCAGGCCGTTATACACCGATTCCTGGCGCTCGCTTCCGCCATAGGTCCATCGGATGTCCCATGGGAGCTTCTGAATGATCGCCTTCACCTGCTCCTCGTCATCCTTTCCGATCACCAGGATGATCTGATGGATCAGGCCGCTCCCGATAAAAGCGCGGATGGTCCTTTCCAGCATGGGGATGCCGCCCAGTTCGGCCAGTACCTTGTTGTATCCCAGGCCGGTCCGGCTTCCCCTGCCGGCGGCAACAATAATGGCGCTTACAGCGCCTTCATTGTTCATGTCCCTATTTCTTTGCATATGTATCCTTTCCTTTATTTAAGTCATGCCCGTCCTGTTGGTCAGTTGATCTTGGCCACGGGAAAATGGACGGTTTTAAAGCGGGCAAAGATCATGCGGCCGGCAGATGTCTGGAGAACGCTGGTCACCACCACGTCGATAAGCTGGTTCCTGAACTTGTTGCCGCCCTCCACCACGACCATGGTGCCGTCTTCCAGATAGCCTATGCCCTGTCCGTTTTCCTTGCCCTCCTTGACCACCCGGATGGTCATTCCCTCGCCGGAAACCGCCAATGGTTTCAAGGCGTTTGCCAGATCATTGATGTTCAGCACGGGAATCCCCTTGAGCCGGGCTACCTTGCCCAGGTTGAAATCGTTGGTGATGATCTTGGCCTTGAGCTCCCTGGCCCGGTTCAAAAGCTGCTCATCCACCTCAAGGTTGGGATCCCTGTTCTCCTTGCCGATTCTTATGGGGAACTTCTGATCGGATTTCATGGTGTTCAGAACATCCAGGCCGCGCCTGCCCTTGGCCCGCACAATATCATCATGGGAATCGGCCAGGTGGCGGAGTTCCTCCAGGACAAACCCCGGGACCACGATTTCGCCTTCCAGGAAACCGGTACGGCTGATGTCCAGGATACGGCCGTCTATGATGGCGCTTGTGTCAAGGATTTTAATCCTTGACCGATCCGTCCCGTCCCCCCTGAAAGGAATCGGGAAAATGCTGTCGTGCCTTTTGAGCAAAGCAAAGTAGACGCCGCATATCCCGAAGAAGATGTTGATCATGATGGACAGGAGAACACCGATGACCGGGATCTTGACGATGGGAATGGAAATGAGGTTGGCGATGATCAGCCCGACGATGAGGCCCGCCGCGCCGATCAGCAGCTCGTAGAGGGTAAGGTTCTGCAGCGCGCGTTCCAGGCGTTCCACCGTAGCAAGGGTGATGCGTATAATCTTTCCGCCGATCACATAGAGGAAGATGCCGAACGCAAGGGATGCGAACACAATGATCCCGATGCCCGATACCGAGGTGAGATATTCGGTCATGCCGTTTTGTATGAAAAGAAATCGGACGAGCGTCATGCCCGTCAGTGCGCCGGTCAGCCCGAACGCGCATTTTATAATCTTGTCCAGCATGCAAACTCCCCAGAAAAGCGTATTATCGGAGTTCTATGGAAAGCTGCTGATCCAGCAGTCTCATTTTCAATGAATCAGGTTGAAATCATGGTATTGATGAGAGCTTCCACATCCATCGGGCTCATGTTCTTCGCCAGCACCAGTTCGCTGATGAGTATCTGCTTGGCGCTGTTGAGCATTTTTCTTTCCCCGGTGGAAAGGCCCTTTGTTTTTTCCCTTAACATGAGGCTCTTGACGACATCAGCTACTTCAAAAACATTACCGCTCTTGATTTTGTTCATGTTTTCGCGGTATCGCTTGTTCCAGTTGGTGTTTTCTTCGTGAGACTTGGTTTCGAGAGATTTGAATACAGCATCGGCGTCTTTACGGTTGATGATGCCCCTGATTCCGATACAGCTCGCGTTGTTGATGGGTATCATGACCTTCATGTCTCCTACGGGTATTCTCATCACGTAATACTGTTTGCGTTCTCCGAGGATTTCCTTCTCCTCAATGGCCTCAATGATACCCGCGCCATGCATAGGGTAAACAATCTTATCCCCTATTGCGAACATAGATCAACAGCTCCTTTTTCATACATCATCCGCCTGCTCATGCCCGACACGCGGGAAGCAGGCGCAATACTATGTATGAAAGCGCCCATGCATGCATTTGTGCCATTCCATGAATAGGCCTTAGGTATAGTATACTATATGGCCTTTCAAAAGTCAAAAACAGCATGCTGTACCAGTAGTTTGCATCAGGGGTTCCCGCGGGACACTACTATTTTATCCCACCGGTCAGAAAATCATACCAGCAGGCGGCGCGCCAGGCAGCAGGCCTATTCGGCCTGGAGCCTTGCCCAGGTATCCATGATGCTGCGGTAACGCTTTTCAATCTCAGCCTTGGCTGTCTGGATCCGGCTTTCGATGTCATCCACGTATTCCTGCATGGTTTCCACGATGGGAAGGTATCCCTCTTCCGCCCTGACCAGTCCGGCCAGTTCGTAAACCGCCTCCGTGCAGTTCATGGCCGGCCTCCCCGGCCGTTCTTCCAGGAGGCTGGCGAAAATGTCGGCTATATTGAGAATCCTGGCCCCGCTCGCGATATCCCTGACCATGAGCATGTGGTTTCCGGATACCTCGCCTTCGGTCCCGCAGGCCGCATGCATCATGTTCATGATATCGCCCAGCCCGGCTTCCTTCAGGATATGCGCAACGGTTTTCAGCCTGCTGCGGATCAAGAGGTGCTCCTCATAGGCGTTATCCGCCGTTACCGGGCCTTCACCTGGCCGGGGCAGCCTGCCCAGATTATAGATCAGCGACGCAAGGCCCAGCATATCCACCAGCTTCCAGTTCTGCTTGGTCAGCCTTGCCAGGAAACGGGCCAGGGTCTCCATCACCCGCGCATGGGCATAGAGATGGGGCATTCGGAAAAGCAGGGTATAGACATAGGTCCTGATGATGCCTTCGATCTCGGACCTGCCCACATGGAGCCTGCCCGATACGTTCAGAAGGTTCTGCATGAAATCGCCGGAAGCCGCTTTTTTCAGAATACCCGCCCTGCAGAGCTCCGCAAACACGGATACGTTGCGGCTGTCATGTCCCGAACTTTCCAGCCGTTGTACCATTTCCTCTTCCATGCAGGTTCCGGGATCGTCAAGGATGAGACATGCCGCTTCGTCCGCAAGCGACAAAATATCCGCCTCGTCGGGATAATCCATGGCTTCAAGGGCGGCACCCCTTTCAGACCAGGGCAGGTGGTGGTACAGGACCGCCTCGGGGCACCGGTCGTACGGATAATATTCCTTCATGACCAGGCAGGCATACAGGCTGTGACCGGGTATTCCCCGCCTGCCCGGGTTCCTCCACCCATCGGATTCGCCGGAAAGGGTTCCCATATCGCGCAGCATGGCCGCCGTAATGAGGCCTGCCAGCCTTTCTCCCCTGATCCTGAGTTTCAGGCCCATCTTCAGGACCAGATAGGCAGTTACGGCCGCATGGCACGCCATTTCAGAGTCAACGCCGGCCATGGATTCCCTGAGCAGAATGAGCAGGTTCCCCAGACCCACCAACTGGTGCTTCCCCATAGCCCGGATGATCTCCCGGGCCTGTTCGTAGGGCTCTGTCAGCTCACTGGAGGGCATGCCCAGGAAATAGCCCTGGGCATAGTCAATTCCCATCCTGCACAGGGTCTCCAGTTCTTCCCTGGTTTCAATGCCCTCGGCCAGGACCCGCGTTCCCCTGTAGCGGGCATAGCTGATGATGTCCTCTATCATATGCTGCTTGCGTAGATCTGAATTGACTCCGCGCACGAGTTCCTTGTCGATCTTGATGATATCGGGCTCAAGGGCCAGCAGGGCCAGGTGATTGGAATAGCCTGAGCCGAAATCGTCCAGGGCGAATTTTGCGCCCGCTTTGATCACGATGGACTTTCTCAGGTTGATCGCGTCCGGATCCATCCGCTTTCTTTCCATGACCTCGAAAACAACCTTCATATGGCCGAAATAGCGATCGCGGATGTCGTTGTAGTCCTGCTCCTCCAGGGTGGCAAAAGGCGCGGTGTTGATGAAAAGATAATGGTCACGGAAGTGTTCATCGCGCAGCATATAGGCATCCAGCGCATTGTACACCATCCGTTTTTCAAGGATGGCATAATGGCCCGTCGCCTCGGCATCCTCGATGAGCTCCTCGATGTTCCGGTATATGGGATTTGTCGGCCTGGAGAGGGCCTCAAAACCGTACAATTCACCGGTCTTAAGGGAAACAATGGGCTGGAAGACAATGCTCAATTGGTTTCTGTCGATGATATCCTTGATGAACGTGCGGCGCAGGGCTGCCCGCTTGGCTTCCTCGTAGCGCTCCCGGTTGAACGGGTTGGGGCTTTCCCTTTCCCCCCTTAAGACCTCATTCTCGGCAAAGGACGCGTACTCCAAAAGGTCCGCCGGCACATCCCCGTCGATGCCCGAGAGGGCATATCCCACGGCAAGCTGGAAGCTCACCGCAATGCCGTCCACATCGCCCATGTACTTCTGAACCTTCTGGATGATCCCCTCCATCTCTTCCCGGAAGGATTCCAGGCTTCTGACATGGGTAGCCAGCAGCAGGAAATCGGCCCCCAGCCATCTGAACGGAATCAGGCAAGGGGTCAGGAATTTCCTGAGCACCTCGGCACAGACCCGGATATAGGAGTTGCCGGCGATCATGCCGTATCTTTCCTGGAACTCCTGGTAGCCCGTCAGTCCGATATAGACGAAGGCCACCATTTCCCCATCCGCACACTCGGCCATGGCTTTGCCCGCCACCTCGGTGAGGGCGTTCCGGTTGTAGAACCCGGTCATATTGTCGCGGATGGCCCGTTCCTTTTCCAGGTTGCGCTGAACCACCTCGCGGGTGATGTCCATAATGGCTCCTGTAATGCGGGCGCCATCGGCGCTCAACCGCCCCCAGAGCTTCAGCCAGCGGATTTTCCCATCCTCCCGCGCCACGCTGAATTCAAGATCCAGCGGCTCCTGATGGCTGACGCACCTGTTGACCAGCTGTTCGAATGTCTCTTTGGAGATGCTGAAACTGAACCGCTCGAACAGATCATCGGCGGTGATTTCGAAAATGTCCTCATTATCCTCAAGGAAGGTAAACAACCCGGTGGCGAAGACAAAGATCCGATGGACATAATCATATTCTAAAAAGTCAATCCTTACCCCGGTCTCCTTAAGGGTTCGCATCTGGCTGTAAAAATCAGAGATGCTTTCCGAAAGCCGCTCGTTCCGTTTGAGCTCCGATTCCAGCCGGAGGTTTTTCTCATCCAGGAACTTCAGCGACCGGTTGAGCATGTCCGACAAAACCGTGACAGCCTGTGTCCCTTCGTCCCGTTCAAGGGATACCCCGATCTCGCCCCCGATGTCCGAAAGGATTCTCGCCAGATCCTCCAGCTCCCTGGCCGTTTTTCGTGACATGGCAAATTCAAAGCAGAAGCTTGCGACATACAATATGGCGCAAACGATGATCACAATTCTGCAAAGTGCAGCATTATCTACTTCAGCGGTCATGGCGATGCTTGTCGCCATAAGGGCGATAAAGGACAAAAGCCCGATGAGGCTCATGATCGTTCGCAGCGCCATGAATGACTTTGTCTTCTGTACAGCAAGCTTCATGTCGGTCTCACCTTGAATGAACCCTTTTATCTTATGTATATGGCAAGGACTCAGCTAAACTATAGATAATATCGGCCTCTTCGCTGAAAAACAATATCATAAATATTATGACAAAAACCTTAAAACTGCAACAAGGATATTCTTTAATTGCGTCGAACTTATTATATCAATTATAATTGTATTTGATTGTACTCGTATTTAAAAATGGTATTGCAACAGACTTACACCATTCATGTACCTGCGAAGGGGGGAACGGCTCTGTGAGAAGTATCAGCTCACGTATCATCGTATCGTTCAGCATCCTGATCCTGTTTATCGGCATGGGCCTTGGGTCGGCATCCTATATAACGTCGGCCAGGGCGCTGAACAGCGTTCTTGACGAAACCATGCCCAAATTCGCAACCGAAGCAGCATTAACCATTGAAGACAGCATCCATAGCCATCTCAATGTACTGAGTCTGGTAGCCTCATTGGATACAATCAGCAAAGCATTATCCGATGACGATTACAGCAACATTATATCAGCATTGGATGAGGAATCCAAGAGGGCAGGACATCTCCGGATGATCCTGATCGACAGGAACGGAAAGGCTGTCACTAACACCGGCGATATCCTGGACATGAAAGACGATCCCCTGTTCCAGGCAGCGCTCTCGGGAAGGAGCGTCGTCTCCGATCCGCACCGCGAAAGCGGCGGAACCGATATCGTGATGACCTACGCTGTTCCGGTGATGGCCAATAATGCTGTTTCAGGCGTGCTGATGGCCATCCGTGACGGACTGGAACTCAGCGAGTTCGCCCGGCGGATCGAATTTGGACAGACGGGCGAAGCCTTCATCATCAACAGGCAGGGGCGAACCATCGCCCATGCGGATACACAACTTTTGCTGGGCATCATCACAAACCGTTCGGCAGACGCCACAACCGGAGCCACCCAGGTTCTTTCATCAGATGATGTGGACAGCATGACCTCCGCAACCATCAGGGAACTGGACGGCAATGATCTGGGATTCGAGAATTTTGCCGATGTGCAGAAAAAAATGACCGAAGGGCAAACAGGCTTTGATACATACAAGTACAACGGCATCACCAAACTGACCGGTTTTGCGCCCATTCCAGGCTATGGCTGGTCTATTGCCATATCGGTAGACCAGGATGAATTCATGGCCTCACTGGGTAAGCTGAAAAGCGCAACCCTGGGTATATCCGGTTTCTTCCTGATCGCCGGCATATTGGTAGCCTTCTTCATGGGAAAAAATATATCCAAGCCTGTTACAGATTTTACAAATCAGTGCCTGACCATGTCCGAAGGTAACTTTACGCCCATGACAAATGATAAATATGCCAGCCGGCGCGATGAGATAGGCGCCCTGGCCAGGGGATTCAAAAAGATTAACGACAATGTGGCCGAAATCATCCGGAAAGTTGTCCAGGAAGCCAAGAGCGTGGATCACGCCAATTCGGTAACCGGCGAAAACATGGCCAAACTGACCGAGGAAATCCATGTCATCGCCTCCATCACACAGGCCCTGTCTTCAAAAATGCAGGAAACATCGGCCATGGCTGAAGAGATGAACGCCACCACTACCGAAATCGAGGCCGCCATAGAATCAATTGCCCATAAAGCCCAGGAAGGGGCGGAATCAGCCAGCGAAGTGAGCCACAGGGCACAGGAGTTGAAGCACAACGCAGAGGAATCCCAGAGAAGCGCCCAGGACATCCGCAGGAACAATTCGGCCAAGCTCAGGGAGGCCATCGAGAAATCCAGGGCCGTTGAGCGCATCCACCTGCTCTCGGACGCCATCCTGGAGATAGCCACCCAAACCAACCTGCTGGCCCTGAACGCTTCCATAGAAGCCGCGCAGGCAGGCGAATCGGGCAGGGGCTTTGCGGTTGTGGCTGAAGAGATCCGGAAACTGGCCGAGAATTCCAAGGAAACCGCCACAGAGATCCAAAACGTGACCCAGCAGGTCCTGGAGTCGGTGCAGCACCTGTCCGAATGCTCCGAGCAAGTGTTGCAATTCCTGGACAATAAGGTTGCGAAAGACTATGACATGCTGGTACAGACGGGCGAGCAGTACAACAGGGATGCCCGCATGATTGACGATATGGTTACCGAATTCAGCGCCACTTCCGAACAGCTTTACGCTTCGGTCCAGAGCATCCTCAAGGCCATCAACGATGTTTCGCAGGCGGCCGTGGACGGTGCTTCCGATACCATGGATATGGCCAATGAAACAAACCTGGTGGCCTCCAGGGCAAGCGAAGTGCTGGAGCAGGTCAAGACGGTGAAGGAAATCGCAGACAAGCTCATGGAGGCTGTGTCGGTGTTCAGGGTATAAGGACATCGACGTATGCAAAACCAAAAAAGGCTGTCCCGGAGTTATGCTGCTTTCGGGGCAACCCTTTTTTATGTCAGAATGAAGTCCTATTCGGATGCTTCCGGATAATCATTCACAAGATAATACAGGGGCGGCTCGTCTTCCTCAATGGTCGGGAACCTTCCGATTTCCTCATGGAAGCGGTTGTCGGTGTAATCGTCATTGCACTCCGAAACTTCGCCAACCAGTACGCGGCCCTTGCCGGGTTCTCCCCAGAACGAATGGTATTGGCCGGGATAGAGGGTGATGCTTTCTCCGGGCACCAGTTTTATGGTTGCACCTGCCGGTACCTGGTATTCCCTTCCATCGCTATGTACCGTTACCGGCGTATTTGCAAATTCCCCGTCACTTGTTGCGTTAAACAGCCGAATCATCAGGTTCCCGCCGCCACGGTTGATGATATCCTCGGTCTTTTTCCAGTGGAAATGGAACGGGGTAACCTGGCTTTCACCTACAATCATGATTTTTTCGGCATAGGTCTTCCGGTATTTGGGTATGTTGATATTTCCGTTTCGCAAGGTGAAAAGGAACAAACCCGTATGCTGATAATCCCCGCTTCCGAAATCGGTGATATCCCATCCCAGGTGGTTATCCCTGATTTCGTCATACTCCTTCCCCCTGGAGCGCCATTCTTCGGGAGACCAGAAAGCAAAGGGAGGCAATGCAAAATGGTGTGCCTTGAAAAATTCGATGCCGTCCTGAATAATCCTGTTGATCTCCGAACGTTTCATGGATCACACACCCTTTCTTTCATGCCATTTCGATTCGGGACTCAGGCTTTCCCGGACAATTCAGCCCAGAACATTGCCATAGAAGACTTTCATCGCTTTTTCGGAATCCTTTTTCATGGCTTCCAGCGCGGCGAGGGCAACATCGTGGAACAGTACGCTTTCCTTTCCGTCAAGCAGTTCCCTGGCCGCATGCACAGCCGCTTTTGACATATAAGTGTAGTAGTTGATCTTGCGGATGCCCTTGTTGATTGCCGCCATGTAATCTTCACGGCTCAGGCCCGAACCGCCGTGCATGACCAGGGGAATTCGGGTCAGTTCCTTGATTTTCCCGATCCGCTCAAAATCCAGGTTGGGTTTTTCCGTATAGATGCCATGGACTGTCCCGAAAGAAGCGGCAAGGGCATCGATATGCGTCATTTCCACAAACCTTTTTGCCACTTCGGGCTCGGTATAAACCCCCTTTTTTTCACCGGCACCTTCACTGCTGTGGGAACCCGAACCCATTACCCCGATTTCAGCTTCGATGCCTGCGCCGCATTTTCTGACCATCCTGACCACCTTCAGGGTATTCTCCACATTTTCATCAAAAGCAAGCCTTGAACCGTCATACATCACCGAAGTAAATCCCAGCTCCAAAGCTTTTTCGATATAATCCAGCGATTCCCCGTGATCCAGGTGAACGCATACCGGAACCCTGGCTTTTTGGGCGCAAAGCACCATGATGGGGCCAATGGTTTCCAGGGGCATCACGCTTTCATGGGCCTGTGCATGGGCAATGATCACCGGAACCTGATAAGTTTCAGCATTCTGCAAGACGGCCATAATGCTTTCCAGATTAGGGGTATTGAAGGCTGCGACCGCGCAGCGATTTTTTTCGGCATAAGCCATAACTGCCTGTAAATTGACCAGCATAATTCCTCACCCTCTTCCCTGTCAAAAGGTTCCATCAGCAGCGCATATCCCATATGGAACATATCCGTTTCAATGGCGTCAAAATCCATATCTTCCATGGAAAAACGCCTGCTCACGCCCCTGGCAAAAAAGAAGGTCCTCTCCCCCGTAGATTCGACGGTCATGCAGTCAGTAAACGCGGTCAGTTCCCCATCAAATACTTTGATGCCCTCTGTGTGAATCCCGTGTGCCTTAAGAACGCTTAATACGAACTCACCGTTTTCATCGTTGCCGATGCCGCCGTAGGCATAAAGCGGAATGGCAGGATCCATCCTTGAAAGGTTGATAAGGGTGTTGGGCACACAGCCGCCCACACTTCTTGTGCATGACAGGATATTGCTTAACATGCCCTTCTCGGCATAGCGATCGATGACTTTGTTATAGTCCACCGTTATGGTGCCTGCTATTGAAATGCCCCTTTCCATAGCCCCCACCTCCTCCTGCTTTTTATTGTTTCAGATATTGATTGATCCTTCTTTCCAGTATCTTCAGGGAACTTTCGACATTCTTATCATATCGGATGATCTCCTGGATGCCCCCGTTGGCTATGGCAATGGCCTCGTTGTATTTCAGGATTTTGGGAGCGACGGTCCCTTCCTCGATCACCCTGCTCAGCAGGACTTTGTCGATAACCTTTTCGCTTTCTTCCATGTCTTCCTGCAGGATCAACTCGGCTTCCCTTGAGCTGGTCACCTTTTTCAATACCGATGCGCCCTGGGAATACCGGAAGATATCCATCTGGATTTCCTCATCATAGGTCAGGAGCTTCAGAAACTCCCAGGCCAGCTCTTCATGGGCCGTTTTGCTGCTTATCCCCATCAAGAGCGTATTGACTTCGGAGATGTTCCCGCCGTCCTTGCCGGCCGGAAACGTGATGCAGTCCCATTGGAAATTAAGATACTTCTTGATCTTGTACGGATAGGTCTTGTACGTCCGGTACTCCGCAAAGGAAAGGGGCATAAACACGACATTTCCCTTGTCGAAGTCCTCCTGCGTAACATTCTGTTTATTGTTCAGATCATACAGCATTTTGATAAACTTTACGGCATCCACCACTTTATCATCGGAAAGATCGATTTTCATGTCATCTTCATCAAACAGGGCGGCTCCGTTGGTGCATGCCGCATCCAGCCAATCGTAATTATAGATGCCGAACTGGTCCAGAATCCCGTCGCCGTCGATATCCTTTGTGACTTTTTGGCATATATCGTACAGATCATCCCATGTCCAGTCGCTGCTTGGCACACCGATTCCTTCCTTTTCAAGCAGCGTCTTGTTGACAAACATCAGGGTGGGAACCGTTTCATAGGGAAGCGCATATTGAATGCCATGGTATTCGCCCGATATCAGGGCCGTTTTGAAATATTTGTCTCTGTCAAAGGATGCATCTTTTTCTATCAGTTCATCCAGGCTCTTTAATATTCCCAGCGAAGCAAACTGGTTGAAATCGTCCGACAGTATCATAAAGACATCTGGGGTTTTCCCAAGCAGCACCTGCTTGGAAAGCCATTCCGAGTAATCGTCCTTGAGAATGCCGCTGTAGTAATGAATTTTCACATTTTTATGCTTCTGCTCGAACAGCTGGATGGCCTTGTCAATAATGACATAGCTGTTGGCATTGGCCACATCCCAATTGCTGCCGGCAAACATCCCGAATTCAAGAACAATGGTCCGGGTCCCGGCATGGAAATATAAACCTGAAGCAAGTGCCAGCACAGCCAATATGGCTGTTATGATTATGTATTTGCGCCTACTCATAGTGATGCTCCATCTTTACTTTCCCAACGCCTGACTGGATCGCCCAGATGGCAAGCTGGGTCCTGTCCCTTAATTTCAGTTTGCTCAATATGGTGCTGAGGTAATTTCTAACCGTTCCCTCGGACAAGTTGAGCGTATCGGCGATTTCCTTGTTGGAAAGCCCGTAAACAACCTGTTCAATGATCTTCCATTCGGTCTTTGTCAATTCCTCTATGTCCTGTTTGCCTACCTCAATGGGATAATAGCCCTTGGCCATCTGAGAGAATAATTTGACCACCTTGGTTGCGATGTCGGGATTGATCATCGCCCTGCCGCTGTATACCGTATGGATTGCTTTTACCAGTTCATCTATTGAAGCGCCTTTCAGAAGATAGCCGCTCGCGCCGTATTTCAAGGCGTTATAGACATATTCGTCGTCAATATGATGATTTTGATATCGGGATAGTTTTCTTTGATGATCTTGGTGCACTGCACGCCGTCCATCTTGGGCATGCGGATATCCATCAGGATGACATCGGGTCTTTTTTTACGTATGCTTTGGATAACTTCCTGCCCGTTTGCAACAACATCGGTGACCTCGATGTTCTCCTGGTTATTCAGGACAATCTGCAGGCTTGTACGAATGAGTTCCTGGTCATCAGCAACCAATACTTTAATCATATTCCTCACCCCACCTTATCGGTATCCGCGCAGTTACCGTGAAACCATTCGTACCGTCAAATTCAACAGTACCATTGAGCATTTTTATTCTTTCCATGATATGCCTTGTACCAAATCCTTTTTTCATATCCTTACAGCCGATGCCGTTGTCCCTGACTGTAAGTATTATTTCACCTTCCCCGCTTTTGATGTTTACCCATATCTGAGAGGCTTTGCCATGGCGGATGGCGTTGGTCAGGCTTTCCTGTATGACCCGGTATATGGCATCTTCTTCATCCGGGGCAAAATGCAGATTGACATCGGTTTCAAAGTACACATGGGTGTTTGCCATCAATTCGGTTTCAATGATCATCTGATGAATGGCCGACTCCAGATTCAGCCTTTCCAGGGCGTCGGGCCTAAGCTTATTCACCGATCGGCGTATTTCATTGATGCCTTCCCTTGTCACTTTTGAGATCATCTCAAGCTGCTTTTTGGTTTCCTGAGGATTTTTTTCAACCATGGTAATGCATGCGTCAATCCCCGCCGATATGCCGGTGAGGGTATGCCCTATGGTGTCATGGATTTCCCTTGCAAGGCGGTTTCGTTCCTTTGTTTCACCCATCTTTTCCATGAGCCTGGAATACTCCTTGAGCTGCTCATTGGCTTTCTGCAGGTCCTCATTGGCCTTTCTCAGCTGCTCGTACAGGCTGTTGACCTCATCGATGGTTCCTCTCTGGTTTTGGATCACATAGATGCAATAGACAATAAAAATCAGTATATTGGTAGAAACAACGATGTTGTAGAATCCCAGCAGGTACTGCTGCGTCATGGCATCATAAAAGCTGATATAATCGTTGATGGAGTACAGCCTGAAATTGATTGAGAGCATCTCATAATCAGTAATAACAATACTCAGAACCGAGATAAACATCAGGACATACTTTCCCCTTGTCCCCTTTGTATAGGCGATGATATTGGCAATGACAAGGAAAAGTATTCCGTTATAGTTAAAATTCAGAACAGAGACAATGACAATACTGAGGATAAAATCGATAAGCAGTGTAAGGTATACTATCCTGCCGTTGTTCGGATAGATGAATTCACGGACAATAAAAGTCAATATCAGTATGCCGAACAAGCCGACCGACAGGTAAATATTGACGTACGGCTTCCACGGCAAAGCACTGACACTGCCGAGAAATTCCCTTGCAATAAAGTTATTGCATATCTTCTGGGTGGTGATATAGATGAATGCGGTTACAAACAGTACAGCTATTAAGTTGATGGCTATCAGCAATACTTTAAAATATGTAAACTTTTTCGCCTGCATAAACCGCCCTTCGATCAAATCGCCTTATTGCCATCCGTCAATTGAAAACTCATCCAGGTTTTCTTTTGTTATCAGAGTCACCGGAACAACGATGTTTCTCTCGATTTCTTCCCCGTTTAAATACGCATAGGCCACTTCCGCCGCAATCTTTCCCATTTGATGGGGATACTGGGCGCTCGTGCCTTCCAGGTATCCTTCCTTGATCATCATTTTTCCGTCGGGAGAGCCGTCAATGCCGTATATGAGAATATCGCCGGTCATATGATGGGATGCCAGCGCAGCCAGCGCGCCCAAAGCCGTCGGATCGTTGCCTCCCAATACCACATTGAAGGATACTCCGGATTCGATAATGTCATCCATCACTTCCATCGCAATCTCCAGTTCCCCGCCGGCGGCTTTCTGGACGACGACTTTGTAATTGTCATTCCCCTTAATGGTATCCAGGAACCCCTGCACCCTTTGGGTAATGGAGTTGATGATGGGCTGGTCCAATATGACAATTTCCGCGGAGTCCAGCTTTGACATCATGTCCAGGGCGCACTGGACTCCGGCATTATAGTTGTCCGATGCAATGATGGATACGACATATTCCTTGTCGTAAACCATGGTGTCTACGTTAAATACGGGAATACCCGCTTCCTTGCAGGCAATCAGAGCAGGTTTGACTTTTTTCCAGTCAACGGGGTTCAGAAAAATGGCCGCAACCCCTTCCTCGATCATCTCATATATCTGGCTGTTCTGTTTTTCCTGATCCTGGGCAGGATCTCTGGTGATTAAGAAATCCCCGTTTGCCTCCACCACCTCGTTGATGCCGCCGTTAAGTATCGAGAAGTATGGATTGTTCATGGTCATGTAGGTTGCGCCGAATTTTCTTGGGGTGTTGCTTGATTTCTGGACACGATAGAACAGTTCGATATATCCCAGTAAAGCGATGAGGGCAACGGATATGAACACAATAAACAGCAAAAGCTTCCCGCTAACCTTTTTCAGCATCTGTCCATACCTCTTGTTCCGATGGCCGTCTCTACCTTTATCATAACATGTACGGTGCATCTATCGACAGATTACTTTACGCTGACCTTGATTCTGTCTTTATTTTCCTGCCTGAGGTAATCAATGAATACAGCCAGCAGGATGACGGCACCCTTGATAACGTATTGCCAGAAAGAGTTCACGTTCAAAAGGTTCAATCCGTTATTGAGTATGCCTATGATCAAGCCGCCGATGATAGTACCGCCAATTTTACCGTAACCGCCTGCCATGCTGGTTCCGCCGACGACAACGGCAGCAATGGCATCCATTTCAGCACCTTCGCCCGCAGTTGGCTGACCGGAGTACATTCTGGAGGCCAGGACGATTCCCGCAAGCCCTGCCATCAAGCCGGAATAGGCATAGACGAAGAACTTGACCCGCGACACTTTTATACCCGAAAATTCGGCTGCCTGCGCGTTGCCACCCACCGCATATATGTACCGGCCCATTCTGGTCTTGTTCATAATGATTGCCGTTACGATCAGAACGACTATCAGGATGATGACCGGCGTCGGAACGGAACCGATGTAACCTGCTCCGAGGAATTGCCATTCTTTCGTGACAACCCTTACGGGTGAGCCCCCGGTGTAAACATAGGCCAGGCCTTTGGCGATATTCATGGTGGCCAATGTGACAATAAAAGGAGGAATTGTTGTCCTGGAAATGACCACGCCGTTAAAGAGGCCGATGGTTAAACCTACCAGTACGCCTATCAGCAGCGCAACGCCAAGGGGCAGATTATATCGCACAACCGCACCTGCAGCAAGGCAGCCTGACAAGGCAATGATCGAACCCACCGACAGATCGATTCCGCCCAGGATGATGACCATTGTCATCCCACAAGCCAGAAACAGGTTTGTTGAAATCTGTCTCAGCACGTTAAAAATATTTTTTACGGTCAGGAATGTTTTCGCAGTAATCGGATTTACGGACAGCGCCACGCACAGCACCAAAAGGGCGATAATGATTCCCAGATTGTCTTTAAACCAATGCTTAATACCATTTGCCAAATAGGCAACGTTGCTTTTTTTGCTGCTTGCCGCTCTTTCCATACCTCTCCTCCTTAAACAGACTATTTTGCCGCCAGCCTCATGATTTTTTCCTGCGTCACCTCTTCGTGGTTGAGGCACCCTGTTATCCTTCCCTCGCACATCACGTAGATCCGGTCGCTCATGTTGATGAGCTCAGGCATTTCAGAAGATATCATGATAATGGCCATACCCGATTTTGCAAGGTCATTCATGATAGCGTATATCTCCGATTTAGCGCCTACGTCCACGCCCCTGGTCGGTTCATCCAGGATCAATATTTTGGGAGAAGTGGCCAGCCATCTGCCAATCATCACCTTCTGCTGATTTCCGCCCGAAAGCTTTCCTATCGCCTGTTCCATGGAAGGCGTTTTTGTAGACATCCGGTCAATGTATGCCTGTGTAATTTCTTCTTCTTTCCTGCGATTGACCGCAATACCCCTGATAAACTCCTTAAGCACCACAATGGTTGAATTAAACCTGACGCTCTGCACGTGGAACAGCCCTTCAAGTTTGCGATCCTCAGGCACCAGGGCTATCCCCTGTTTTATGGCGTCGGCAGGCGATCGGATGACCACCTTTTTGCCATCGATATAAATATCTCCGGTATATTCCCTGGTAAGGCCAAAGAGGCATTTCATCAGTTCGCTTCTTCCGGCGCCCACCAGTCCTGCAAAACCGACGATTTCTCCCTTTTTGACTTCAAAGCTGACACCCTTGACCATTTTACGGTCGGAGATGTTTTCACATTTTAAGATGACTTCCCCGTCTTTTTTGAAATCCCTGGTATAGTAATTCTTCAGCTCGCGGCCCACCATCATGGCTATCAGCTCGTCATTGGTGGTTTCCCTGACCACCTTTGTTCCGATATACGAACCGTCGCGCATGACGGTCACCCGGTCGCAGATTTCCGCAAGTTCGCTCATTCTGTGTGAAATATAGATAATGCCTACTCCCTTGGCGGTAAGATTGCGCATGGTTTCAAAAAGGAACTTGACTTCCTTTTCGGAAATGGAAGAGGTCGGTTCGTCCATGACAAGGATTTTTGAATTGTAGGATATGGCTTTGATGATCTCCACCAGTTGCTGCTGCGCAATCGTCAAATCCCGAATCATGGATTTGGCACTGATGTTGACGCCATAGCTGTCAATTAACCGCTGCGCCTCCTCATACATCCTGGCAGCATTCACAAGCCCCCCCTTCACGGGTTCCCGGCCCAGAAAAATGTTTTCAGCCACTGTCATGTAAGGGACCAGCACCAGTTCCTGGTGGATAATGGATATCCCGTATTTTTGCGCGTCGTGGACTTCCCTGATGTCCACTTTCTTTCCTTCAATATATATTTCTCCCTGGTCGGCGGTATAGATGCCGCCCAATATTTTGATCAGCGTGGATTTCCCGGCACCGTTTTCGCCAAGAATGGCATGAACTTCGCCCGCTCTGAGCTCAAAATCGACCGCTTTCAATGCATAAACGCCGGGGAAGGTTTTATGTATGTTCTTCATTTGCAGCAATACACCGTTAGCCAACCGATCACCCACTTTCCTCCGACTTTTTTAAAAAACAGGGCGTTGCAAAACGCCCGACAGTAAATGGATATGCAGTACGTTTTGCAACAGCCCACATTGAGGAATTATTGCCAGGAGTCTATGCCGAACTCCTTCACATTCTCAGATGTGATAAGGAAGGTTGGAACAGGATACCTGGCATCCACTTTCTCACCGGCCAGATACTTATACATCACTTCTACCGAGATCTTGGCTATATTGATGGGAGACTGGGCGCCGGTACCTTCAATCAGGGAATCTCCGCGGGCAAGCTCGGCCTTGATGTCAGGGGAACCGTCAACACCGTAAATGAGCACATCCTTAAGTCCTGCGGCATTGGCTGCTGCCAGGGCACCAAGTGCGGTCGGGTCATTTCCGCCGAAGATTGCCACTACGTCGCTGTGTGCCTGCAGCAGGTCTTCCGCGATACCCATTGCCACTTCAAGGTTACCCTTGGCATCCTGTTCTGCGACAATTTCAAAGCCCTTTCCTGCAATGGCGTCTTTGAAGCCTCTTTCCCTGTCGTTAATGGAGTTCATTGTGGGAGAATCGAGGATGATGATTTTGCCGCCGCCCGGCACCTTCTTGACGAGGTCCTCGCCGCATACGTAACCGGCATTATAGTTGTCCGAACCAACGTATGAGAAGCAATAGGACAGATCGGCCACTTCCGTGTCAAAATTGAGGATGGGTATTCCGGCTTCCTTCAGCATGTCAAGGGCGGGCAGAATACCTTCGGCTTCGGCGGGGTTCAGGAAGATGGCGTCGATTCCCTGCGTGATCATGTCCTCAATCTGTGTAATCTGACGGGTAACATCATTGGCAGGGTCAGTGGTGATCAGCTTATCCCCTCTTGCTTCCACTTCTTTTCGGATGGTTTCTTCAAGAATGACAAAGAACGGGTTTGTACCATCCATACAGGTGTAACCGAAAGTCCATCCGCCTGCCGGCCTCTCTCCAAGGGGCCCTGCCTGCTTTTGCTCTTGTGAAGAGCCTGTCGTACCCGCACTCGGAGCGGGGGTCGGGGTGACATTGCTTCCGGTCGCCTGCTGCGACTGACCGCAGCCGGTCAGCAGTAAACAGAGAACCAATGCAGTACACAGCAGCACACTAAGTAACCTTTTTATTCGGATCCCTCCTTTTTTCTTTAGCATATTCCTTCGGGCATTTATTTTCACCTGCCTTCTGTAATGACAATGACATGACTTTTGTAATATTCCTCTTTGAAAATCTCAAACTTCCTCATGACATCGTAAACATAGGCGCCATAAGACAGGACGGGCGAGCTTTCTGCGCTTTACATGAAAAGAGGAGCTGTCTCAAGGTACACTTGAAACAGCTCCTCTGTTGCGCCGCAATAGGCTTGGCAGCATTTGAAGGCCGAAGGGCAAACGCCGGACGTCCGGCCTGACCCCCAAATCATGCAAAAATCCCTGAAAGCTATATCACAAAGCTTTCAGGGATTTCTTCCTTGGAGGCGCCACCCGGATTTGAACCGGGGAATAAAGGTTTTGCAGACCTCTGCCTTACCACTTGGCTATGGCGCCAAATGCGATCCGGCCTGCTTTGCAGCCATGATCGGGTTATTAATGATGAAAAGCCGCAGAAAATACATCTCCCGCGATATACTCTCTGCGGCAATTATCTTTTGGAGCGGGATACGAGATTCGAACTCGCGACTTTCACCTTGGCAAGGTGACACTCTACCACTGAGTTAATCCCGCAGGTATGGATTTCTGTTGTTGCAACAAAAATCCCTGGTGCCCAGAGCCGGAATTGAACCAGCGACACGAGGATTTTCAGTCCTCTGCTCTACCAACTGAGCTATCTGGGCAAATCATCCACAGAAAGCGCTGCCTTCTATGGATTAAGTGGCGACCCGGAAGGGACTCGAACCCTCGGCCTCTAGCGTGACAGGCTAGCGTTCTAACCATCTGAACTACCGGGCCATAATGGTGGGAACAATAGGGATCGAACCTATGACCCCCTGCTTGTAAGGCAGGTGCTCTCCCAGCTGAGCTATATTCCCATCTTTCAAGGTTCCGCCGTTACTTTTTCGTATCACCGACGGCGCTTTATCAGTATACAAAATCCTAGGCATCCTGTCAATACGGAAAATCAAAAATTTTTTAGCCTTTTTTATCCTAACCTGGCTCCCCTTGTACGTTTCCGCCGGCAGAAGACCGTCCGGAAAAGGCCTTTGCCCCCCTGCCCGTGCCCGTCCCCCAGGCGGCGGATGATGTCAAAGAAATCAGAACCGCCGGCTCAGCCGGCGGTTTGTTCTGCCCCTATAAGGGGCTGTTACCAGCAACATCTCAAGATGTACTGAATGAGTTTGCCAATCGCACGTTTTTTACTCACTAACCCTAAA
>Ga0116167_1000970_pt1 | contig 27156 bp, 20 predicted proteins | sample AD_JPNMR3_MetaG_FD_89794 | JGI IMG/M metagenome (GOLD analysis project Ga0116167, IMG submission 89794) | Active sludge microbial communities of municipal wastewater-treating anaerobic digesters from Japan - AD_JPNMR3_MetaG | ecosystem: Engineered > Bioreactor > Anaerobic > Digestate | place...
GCCGGGCGACCGATCCCTTCTACACAACGCGCCCCACCCGCCGGGTGGGCCTTGGCCTTCCGATGCTGGCGCAGGCCGCGCGCGCGTGCGAGGGCGACCTCGTGGTCCACTCGCGCTCCGGGGAAGGCACCACGATCACCGCCTGGCTGCGCGCCAGCCACGTCGACCGCCAGCCGATGGGCGACATGGCGGCCACGCTGGTCACGCTGATCGCCGCGGCGCCGGAGATCGACCTGGAGTATCAGCATGAGGTGGACGGGCGCCGTTTCAGCTTCAGCGCCGCGCGGGCGCGAGAGCTGGCGGGCGAAACCTCGCTCGCCCACCCGGCAGTCGCGCGCTGGCTGCGCGAGTATTTGGACGAGCAGCTCCACGCGCTCGGAGAGGCCCGGCCCACATCGCCGCGGGCGCCGGCCGCCGAGAGCTCCGGAACACCGACAGTTGAACGGGAGCACGAGCCACCGCGGGCCGCTCTCCCCCAGGAGGAGAATTGATGAGTGAGACAAAGACGCTGAAGTCGCTCGATGACCTGAGGCGCCTGCGGGAGGAGGCGCATCGGGACATCCGGGTGCGGGAAGCCACTGGCACCAAGATCATCATCGGCATGGGCACCTGCGGGATCGCCGCCGGCGCGCGCGAGGTGATGCGCGCCGTGCTGGAGGAGCTCGACAAGGAGAATATCGAGGCGCACGTCACCACCGTCGGGTGCATCGGGATGTGCGCGCTGGAGCCACTCCTGGATATCGTCCAGGCCGGCGGCGCGAGGATCACCTACGGGAAGGTTACGCCGGAGAGAGTGCCGCGCATTATCTCCGAGCACATCCTCCGCGGCCAGCCCGTCGAGGAATGGGTGGTAGGGAGGACCACGAGCTTCGGATAGGAGGACGCAAATGAGCGAACCGCTGTACCGAGCCCATGTCGCCATCTGCGCCGGCACCTGGTGCAAGACGCTCGATCCGGAAGATATCGCGGGAGAGATGCTTGCGGAGATCAGCCGGCGCGGCCTGGGCGATGAGATACGGGTGGTGCGCACGGGCTGCCGCGGCTTCTGCTCGTTCGGCCCGGTGGCCGTCATCTACCCGGATGGCATCTTCTACTGCCATGTCGGCGTCAAAGACGTGCCGGAGATCGTGGAGGAGACGCTGATCAAGGGCCGCCTGGTCGAGCGCCTGCTCTACCAGGAGCCGGAGACACAGCGCCGGCTGCCACGCTACGAGGAGATCCCGTTCTACGGCAAGCAGGTGCGCATCGCGTTGCGCAATTGCGGCGTGATCAACCCCACCGTCATTGAGGAATACGTCGCCCGCGGGGGCTACGAAGCCCTGGGCCGGGCACTCACCGAGATGACACCCGAAGAGGTGATCGACGCCATCAAGCGCTCCGGCCTGCGCGGGAGGGGCGGCGCCGGATTCCCCACCGGGCTCAAGTGGGAGTTCACGCGCAAGGCCCCCGGCCAGCCGAAATACATCATCTGCAACGCCGACGAGGGCGATCCGGGCGCGTTCATGGACCGCAGCATCCTGGAGGGCGACCCGCACAGCGTCGTGGAGGGGATGACGATTGGCGCGTACGCCATCGGCGCTCGCGAAGGCTACCTCTACTGCCGCGCCGAGTACCCCCTCGCGGTGGAGCGGGTGAAGCACGCGATCGCCCAGGCGAAGGAGTATGGTCTCCTCGGCGAAAACATCCTGGGCACCGGCTTCTCCTTCGATCTTCGCATCAAAGAGGGCGCGGGCGCGTTCGTCTGCGGCGAGGAGACGGCGCTCATCGCGTCGATTGAAGGCCGGCGCGGCGAGCCCCGGCCCCGCCCCCCCTTCCCCGCCGTCTCCGGCCTCTGGGGCAAGCCGACGAACATCAACAACGTCGAGACGTGGGCCAACATCCCGCCGATCCTCACCCAGGGCCCCGAGTGGTTCGCATCGATCGGCACGGAGAAGAGCAAAGGAACGAAGGTGTTTGCCCTCTCCGGCCGGGTGAACAACGTCGGCCTGGTCGAGGTGCCGATGGGAATCAGCCTGGGGGATATCGTCTATGACATCGGCGGCGGGATCCCGCGCGGACGCAAGCTGAAAGCCGTGCAGACGGGAGGCCCGCTCGGTGGGTGCATCCCCGCGTCGCTCCTCAACACGCCAATCGACTACGACTCGCTCACCGCGGCGGGCGCCACCATGGGATCCGGCGGCATGATCGTCGTCGATGAAGACACCTGCATGGTGGAGCTGGCGAAGTTCTTCCTCACCTTCGCCGCCGCCGAGTCGTGCGGGCAGTGTACCCCCTGCCGCGTCGGCGGCAAGCAGCTCCTCGACGTGCTCACGCGGATCACCGAGGGCCAGGGCACCGAGGCCGACCTCGACAGGATCGAGGAACTCTCGCACGTGATGGCCGAGAGCTCTCTCTGCGCGCTCGGCAAGCTGACGCCCAGCCCGGTCCGGAGCACGGTAACCCACTTCCGCGACGAGTACCTGGCGCATATCCGCGAGAAACGCTGCCCCGCTGGCAAGTGCACGGCGCTCGTCCACTCGCGGTGCGTCAACTCCTGCCCGGCTGGCGTGGATGTGCCCGCCTACCTGATGCTCGTTTCCGAAGGGAAGTATGCGGAGGCCCTGGCGGTTCACCGCGAGCGCAACCCGTTCGCCGCGATCTGCGGGCGCGTCTGCCCCGCCTTCTGCGAGCAGAAGTGCCGGCGCGGCGAAATCGACGCCCCTGTCGCCGTGCGCCAGGTGAAGCGGTTCATGGCCGATCAGGAGCTCAAGAACCCGTGGACGCCCGAGCGGATGCCGAGCAAAGGCAAGAAGGTGGCCGTGATTGGCGCGGGGCCGGCCGGACTCACCGCGGCGCTCCGGCTTGCGCAATGGGGCTACGAGGTCGTCGTCCACGAGGCACTGCCCGTGGCGGGCGGCATGATGGCCGTCGGCATCCCGGACTATCGCCTGCCCAAGGACGTCCTCCGCGCGGAGATCGAGCACATCAAGCGGGCTGGCGTCGAGATCCGGCTCAACTCACGCCTGGGCCGCGACTTCACGCTGGAGCAGCTGATGGAGCGCGACGGGTGCGACGCGGTCGTGCTTGCGATTGGCGCGCACAAGGACCGGCGCCTGCGGATTTCGGGCGAGGATCGCGAGGGCGTGATCTCCGCCACCGGGTTCCTGCGCGACGTCGCGCTCGGCAACCCGCCGCGCCTCGAGGGCAAGCGCGTGGCGGTGGTGGGCGGCGGCGATACCGCCGTGGACGCGGCGCGCACCGCGATCCGCCTGGGCGCGTCCGAGGCGCATCTGGTGTACCGGCGCACCCGCGACGAGATGCCGGCGCTCGCCGAGGAGGTGGACGCGGCCGAAGCCGAAGGCGTGCGCCTGCACTTTCTCGCCAACCCGAGCGCCATCATCGGGAACGGGCGCGTCGAGAGCATGCGCTGCGTGCGCCAGGTCTTGGGCGAGTTCGACGAGAGCGGCCGGCGCAAGCCGGTGCCCACACCCGGGGCCGAGTTCGACCTCGAGGTGGACGTCGTGATCCCGGCGATTGGCCAGGTGCCCGACGTGAGCGGCCTGGCACCCGCGGCCGATGGTCAAGCGCGCGCGCTGGCCGTGGACGCCACGATGATGACCTCGCTGCCCGGGGTGTTCGCCGCCGGCGACGCAGTGACCGGCCCGGCCACGGTGGTCGAGGCGGTAGGCCAGGGCAACCGGGTGGCGCTCTTCGTCGATGCCTATCTGCAAGGAAAACAGCCCGCACCGGAGAAGATGTGGCCCGACTATCGCGTCCTTGACCTGACCTACGAGATGGAGGCGTACGCGTCGGTGCCACGAGCGAAGGCAGGAGAACTGCCGCCGGAGGCACGCGCACGCGACTTCCTGGAGATCGAGCAGGCGCTCTCCGAAGAGGTGGCGCGCCGGGAGGCCCGGCGCTGCCTGCGCTGCGATCTGGAGCGGAGGAAGGCCGAATGAGCGAGATCACTCTCACGATCAACGGCAAGGAGGCGACAGGCCAGCAGGGCGATACGATCCTCGCCGTGTGCGAACGCGCCGGGATCGATCTCCCCACGCTGTGCCACCTGAAGGGCGTGCATGATATCGGCACCTGCCGCATGTGCATCGTCGAGCTGGCGGATAGCCGTGTCGTCACCGCGTGCACCACTCCCGCCGAGCCAGGCATGGCGGTTACCACCGAATCGGATCGCCTCACCGCGATCCGCCGCTCCACGCTCGAGCTCCTCTTCGCCGAGCGCAACCACTACTGCATGTTCTGCGCCGCGAGCGGCGACTGCGAGCTGCAAGACCTGGCCTATCGCCTCGGCATGGACCACGTGCGTTACCCAAGCCTCTTTCCCCGTATGGAGGCCGACACTTCTCACGAGCACAAAGTGTTCGACCAGAACCGGTGCATCCTCTGTCGGCGGTGCCTCCGCGCCTGCAGCGAGCTCGTTGCCAACCACACGCTCGGCATCCGCGAGCGTGGGATCGGCTCGATCCTCACTGTGGATGGCAGCGAGGCGTTCGCGGACTCGACGTGCGTCTCGTGCGGGACGTGCGTCCAGGTCTGCCCGACGGGCGCGCTCTTCGATAAGCGCTCGGCATATCGCGGTCGGAAAGAGGATTGCACGCTGGTGAGCTCCACCTGCCCGGAATGCAGCCTCGGGTGCCAAGTCGAGCTAGTGGCGCGCTCAGGCCAGGTGCTGCGCGTGGATGCCACCGTCTCACCCGAGGATGGCACCGGGCTCCTGTGCAAGAAGGGGCGCTACGAATCGCTGGGCGACGCGCGCGAACGCGTGCGAACACCGCTGGCGCGCGAGAACGGCGCCCTGCAACCCGTCTCCTGGGACGAGGCGATTGCCCTTGCCCGGGAGGGCCTGGCGAAGGCGCTAGAGACGCACGGCGCCTCTTCAGTCCTCGGCGTCGCCAGCGCGCGCCTGAATACCGAGGCGCTGGCCGCGCTCCGATCCTACGCCGAAACCGCCCTCGCCCCCACGAACGCGGTCGCGCTAGGCGCCCAGGGCATCTTCGACCGCACGCCGGATGCGACGATGCCAGACATTCTGGCGGCCGACCTGATCATCCTGGCCGGCGAGAACGCCACCGCGGACCACGAGGTGGCCGGTTTCCTGGTGAACCGGGCCGTGGAGCAGAACGACACGCCGCTCGTCTTGATCGGCACGGCGACAAAGCGCCTGGTTCGCCGCGCCCGGGTGCATCTACCCGTGGAGGGCGCGGCGCTCGCGGAGGCGTTGCGCACGCTCGGCCAGGCGGGAAATCCGGCGGCGCCGCTGCTCACGGCCGCCCAGCGTCCCCTCTTCCTCCTCTGCCCGCCCGCGAGCGAGATCGTCCTGAAGGAGGTCGCGGCTGGCGCGGAGGCGGGCTGGCCACGCGTACTGCGGCTGGGCGAGAAGGCGAACAGCCGAGGCGCGGCGGCAGCCGGTCTCCCGGCCAACGGAGTCGACTGGCGGGCGGCGAAGGCGATCCTCTGCCTGGCCGGCGATGATCCCGGGCTCAGCCTGGAGGCACTGGGCCGGATGGACGGCCAGCTCTTCCTCGTGGTCCACTCCGCCTACCGTACACCGCTCACGGAGAGAGCGGACGTGGTCCTGCCAGCCCCGGCGTGGTTCGAGAAAAACGGCACGATGATCAACGCGCAGGGCCAGGAGGTCCACCTCCGCGCGGCGATAGAGCCGCCGCCCGGCGCGCGCGATGAGAGCGAGGTGTTGATGGCGTTGTCCTCGTGATGTAGCGAGATGCGGCACAAGATGGGGGGAGATAGAATGGCGAAAGTGAAGATCGCGACGGACTGGCTGGCAGGGTGCGCCGGCTGTCACATGTCGCTGCTCGATCTTGATGAGGAGTTGGTCACCATCCTGGGCGAGGTCGAGCTCACATCCAGCCCGATCACGGATCTGAAGCACCCTCCCGAGGTAACGGTGGGCATTGTCGAGGGCGCGGTGGCCAACACCGCCAACATCAACACGCTCAAGGAGATGCGCGAGAAGTGTCAAATCCTGCTGGCGCTTGGCGACTGCGCCTGTTTCGGCGGGATCCCGACGATGCGCAACCTCGTTGGCACGGAGGAGGCGCTGAAGAGAGCCTACATCGAAACCCCGAGCACGGTAGATGGTGAAGTGCCCTCGGATCCGGAGCTGTGCCAGCTCCTGGATCGCACCAGGGCCTGCAACGAGGTGGTGAAGGTGGATGCCTACCTTCCAGGCTGCCCTCCTTCCGCGCAAGCGATCGGCTGGGCGATCAAGGAGCTCCTGGAGGGCCGGCTCCCCGAGCCCGTGGGAGAGAATCTGCGCTACGACTGATCGAGGTGCGGGACGCGAGGGGATCCCCGGCGGCATCCCGGGAGGCGCCAGCGCCCTTAGAGGGAGCTGCCGGGGAAAGACGCTCTCTCCTCCTATCGCCCATCGCCCCCTCGCGCTCCATCTCTGGAGGGAAGAGGATGGCAAGCACCATCACCATCGAACCGGTCACGCGCATCGAGGGCCACGCCAAGGTGACGATCCATCTCGATGACGCGGGCAAGGTCACCGAGGCCCGGATGCACGTCAACGAGTTCCGGGGCTTCGAGAAGTTCTGCGAGGGGCGCATGTTCTTCGAGATGCCCCAAATCACACAGCGGATCTGCGGGATCTGCCCGATCAGCCACCACCTGGCCTCGGCCAAGGCGTGTGACGCGATCGTGGGCCAGGAGCTGCCCCGGCCAGCCCGGCTGATTCGCGAGCTGATGCACATGGGGCAGTTCATTCAATCGCACGCGCTCCACCTGTTCCACCTCGCCTCGCCGGACCTGCTCCTCGGCTTCGACGCCGACCCCACGATCCGCAACGTGACCGGCGTGATCCAGGCGAACCCAGAGCTCGCGCTCAAGGGGATTGGCCTGCGGAAGTTTGGGCAGGAGGTGATCCGAAAGATCGGCGGCAAGCGGATCCATCCCTATGACGCCGCCACGCCAAACAGCGTCAACAAGGGCCTGGATCCGGCGGATCGCGACGAGCTCCGCTCGCAAATCGATGGCGTCGTCGACGGAATGCGCATGGCCGTCGCCGTGATCAAAGGCTATGCCGAGGCGAATGCCGAGCAGATGGAGAGCTTCGCCGCGTTCCCCTCTGGGTACGCCGGCCTGGTGGGGGATCGGGGGCAACTGGAGCTGTACGACGGCCGCATCCGCATGGTCGACTCGAAGCTCCGGCCGTGGGAGCCGGACTACGACCCGGCGAACTACCTGAACTACATCGCCGAGAAGACGGTGCCCTGGTCCTACCTCAAGTTCCCCTTCTATCGGAAGCTTGGTTTTCCGACGGGCGCGTATCGCGTCGGCCCGCTGGCCCGGCTCAACCTGTGCAGCGACGTTTCGACGCCGCTCGCGCGCGAGGAGTGGCAGCAGTTCAAGGCGCTGGGCCGTGGGGGCGCGGTGGAAGGCTCGCTCTTCTACCACCTGGCGCGCGCGATTGAGGGCCTCTACGCTGCCGAGCGCGCCCGCGAACTTCTCAACGATAACGAGGTCACGGCGACCGAGACGCTTGCCATCGGACCGGTGAGAAACCGCGAGGGCGTGGGCGTCGTCGAGGCGCCGCGGGGCACGCTGATCCACCACTACCAGGTGGACGACACGGGCCGGCTGGAGAGCGTGAACCTGATCGTCTCCACCGGGCACAACAACTGGGCGATGAACCGCGCCGTGAGCGAGGTGGCCCGGGAGTTCGTGGATGGGAAGAAGCTGACTGAGGGGATGCTCAACCGCGTGGAGGCGGCGATCCGGTGCTACGATCCCTGCCTCTCCTGCTCCACGCATGCCCTCGGCCAGATGCCACTGGCGGTGGAACTGATTGGCGCAACTGGAGAAGTGCTCGGCCGGGTAGCGAGGGGATAGGCGGGAGTCTGGCGCTTTACGGGGCGCCGCTGGCCAGGGAGCGCGGGCGGCGCCTTAAGCACCACCCGCGCCCCCTGCCTCATGATTAGGTCGGCTCGGTCAGCTCCTTCTCGGCCTGCGCCACGTACTCGGGCGTCAGAATCTCTTCCATCACCTGGCGCGCGCTGAGAAGCTCCTTCACCTGTAGGCCGCTCTCGCCCAGCGTGACGATCGGCGGCTCCACGTCGCTGTAGAAACCTGCCGTCGACAGGAGCGCGTTGCACAGGCAAACGCGGCCTTCCAGATCCGCGGGGTTGCCCCCCAGGCTCAGGAACCGCTTCTCCGGCATCGCCGGGCAGATGTAGGCCTCTTTGACGGTGCCATCCGACTGCTCTTGAAACACTGAGCGTGCCAGATGCATCCGATTGCACGCTCGCGGTCGAGCAGCATAAACGCGCGGGTCACTGAGCGTTCCGGGCACGGTGACGCGCTTGAAGGGGTAGCCGGTCGGCGAAAGGCGGAGGTCGGTGACGACTTCCAATTCTCCGCGGCGGTTGGCCTCGATGACGGCGTCACGCAGGTCGGGACGCATGCCGGAGTCGCTGCAGAGCGCGAAGCGCGAGCCCACCTGAATCCCATAGGCGCCGCGCTCGAGCCAGTGGAGGTAGTCACGGCGCGATCCCCCACCAGGGAACTCGCCTGCGACGTAGACCGGAACCCCCAGTCCAAGCACCTTATCGAAGTAGGAATCAAGGTCATCCGTCTCGGTGAACGCCACCTTATTGCGCGGTGGCGCGTTGTGCCCCCCGGCCGCATGGTTTTCGAGGACGAAGGCGAAAGGCCGCGCGCCATCATAGCGCTTCGCCCACGTATCCAGGATCCGCTTGCAGAAGGCGAAATTCGAAACGATGGGCAGCAGCTTCGGGGGCTCCATACGCGCCAGCACCGGCGCCGGGTCATCCTCGGCGATGCTCAGATGCGTGTGTGTCTGTGCCGGTGAGCGGCGTGTACGAGAGGTCCTTCCCGGCGCGGATGCTCGCCACGATTCCAGGAAGCTCCATCGGCACGCCGGCGCCGCACACCAGGGCATCGACGCCGGCCAGCATCGAGCCGTAAATCGTCGGGAGCACGCTCAGGGCGCACTTCCACATCACATTGATGCCCACCTTGCCCCGATGGCCCTTCTTGGCCATCGCCACCTCGACATAGGCGCAGATCGTGGTCAACCGCTTTGCCAGGGCGCCCAAGCGTGGCTCGGGGTGATCCACCGGCACGGCCGAGCGGTGTTTCGATCCGCCTGGCGCAAAAGCAAGGAGCTCTTCGACATAGCGCGCGAAGGGGAAGGTACGCGCCGCAGCAATCGCTTCGGTGGCACCGGCACGCACCTGCTCGACCACTACGTGGCGCAGGCCCGCGCCCGATACCACACCGAGGGCACCCAAGCGCGAGGTGATATTGGCCAGTCGGGCGCTGGAGATATGGATTCCCATTCCCGCCTGGATCAGGCGCGGCATCCCATCGATCAGCCGCGTGGAGGCATTGCTCAACTTCATCTCCCGTCTTCCTGGCCCAGCTGGGAACTTCGCAAAGCAACGTGTTCCAACACCAATGCGTCGGATACAGCGTGAGCGCTTGCCAGGCCAGTGGGGGTTGCCCGTAGACTCGCGCACAGGAGAGGCACGCCAACGGGTGAAGGCGCATTCCCGGCTGTCTCGCCCTCTTCGGTAGTTCGACGCATCCTCTGGAATGCCCTGCTTATCAGGCGTATGAGGAAAAGGGGCGAGCTACCTACAGGCAGCCCGCCCACATCACAGGAAAACCGTGCCGGCTAGGTATCACTCTTCGGGGGCAACGTGTTGAGATACTCGCTGATGGCGCGCGCGGCGCGGCGGCCGGCGCCCATCGCAAGGATGACCGTCGCGGCCCCGGTCACAATATCACCGCCGGCGAAGAGGCCCGGCCGCGGGGTGGCGCCCGTCTCCGGATCGGCCACGATGGTGCCCTTCTTGGTCACGGCCATGCCAGGCGTGGTCTGAGGCACCAGCGGGTGCGGGTGGTTGCCGATGGCGACCACCACGGTATCCGCGGGCACCACGAACTCGGACCCCGGCACCGGCACCGGTCGCCGCCGACCTGAGGCATCCGGCTCGCCCAGCTCCATGCGCTGGCACTCCACTCCGGTCACCCAGCGGCGGTCATCACCCAGCATGCGCGTAGGCGCCACCAGCAGCTCGAAATGGACTCCCTCCTCCTCCGCGCGCTCGATCTCCTCCAGGCGCGCGGGCATCTCGGCACGCGAGCGCCGGTATAGGATCGTCACTTTCTCAGGGCCCATGCGCAGGGCCACGCGCGCCGCGTCCATCGCCACGTTGCCGCCTCCGATCACCGCCACGTGCTTGCCGATCTGGATCGGGGTATCGTAGTTGGGGAAGTCGAAGGCGCGCATCAAGTTCATGCGCGTGAGGAACTCATTGGCCGAGTAGACGCCACACAGGTTCTCGCCCGGAATGCCCAGGAACATCGGGAGGCCGGCGCCCGAGCCGACGAAGACCGCATCATACCCCTCGGCGAACAGCTCATCGATCGTGATCGTTCTCCCGATCACGACGTTCGTCTCGATCTTCACGCCCAGGGCCTGGAGCGCGGCGATCTCCTCGGCGACGATCGCCTTCGGCAGGCGGAACTCTGGGATTCCATAGACCAGCACGCCGCCCGGGCGATGCAGCGCCTCGAAGATCGTCACGTCATGGCCCTGACGCGCCAGGTCGCCCGCGGCGGCCAGCCCCGCCGGACCCGAACCAATCACAGCGACGCGCCGGCCGGTCGGCGCGGCTTTCTCCACCTTGCTCCCGTTGGCGCCGCGCTTGCGGGCGTGGTCGGCCACATACCGCTCGAGGGCACCAATGGCGACCGCGCCGTACTTCTTGGCCAGGGTGCAGACCTGCTCGCACTGCGTCTCCTGCGGGCAGACGCGGCCACAGATCGCCGGAAAGAGGTTCTGCTCGCGCACGATGCTGACTGCATCGTCATCGCGCCCTTCGGCAATCGCCTTGATGAACGCGGGGATGTGGACGCTGACCGGACACCCCTCCATACACTTGGCGTGCTTGCATTGCAGGCAGCGCTCTGCCTCCCGACGGGCCTCTTCTTCCGAGAACCCGATGGCGACCTCCTCGTAATCCCGGATGCGCTCTTCCACCGGCCGGGTGGGAATGTGCTGCCTTGGAATCGCGAGTCGTCTCTTGTTATCGTTCGCCATTATCCGCTTACCATCCTCAACCAAAAACAACCTGAGACCCTCGCCACGCTTCGCAGGGCGAGAGGGTGCCACTCATCCGGGCATTCCGCCAGGCGCCTTCACGGCCATCGCGAGTGCCGCTCCGTCCGACGGTCGGCGAAGCGCAGGTTCCTTTGCACTGTTTTTGCAACTATCGCGGGCTAGCGCAGCGGCTCGGGGTTGCTCCGGCACCGGCCGCGTGATGTCTCCTCCTGAGGACGGTAGACCGCCAGGCGGGCGCGCAACTCATCGAAATCGACCAGGTGGCCGTCGAACTCCGGGCCATCCACACAGGCGTATTTGACCTCGCCGCCAACCGTAACCCGGCAGCCGCCGCACATCCCCGTGCCATCCACCATCACCGGGTTGAGGCTGACGACCGTCTTCACGCCATACGGACGAGTCACGTCACACACGGCTCGCATCATCGGCAGCGGGCCCGCCGCCAGAACCTGATGCACCGGCCCGGCCTGCAGGATGCGCTCGAGCGGCGCTACGACGAGGGCCTTCTCGCCGCGAGATCCGTCGTCGGTGGTAATATGGAGGCGCTCGCTGGCAGCCGCCAACTCTTTCTCGAGGATCAGAAGGTCCTTCGAACGCGCGCCAAGAATGGTGTCCACTTGATTCCCGGCGGCCTGCGCCGCCAGAGCAATTGGCAGTATAACCGCGGCGCCCACGCCGCCAGCCACGCACACCACGCGCCCCCAGCGCTCGATATGCGTTGGCTGGCCCAGCGGGCCCACGAGATCGCTCAAATACTCCCCTGGTTCCAGGGCACAAAGATCCGAGGTCGTCTTCCCCACCTTCTGCACGACCAGGGTGATGGTTCCTGCTTCCGGGTTCGAGCCGGCGATCGTGATCGGGATCCGCTCGCCCGACTCCGTCACGCGCAGGATCACAAACTGGCCGGCGCGGCGCTTGCGTGCTGTCAGGGGGGCTTCCACTTCAAAACGCGCCACGGTGGGCGCCAGCCAGTCTTTGGCAACGATGCGATTCACAAGGATTCATTCCCCTCTCACATGGATGATGCGCAGAATCCCTATTTCTACCTCATTATAGCATTCCGGGGAAGGAGAGTCTATCGGTACTTTCTTGGTACCCCCATCAGCGGATTCCCCGTCGATAGCCCGGTGCTCGGCCGCCAACCGGAAAGGAGCCAAGCCCGCGCACCCGCGCCCACACACAGCACGCTTGGCACCGCCCTTGCAGTTCGGAAACAGAATGCGTGGGAGGGAGTGGAGATGGCGAGATTCCTCATTGGGGCAACGCTCGCGCTGTTGATGGCCGCGGGCTGGGCAGCATCTCTGGAATCGCCAGAGATCCACACGCTCCGTATTGCGTGGCGAGCCGAGAGCGGGATCGGCACGCAGGGGCGCGTCTCGGTCTCCGAGGGCAAGATCCTGCGGCTGCTGGGCTGGGGTCTGCGCGCGGGCGATGCCGTGGGAGCCGATTGGTCCTGGCAATGCGATTCGGGCGCCGCGGGCCCTCGCTCCCTGCTGGTCACCCTGTCCGCGCCACGCACCGCCGCCGTACAGGTGACGCTAGGACCGCAGACGCACACTTTCCCTCTCGCGGATTTGGCGAAGGATGACCGGATCACCCCACTGGATGGGCCGGTTGCGGTCGAGCTGCTGCCAACGCCCCGGCCCCTCTCCGGAGAGCGAGAGAGCGACATCCCTGCCCTGGCATCGAGCGAACGCGCGGGAATCTGGTGCGGGTGGATCGCGTTCGATGGCCGCGAGGATCAGATCTTCCTGGCGCAGCTGGTGGATGCCCGGTGGGAGTCTCGAGGCGCCCTGCCACGCGCCAGGGGGAAGATCGACCAGCTGGCGCTCGCAGCAACGCCCCAGGGCAACCTGATCGCCGTGTGGGGCCAGGAGCGGCAGCGGAACTGGGACCTCTACGCATCGGTCCTCTCTGGCGGGCGTTGGAGCAGGCCTTCCCGGGTGACACGCAACCCCGGCCCCGATACCAACCCCCGGCTTGCCTCCGATACCCAGGGCCGCGTGTGGCTGGCCTGGCAATCGTTCGAGGGCTCCTTCTCCCATATCCGGCTGGCATACTGGGAGGAGGGGCGCTGGTCGCCCCACATGCTGCTCACCGATGTGCCAGCGAACCACTGGGCGCCGGCACTGGCAGTCTCCCCGCAAGGCACGGTACACGTGGCGTGGGATTCCTACGCGAGCGGGAGCTACGATCTCTATCTGCGCTCCTTTGAGGGCGGACAGCTCACCCCGATCCGGCGGATCACCCACGGCCCGGAGTATGAGGCAAACGCCTCACTCGCGTGCGGGCCCGATGGCCGGCTCTGGATCGCCTATGACCTGGGAGAAGCCGATTGGGGCAGCGAGCGCCATGCCGCCGAGCTGCACCGAGAGCGCCGCATCGGCTTGCGCTGTCTGGAGGGAGAGCGTCTCCTTCAACCGCCGCTGCCTCCGACCGAAGCCCTGGAGGGCATCGCCACGTTCGCCGAGACACCGAGCGTGCATGTTGATTCCCAAGGGTCGATCTGGATCGCCTACCGTCGCGCACTCCGCGAGGGAACCTGGGACGTGGCAGCCCAGCGCTTCGATGGCCGCAGGTGGTCGCGTCCGATCCTCCTGCCCGATAGCGCCGGGCGCAGTGATATGCAGGCCGTCTTCGCCACAGGCGAGAATGGGCACTCCTGGCTAGCCTGGGCCTCGGATGGGCGAGACACCCCGCTGCTCCACCATGCCGTCTACGCCGCATCGCTGCCGCGGGGCTTCCCGGCAAAGGAGCGTCTCGATCTGGAGCCGGTTGCCGAGCCCGCCGCGGAGGTCTCCCTCCGGTGGGAGCCCCGCAAGCGCGCCGTCGCTACCTTTGGCGAGGAGGGATACTCGCTTTACCAGGGCGACCTGCAGCGCTACACGGAGCTCTCGCCGTGCCATCCCTTCCGGCATGGATCGATCCGCGACGTGCTCCGCTTCGCCCTGGATCACGCGCGGCTCGACTTCCTCGCGCTCGACGGAGTGCAATCCGGTGCCAGCGCGGGAGAGGCATACCGGCGCCGTCTCCAACACAAAGTGGCCGATCTCTACTCGGTCGAGGGCTCCCTGGCGATCCTCTGCAGCTACAACTACAGCCCCCTCGAAGGTAGCCATAGGTCGCTTCTCTGCCTGCAGGCGCCTCTCTCTGAGGTGGAGCGGAACGCAGGCGCGCCCGGGCAGACTCTGCGCGCGGACGAGCACCCCGAGGGTTCGCTTCTCATCCTCCATGGGTGGGAACGAGCGCCTGCCTCGGGCGCGCGGCCAGTGGATCTGGTGGCCCCCTTCGCAGAGAGTACGAGAGGCACGGGCACGGGAGCCCCAATGCCGGAGAGTTGGAAAGATGCCTGGTGGCTGGCAGCCGCTGGGCGCGCCGGGCTCATCGCCAGCTCGGGGCACCAGGCAGGCGGCACGCTCACCCATCTCTGGGCAGGCTACCTCACGCGCGAGAGAGTGCTGCACGCGCTGCGTCTGCGGCATACCTATGTGGGCCCCACAGGCGTCACCATCCGCTTTACGGCAGCGGGCAAGCCGATCGGCAGCGTGGTCCCCTCTGGTGGCAAGCCCGTTGAACTCGCCGCAAGTATCGCGGCCGGCGTGCCCATCCTACGCGTTGAGCTGCTGCGCAACGGCGAGCGCGTTCAGGTCACGGATGTCGACCATGCCGACAGCGCCGAGGTAGCGTATACTCACCCGGGAGATACCAACGCCACCCATGCCTACGCGCTGCGCATGCTGTGCGCGGACGGCACCGAGTGCTGGACCACGCCTATCTGGGTGACGGACCCGAGCAGCACCCTCCAGGGATGGGCTGGCTCAGGAGATCACTCGACAAAGCGGAACCCATAGAGGCACGCGCCCGGCTCGACCGTGAAGCGCAGTCGGAAGGAGGAACCCTCAAGCCGCCAGAGAGCGCGCCCTCGGCCCCAGGAGACGACCCGCCAGCCATCAGCGCGGCGGATGCGCGCCGTGTATCCAGGCACCGGCTCTCCGCTGGCATCGAGCACTTCGACCCGCACCCCGGCGCGCGAGTCTCTGGTCTTCACATCGACGCGCAGGTGTCGGTCACGGCGCACGTGGGCGATCGGCACGGTCACGCACACCCCAGGCCGGTCAGGAGCCGCCGCGGCCAGCCCAACCCAGCGCCCCTCCGGCGCGAGGAACCGACTCCAAACGTCCGGTTCCGCGAGGAAGAGGCTTCGCTTCCCATTCCAGTAGAATGGCGGCGCGAAAACCCTGCCTGTGCCAGGAGGCATTGGGAACTCTGCCACTTGGATGATCGGGCACCCGCGCCTCTTGGCCAGAAGCAAGCGTCCGCCGTTCACCAGGCCGAGCAGCATCCCCTCCTCCGTCCAGAAGGTGGCATCCGCGGTCGCCAGACCGACGTCAGGCTGCCGATACCAATGCTCGCGGTCGGGGCTGCTGTAGTGGAGGAGTGATCCCTGCTCCCCGTGCAAACCGAAGAGCCGCCACCGCTCTTCCGCGCGCGCGAAGGTGTCGCGCACCAAGCTAAGCGGGCGCGCCAGGGGAAGCTCAGAATAGTAGGCCCAGGCGATTCCATCCGGCGAGGTGAGGAGCGCGGGGGCCGATCCGGCGCTCTCAGCGGCCATCTTATAGCGGCGCGCCGCATTCGGTTCCTCGTCATCCCGAACCACGGAGAGGTGGCCCGCCGGGGGTTTCAGCCACGGGCGCGGTGCCGCGAGCGTCAGTTCCAGCGGGGTTCCCCACCGGCCCCGAGACCACTCGGCCACATACCCGATCCGGCCCCCCTCTGCCTGGAGAGTGAACCAGGCGCGCAGGTTGCGATCCCCCTTGCCAGAGGCTACCAGCCCCCCCGGAATAAGCGCGCCGGGGGCCGGTGCGGGGATCGACCCGGCACTCGCGAGCGCCGGCACATCGCGAACAACGCCCCGCATCTCCACGAGATCGAGCAGGTCAAGGAAGCGCGTGGGCGTGTTCTCCAGGAGGGCGAGTCCCGGCGTGGGAAGGCGCAGGATGATCGGTTGCCCTGCCCCGGCCACCAGGAGACCGAGATCCGCAGCCAGATCCGGCGGCGCCTGCTCCACGAGGAGCACGGCGGTGCCTGCGCCGAGCGCGAACTCTGGGCTCAGGGCCTCGCCCAGCCAGCGGGCAGCATGGATCCGACCGCCATCCGTCCAGGCACACCACACTCCACCCTGGCGGTCTGTTCCCAGATGGGGATGGCCGCCTTCCTCCACATCCCAAAGGGAATGAGATGACCACTCCTCGCCCCGGGTGGCAATCGCGGCCCTGCCATTGACCACGCCGGCGACGACGGGCCGGCCCTGCAGGAGCGCCAGCGATGGTCTGGATCCGACGCTCCCGCGGAGGGGCGTCTCGCGCGGCAGCCACCGCTCGCCATCAGGGCTGGAGTGATAGCGGATCCCCTCTGGGCTCGCGAAGGCGAGGTGCAGTTCGCGCCGGTTGCCGCGCAGCATCACCGGGGCACGCCCCTCGATACTGGCGAACGTCTCGCGCCATTCCCCATCAAACCGGTAGGCAACAACGCCCCCGCCACGCTCTCCCGCGATGGCCGGGCGCGCACCGGCAGCGAGGGCACACGCGCGCGGCGTCACTCCGCGCGCCACAACCACGGGCGCCGGCTCTCCCATCGGGCCGCGCCAGCCCGTGCCTTTGGGGAGATCCTCCAGGGCGCAGCGCGCGTAGTAGAGCGTTTCACCCGCCTGCCAGGCTAGATGCACGCGGTCCGAGGCATCGAGAGAGCAGGCGGCGGCCACGACGGGGCCGGGCGTCGCGAGGGGTGCGACCCCCTCCGCTCCCACCAGCGGGATGCGCCGGGAAAGCCGGCCGGAAGAGGTGGCTCCCTCGGAGGACCAGAGCCAGACGCCGGCAGGAGAATGGACGAGCGCGAGCCAGGTGCCGCCAGAGGCGCGCCAAAGTCCCATGGGCACGGTGCCGGCCTCCGCGTCGGCGCGCGCCACTGAGGATCCTCCCGCGATGAGGCAGAGAAGCAGGCTGATGAGCGCTATGCCAAGCAGGCGCCGGCCACGGTCACGGCGGGATGTCCCTGTTGAGGCGAACCGGTCGGTAGGCAAGGCCGTCAGTGGTAATTCCGGCGCAGCCACTGAAGCTGGAGAGAGGGGAGCTGTTCCAGCTCTATCTGCTGCAGCGCAGCCAGGCCGGACTCGCTGAGATGGAAGCCGCGCGCCGCGGCGGCCTCGACGGGATCGCGCTGCAGCCGGGCGCGGAAGACAGGATCGTCGGCAGCCAGGGTGATCATTTGCCGCAGTTGAAGGCTATCCAGCAACTCCACCGCCTCTCTCGCGCGCGCCGCCAGATCCGGGTCATTCTCCGAGGCCATCTCGATCACGCGCGTGTAGTTATCAATCGCCTGGCGAACATCGCCAAGCTGCTGATAGAGCACAGCCTTGCGGAAGAAGTTCATCGGGTCTTGCGGGCAGATCGCGGCCAGCCGGTAGGCAATCCGCAGCGCCTGGGCGGTCTCTCCTTCCTTGAGATACGCCGTCTGCAAGAGATCGAGCGCGCGCAGGTCGCGCGGGCGCTTGCGAAGCACGGCGCAGCAGGCTTCCATCGCCTCGCGGTTGCGATCCAGATCGAGATAGCACTCGCCCAGAGCCAATCGAATCGCCGGCTCGTCGCAGACGCTCGCCGCCCACTCCAGGCCAGGCAACGCCTCCTCCTGCAAGCCCGCTTCACGCAGCAGCGAGATGGCGCGCAGGAGATACTCCAGGTTCTTCGGGTTGAGCGAGACCGCCTTCTGGAGGGCTTCCAGCGCCTCGGCATGCCGGCCGGCCAGCTGGAGCGCCCCGGCCAGCTCGACATAGGCCTGTTCGTACGTCGGGTCGGCGCGAATCGCCTCCTGGCAGAGGAGGATGGCGTCGTCATACCGCCCCTGCTCCATCGCCAGGAACGCCAGGCTCTTCTGAGCGCGGGCGCAGCGCGGGTTGCACGCCAGCGCCTTTTCAAACGCCTCAATCGCCTGGTCGACCATGCCGTTGCGCCGATAGACGTAGCCCAACGCGCAGAGCGCATCCGCGTTCTGGGGGTCAATCTGCGCGGCGCGGTTGAGAATGCTGATCGCCTCCTGGAACATTCCCTTCTCGGTGTAGCAGACAGCAAGGCTCACATGCGCCTGCACATACACCGGACGCAGCGCCGCGGCGTCGCTCTCCGCGCCTTCGACCACCGTGGTCTCTCCCCCCGCATCGGGAAGGGGCAGCGTGTGCAGGTCACTCCCGGTGATCCGCTTGAACTTGGCGATCGCCTGGTCGTACTTGTGCCGGCGTACCAGTGCCTGACCCGCCTGGTACAGCTTTCGGAAATCCTTTACCCGTTTTCCCTGTTCCATTGAGGGACCGCCTCCCGGTCCCGGCCGAAACCCACTCTGCTCCTCGTTCGACCAGTTCCCTGTGCATTCGATTCGACAGGGGGCCGCGCGCGTCCTCCCGGCGCTTCCTGCTCCTTTTTGGAGGCCGCACCGCGCCTGGAGGCTCCATCAGATGTTGCGCGTGTATTCCAGCGATTGGGATTCCGGAATGGGTAAGGTCCGGACGGTTGCCCGCGTTCTCCCGCCCGCGCCCGGCCCCGATACCACGGATGAAGGGAACGGACACGGATGGCAAGGGCTGCCCTCGCGCCAGGAGCTCGAAACTCCGCGCTGCTTCCCGGCAAAGCCCCGTCGGGGCCCCCCCTCCCAGATCTTGCCACTTCCGCTTGGCCGGGAATGTGGTCCGACCCAGCCCGGCAGGGCTTCGCTCGCAAGCAGCGCGGTGATTGATCGCCGCGCGTCGGGTTGCGCGACACCCTGGCGCGGAGCTCGAAGCTCCGCGCTACTTCCTGGCAAAGCCCCGTCGGGGCTCCCCCTCCCAGGCGACCACTCCCAAACCGCGGGCGATGGCAACCGGAAACAGGGCATACACCAATTCCTTATCTCCGAAATCACAGTCCGCCGCGCGGCGCTTGACGTGAACAGCCTGGGTCTGTCATACTGGCGGGGAAACTGCGCATCACCAGGAGAGGAGGAAGTCATGGATCGGGGGAGAGAGCATTGGATGGTCGATGTGCGCGAAGCGATCGCGCTTCAGCAAGAGTTACGCAAACGGATCCGCCTGGATGATGACCTGGACGAGGTGCGCACCGTCGCGGGGGTCGATACGGCCTTTCCAAAACGCGGCGGCGAGCCGGTTGCCCGATGCGCCGTGGTGGTCCTCTCCTTCCCGGAGCTGCGCCCGGTGGCACAGGTGACCTCCGTTGTCCCCATCACCTTCCCCTACGTGCCGGGGCTGCTCGCATTTCGCGAGGGGCCTGCCATCGAGGCGGCGCTGAGTCAGCTCCAGCGCCTGCCCGACCTCCTCCTCTTCGACGGGCACGGCTACGCGCATCCGCGGCGCATGGGGATCGCCACCCACCTCGGCGTGCTCCTCGACCGCCCCACCCTGGGATGCGCAAAAAGCATCCTGACCGGCCACGCCGAAGAGCCAGGCCCCAACCCGGGCGACCGCTCCCCGCTGCTCGCTCCCGATGGCGAGCTGCTCGGGTATGCCGTCAGAACCCGGCGGGGCGTCAAGCCGGTCTATGTCTCCGCAGGGCACCGCATGCGTCACGAGACCGCCGTCGAGCTCGTCTTGCGCTGTGCGCGCGGCTACCGTCTCCCCGAGCCCACGCGCCTGGCGGACAAGCTCGCGGGAACAGAAATGGCGTGAGGGAGTAGCAGGGGGGAATCAAAAAACGCCCGCGGGGAGCGGGGATGTGCTCCAGCTGCCCCGCGGGCTACGGTGATGCATCACTCCAGGCATCCGGCAGGGGCGCATTCATGCGGAACGGCTACGAGAGGTTTCCGTTCCGCGCGAGCGCCCGTTCGGTTGGCCTGAACGCTCAGGCTCCGCTGCCGAAAGTGCCGTCGAAGTTCAGGGCGCTGCCGGAGCTCTTCTGCACCGTCGAGGTCTCGATCTTCTCCTTGAGCCGGGCGAGGAAAAGCTCCTCATCGACGGGGATCTCTACCCAGTCATCCGTCCAGGTGGAGAGGAGCATGGCGTTGGCGAGCTGGACGCCGTTGATGCCCTCTTCGCCACGGGCCAGGAGGGGAGCGCCACTGGTGATCGCCTGGATCCAGTTCTTGGTGATCCCCTTGTGCCCCTCGCCTCCGCCGGCCGGGATCTCGATCTGCCACGTCTCCGGCTTCTGGAAACCACCCTGCGCCTCGTAGATGTACTTCTGCACCGAGGAGCGCGTGCGCCAGAAGGTGAGCTTGCCCCCCTCCAGCACGAGCCGGCCACGGTCGCCGGTGATCTCGAAGCTGTTGGAGCCGGGCGCCTCGCCGGTGCTCGTAATAAAGACACCCGTCGCCCCGTTCGGGTACTCGACGTAGGCCGTCACGTCATCCTCGACTTCGATATCGTGGTACTTCCCGAAAGAGCAGAAGGCGCGCACGCGCGAGGGCATGCCGCAAATCCACTGCCACAGGTCCAGGTTGTGCGGGCACTGGTTGGCAAGAACGCCGCCACCCTCACCCGACCAGGTGGCGCGCCAGCCGCCGGAGTTGTAGTAGGCCTGGGTCCGGAACCAATCGGTAATCACGTAGTGGGTGCGCCGGATCTCGCCCAGTTCGCCGGACTGCACCAACTCGCGCATCTTCTGGTGTCCGGCCAGCGTGCGCTGGTTGAACATCAGGCCAAACACTTTGCCACTGCGCTCTGCGGCCTCGTTCATCTCGCGGACTTGCTTGGTGTAGACGCCCGCCGGCTTCTCGCTGAGGACGTGGCACCCGTGCTGGAACGCCTGGATCGCGAGCGGCGGATGGAAGTAGTGCGGCGTCGCGATCAACACCGCGTCCACCACGCCCGCGGCAAAAAGCGCGTCGGCCGTCTCAAAGGTCTTCACCTGGTCGCCGAAGGCCTTCTTCGCCGCTTCCAGGCGCTCCGGAGCCACATCACAGACGGCGGTCAGTGTCGCGTCGGGCACTTCTCCCTTGAAAAGGTAGTTGGCATGGAAGCTTCCCATGCCGCCATAACCGATGATTCCCACACGAACGCTACTCATCTATTCCTCCTGGTCTTGCGCGCATTGGCACAACGATCGCCATGAAGATGTCAGAAGACGCATCCTTAGCCGCCCTGCAACCCGTGGAAGCCCCCTCCTGCGGAACGGGGCGGGGATTCTCCGCCGCGCGGAGGGCACTCCCGGGTTCGCAAGCGGAAACCTTTACATCGAATGCTCTGGCGAACCGATCCCAGGCGCTGGTCTCATGGCCCTGAACAGATCACAGCCCAGTCCCCTATTCGACACGCGCGTCCTTTTCCCCACCCTGGGATCGGAAGCGCCTCTCCCTCTCTCATCCCGCCTTCTGGGCAAAGAGCGCATCGAGCTCCGCTTCATGGCGCAGCAGCAGCTCCACCAGCCGGTCGTCAAAAGGATCCTCGGAGCAATCTCGAACCAGACCATGGGCCATCATGTATTCCACCGTCTCGCGCAGCATCGCTTCAGGCCCGACCGCAGGCGCATGCCCCAAAGCCGAGGTGACCTTCGCACAGGAGTAGGGCCGGTGCCAATTGAACTGCGGCGGCGAGGCGAAGCGCTGCCGGAAAAGGTGCGACGGCACCGCCACCAGGCGGATCGGCACCCCCAGTATCTCCGCGATGATCTCGTAGTAGCGGCGCTGGGTGATGATCTCGGGGCCCACGGCATTGAACACCTCGCCATTGGCGGCGGGGCTCTCGAGCGAGCGCGCCACCCACTCCGCGATGTCACCCGCATAGACCGGCGTCATCAGGTTGCGCCCGCCATCAATCGCCGGAACCGGCTTCCCCTTGCGCACGCGGTCCACTAGGTAGGGGCTCCGGCTCCAGAGGCTTGTGGTCAGGAATCCCCGTCCGAGGATGTGGCTGGGCCGGAACACCGTGACGGCATCTCCAAGTTGCTCCAGGAGCAGGCGCTCGCACGCCAGCTTCCCCTTGCCGTAATCGGTCACAGGCCGGGGCTCACGCTCCTCGGTCACGGGAGCGCCGCCGATATCCTCGCCGTAGGCATCCACGGAGCTGATGAAGACGACGCGCCGCGCCTGGGGGAAAAGGGCGACGAGGTCGGCTGCTTCCTCGGGCTGGAAGCAGATCGAGTCGATCACCGCCTCGGGCGCGAACTCCGCGATCTCACCGGCATGGTCGCGCAGGGCGCTCCGCTCACCGCGGATCACCGGCACCGCGACTCCATCCGGCAGGGGCCGCTGCCCTCGGTTGTAGAGCATCACCTCGTGGCCCGCCGCGACCACCCGCTCTGTCACGCGCCCCGAGAAGGCGCCCGTTCCCCCGATGATCAGCACTCGCATTCGCGCTCTCTCCCTCCAATGAAACGCCGGGCGGACCGGATCCGGGTGCTTCTCTCCCAGGAGAGACCACGGAATCGGTAATTCACCGCCTGCCCTCTCGTTCGGCGCCGCCCGGCTCATTCCTGGGGCGGCGGAGAGGCTCCGGTTTTGCCCCACGTTCCGCCGGGAACACCTGCGCCAGGGCTCCTGTTCTCAGAAGATCCTGAAGGGAGGTGTCGGTCGTGGGGGCACTGCGCCGGGTGGGGTATGCCTGCATGCCGCTGGGATACGCGGCGATCCGGAGTCCGCGGACAACGGTGTTGCGCCTGGCGACGCCGGAGAAGCTGCGCGAGCTGATTCAGTGGAACATCGGCAATCTGGAGGAGACGCTGCGCTACAACGCGCGCCAGAACTTCGGCCTCTTCCGCATCGGCACCCAGTTCATCCCCTTCGGCTCGCACCCCGAGAACCCACTCGCCTGGCAGGAAGAGTTCGGCGCCGAGCTGCGCCGCGTGGGGGATCTCGCCCGCTCGCTCGGACTGCGCCTCAGCTTTCACACCACAAACTACGTCCTCCTCAACTCCCTCCGCGAATCGGTGGTCCATGCCGGCCTCGCGGAAATAGAGTACCAATCGCGCGTGCTCGACCTGATGGGCCTCGATGCCAGCCACCGCGTCGTCGTCCACGCCGGGATCCGCCGTCCGGAGGCATCGGTGGCGCGCGCTCGCTTCTGCCAGGCGCTCGACCAGCTCTCGGAGGGTGCCCGGCGCCGGGTAGTCATCGAGAATGACGAGAAGCAATGGAGCGCCGACGAAGTAGCCCTCACCGCCCGCGATGCGGGGATCCCGATGGTCTTCGACACGCTTCACCATCAGGTGTGCGGCGGCGCGTGGCGTGACCGGCCACTCGCTGAGATTCTGGCGTCCGTCTTCGACACCTGGTGCGATGAGGATGGCATCCCCAAGGTCCACTTCTCCTCGCAAGATCCGGAGAAGCGCCCCGGTGCCCACGGCGACGAGGTAGATCCCGAGGAGCTGGAGGCGTTCCTGGCGCAGGCAGAGACGCTTGGCCGGCCCTTCGACCTGATGATCGAAGCCAAGGCGAAAGACCTGGCCGTACTACACGCGGCGCCGGTGCTGGCGCGACATGGAGTGCGCGTCGGGCCGCAGCGGCCCGAAAGCTAGTGGTTGCTCCCTTAGTGGGAAGGGCTCAGGCCTGCCGGGACGGGCCGCTCATCGCCGATTGGATCATCAGGAACTCGCCCAGGTTGTCCGGCGTCAGCAAGCCGACGAGCCGCCCCTGGTACATCACCGGGAGGATGCGGCATTCGCACTGCTGCAGCGTCTGGAACGCCGTCTCCAACATTTCACCGGCATCGACCACCTGGAAATCGCGGCGCATCACGTCGCCCACGCGGCGGTCTCTCCCCTCCTCGGCGAGCGCCTTCACCAGATCCTGGCGCGTGAGGAGGCCAACCGGCTGCCCCCCTTCCACCACCGGGAAATCCTGCTGAAACCCGCCCAGGACCAGGCCGGCGACATACTCCAGCGTGTCGTAGGGCGAGAGCGCGTGGTAGTTGGTGATCGTGGCGTGCGCGACCGGAATCCCGCCCAGCGCCGACTTCATCTGAACCAGGCTCGACTCCTGCGCGGCACCAATCCAGACGAAGAACGCGATAAAGAGGAGCAGCGGATTGCCAAAGAGGCCGAGGAAGCCAAACACGAAGGCGAGGCCCTGGCCAATCGTCGCCGCCAGGTTCGTGGCGCGGGTGTATTCATACCGCGTGGCCAGGAGAGCACGCAGCACGCGCCCGCCATCCATGGGAAACGCCGGGATCAGGTTGAACAGGGCGATGAAGAGGTTCGTCACCATCAGCCGCTCCGCGAAGGAGCCCTGCATCAGATCCAGACCGGCAAGAGGCACAATCGAAGCGCGCACAGCCAGACCCACGAAAAAGGCGAGGGAGAGAACCACGCTGACCAGCGGGCCGGCCAGCGCCACCCAGAGCTCCTGGCTCGGCTTCTCCGGCATCCGCTCCAGCCGGGCAACGCCTCCGATGGGGAGCAGCGTGATGTCGCGCGTGGCGATGCCGTAACGGCGCGCGGCCAGGGCATGTCCCAGCTCGTGCGCCACCACGCAGGCAAAGAGGGCCAGGATGAAGAGCACCCCGGAGATCGCCGCGCCGGCGGTCTGCTCGCGGGTCCAGTGCGACAGCGCGACCCACCCCACCAGCAGGAAAAAGGTGGCGTGAATGTGAACGCCGATGCCGGCGATCTGCCCCACCCTCCAGGACCACTTCATCCCTAGACCCCCCTCCCGTTCCGTTGCATTGCCGCCATGCGCCGCGTGGCCTGGCCTGTGCCCTGACAAATCCGCGGCTTCGCGTCTACTTCAAGAACAAGGAGTGTTTTGATCCGGTTCCGGCTCCCTCGCCGGAGCCGGCGCTCAGGTTCCGGCGCCGGCGCGCCACTTGCGATCGAGCGCCACCACGTCGCGGTAAGGAAGCGTGCCTCCAAAGAGGTCGAGGGCGGAACCCACAGTCGCGTCAATCCGCCCGGCCCCCAAGGCGTGGATCCGCTCGAGGTCGTCCAGGCTGCGCACGCCCCCGGCATAGGTGGTGGGGATCTCCGCGCCCTCTGCCAGAATCTCGACGAGCTCCTCGTCGATCCCCTGGCGCAGTCCCTCCACGTCCACGGCGTGAACGAGGAACTCCGCGCAGTATTCCGCGAGCCAGGCGAGCGTGTCGCGGTTGACGGCGGCCTCGGTGAAGCGCTGCCAGCGGTCGGTGACGATCCAGTAGCGGCCATCGCGCTTGCGACAGCTCAGGTCTAAGATCAGGCGCTCGCGGCCGACGGCTGTGACGAGCTGGCGCAGGCGCTCCAGGTCCACGCGCCCCTCGCGAAAGACGTAGGATGTAACGATCACCCCGGACGCGCCGCGCTCCAGCCAGAGCGGCGCGTTGTCGGCGTTGATCCCGCCCCCCACCTGCAGCCACCCCGGCGCAGCCCCCAGCGCCTCCGTGGCGGCTTCCTCGTTGCCGGGCCCGAGCATGATGACGTGCCCGCCCTCCAGGCCGTCGTCGCGATAGAGCCGCGCGTAGTAGGCCGGGGGATGCGCCGAGACGAAGTTCGTGGACGGCTCGCTATCGTCGCGCAGTGTTCCCCCGACGATCTGCTTCACCTTCCCCTGGTGCAGGTCGATGCAAGGTCGGAATCTCATGATAACAGGTTGCACGCCCGAACGTCTGGTTCCTGGCCGGCGCGGCCCGGCAAGGCTCAGGAAGCGGGATGCTCGGCGGGGCCGCCGTCCGAGGCCCGACTCGCGGCGATCCGCAGCGTCTCGTGGAAGATCTCCACGGGCTCGGCCAGTGCGCCGGTGCCGACGTCGCCACACGCCAGCTCCGCCACGCGGGGGAGGACGAAATGATACTTCCCGAGGGCGCGCAGCGTCTCAACGTTGCGCTGCACGATCGGGTTCTGCCACATCCGGGTGTTCATCGCCGGGGCAATGACGACGGGCGTCTCCTCCGGCAGCGCCATCACCACCGTCGTGAGCAGGTCATCGGCGATCCCGTTCGCCACCTTGCCGATGACGTTCGCGGTAGCCGGGGCGATCACCGCGATATCGGCCCACTTCGCGAGCTCGATATGCTCCACGTTGTATTGGTGCCCGCGCGTCCACAGGTCGTCAGCGACGGGGTTGTTCGAGAGTGTCTCGAAGGTGAGCGCGGTGACGAAGCGGGTGGCGTTGGCGGTCATCGCCACGCGCACGGCGTGGCCCTCGCGCCGGAAGCAGCGCACCAGCTCGCACGCCTTGTAGCAGGCAATCCCGCCCGTCACGCCAACGAGCACATTCATGGTGTATCACTCCCTCGCTGGTGGAGGCGTTCCGCGACGGCGTCGAGCAGCGCGCGCACCAGCTCCTCGCGCGTTTCCACCTCCGCCACGATTCCCTCGGGCCCGAGGATAATCGCCGGGTGCGCCCCCCCGGCCAGCTGGCGCTTGTCGTTCGCCACGATGAGATCGGCGCGCGAGTGCTCGCGGCTCTTCTGAGCGATCCGGAGCAGCTCGTCGCGCGAGACGCCCACCTCCAGCTTGAACTTCACCAGGAGGATCCCTGGGTCGAGCGGCTTCACCTCATCGACGATCTTCGGGAGTGGGTGCAGGCGGATTACCAGCTCCTCGCGCCCCGAGGCGATCTTGCCGGACTGGCGATCCGGCGCGTAATCGGAAACCGCCGCGGTATGTAGGAAGGCGTCGTAGGAACGGCTGCCGACCTCCCGGCGCACCAACTCCAGCAGCTCGTCGAAGTAAGTGTAGTCGCAGATGCGGATCGCCTGGCGGTCTGCGTCCGGCACGTGCAGCCGGGTGGGGCCAAGGAGCAGCGTCACTTCGGCGCCGCGGCGCTGGGCCTCGCGCGCGAGCTCCAGACCCAGGCGCCCGGTGGCGAAATTGCCGATATGGCGCACCTCATCAATGGCGACCCACGTCGGCCCGGCCGAGATCAAGATGCGCTTGCCGTGTAAATCGTGTTTGTTCATAGCAATGCGAACGCGCTGTCGGCGCTCCGGCTGCAGTATAGCATGCCGGCACAGGCGCGTCAACGCTGCCAGGCGGTTGCCTGAGATTCCGAGATAAGGAATCCGAAGCCTCGGATGCAGCGCGCAACCCGGCGCGCGGCGCTAAAAGCACCGCGCTGCTTTCCGGCAAAGCCCTTTCAGGGCTTCCCCTCCCAGCCACCGC
>Ga0116167_1000982_pt1 | contig 26992 bp, 24 predicted proteins | sample AD_JPNMR3_MetaG_FD_89794 | JGI IMG/M metagenome (GOLD analysis project Ga0116167, IMG submission 89794) | Active sludge microbial communities of municipal wastewater-treating anaerobic digesters from Japan - AD_JPNMR3_MetaG | ecosystem: Engineered > Bioreactor > Anaerobic > Digestate | place...
ACCAACACTCCACCGGCCGCCCCCCGCCGGCCCAACCACCATCCAGTTCCCACTCCGCACGGCAATAACAGCAACAACAGGAGCGCCGGCGCGGCGGAAGACTGCACCGATGGCCCGAATAACCATCCCCCATAGATCCCCAGGCCCACCATCAGAATCCCCGCGGCGGCCCATTGGCTACGGGAAGGATGGAACCGGCACCGCTCTCCCCAAATGAGCAAAGCCGGACCGGCCGTTATCGTTCCCAGTGCCGCGGCCGGCCACCAGGTCATTATCCATCTGTATCCATCAGCCAGTCCTAGACCATCCGGCAGCAGAAAACAAGCCCCAGGCAACGCGCCCGCCAGGGGGGCCGCTAATCCCGCGGCCAGATAGGCCCCTACATCCCGGACCCGGGCCATAGCCGGCTGAAAGTCATTCCACCGCCGCAACAGGTACACTCCGGCCACGGCTTGGATCAGGCCGCCCGCCACATGACCCAGCACCTCGAATCCGGAAAGTCCCCACGGCCAATGGATGAGAAACGAAGCGGCCGCCAACCACGGCCAGAAGGAATAGCCCAATAAATACAACGCATCCAGAGCGATCCCCGCCTGCAACCCGAGCAGAAGAGTGCCCTCCCCGGTCCGCGCCACAGCCCAGCTGAGAAGGCCGGAGAGAACATAGATCCCAAGGATACCCATTCTCTTCGCGGCTATGTTGGAATAATCCCGTTGCATAAGATGGATTCAGCGATGCCGGGTTTTGGCTTATGTTCCTATCCACGGATTGCCAGCGGTGATCAATTCATGTGATCCAATTATTATATATCAATTTCGGGATGTTGGGCCACAGCGGATCTCGATGGATTGCCACCCCAGAACCTTCACCGGAAAATTAAACTGTTCACGGGCATCATTCAAAAATAAAAGGAACGTGGCCGGTCTTCAGGTGAAATTACCACCAGGCGCTTGGTTTGCCGCCATTTTCCAGGCATTGTCTTCGCGAGGGGATTGTGCCTAAATGATTTTTTATGTTTTTTATCCTGTCACCGCAGGCAATCCGCCGCATGGACAACCCGCATGGAAACGGATCCGAAGTTTTCGCATATCGACGAGCAGGGCCGCGCCGCGATGGTGGATGTGGGGGCCAAGCCGGTTTCGGCCCGTGAAGCCCGGGCGGAAGGGTGTATCCACCTGCAGCCGGAAACCGTAGCGGCCATCCGGGGCGGGTCAGTCCCGAAGGGGGATGTTCTGTCGGTCGCCCGGGTAGCGGCCATCATGGCAGCCAAACGCACCGCGGAATGGATTCCCCTATGCCACGCGCTGCCCCTGGATGCGGTGGCCGTCGAATTTACACTGGGGGAAGACTGGATCCGCATCGAGGCATCCGTGACATGCACGGCCAAAACCGGCGTGGAGATGGAGGCCTTGACCGCCGTGGCAGCCGCCGCGCTGACCATTTATGACATGTGTAAAGCGGTGGACAAGACCATGCGGATCGACGGCATCCGCCTTCTCCACAAAGAGAAAAAGCCGCTCTGAACACGTAGAACCTGGACTATGATTCAGATTCATGGAGGACTTGTGTCGTGTTGGATATCAAATTGATTCAGGAAAAGAAAGAGTGGGTGGAAGCCCAACTGCGCCGGCGCGAACCGGATCTCTCGTTGGACGAAATCGTTGCCCTCGATACCCGCCGCCGTCTCTTGCAGGCCGCAACGGATCAGATGAAAGCCCGTCAGAACGCGGTCAGCAAGGAGATCGCGCAACTCAAGAAGGCCGGGCAGTCCGCCGAATCCCTCATGCGGGAAATGAAATCCCTCTCGGAGGAGATCAAAACCAAAACCCAGGAGCTGCGGGAATGCGAAGAGACTCTGACTTACAAAGTCTCCGAGTTGCCCAACCTTCCCCATGCGTCGGTCCCCACGGATCTCGACAAAAAAAACAATCAAGTGTACCGGACTCACGGCCAAAAGCGCGAGTTTCATTTTTCCCCCAAGAACCACCTGGAACTGGCCAAAATCCACAACCTGCTGGACTTCGAACGCGGCGCCAAGATCGCCGGTTCGCAGTTCCCCCTGTACATCGGCTGGGGGGCGGAGCTGGAGTGGGCGCTGCTCACCTTCATGCGCGAGCACAACCGCCAGCGCGGTTATGTTTCGGTGATCCCCCCGCTGTTGCTCAACCGCGAAACCACCTTCGCTTCAGGGAATCTTCCCAAGTTCGAGGACCAGCTGTACAAGTGCAAGGACGATCCATTCTACCTGCTGCCCACCAGCGAGGTGCCCATGACCAGCCTCTACCGTGATGAGATCCTGGAAGAAGACAGCCTGCCCCTGTATTTCACCAGCCTTACTCCTTGCTTCCGCCGCGAAGCCGGAACGTATGGAGCCGAAGAACGCGGCCTGGTGCGTGTTCATCAATTCAACAAAGTGGAAATCTATAAATTCACCACCCCGGAATCATCCTACGACGAGCTCGAAAACCTGGTGCGGGATGCCGAGCATATTGTGGAGGAACTGGGACTGCATTACCGCACGATGCTGCTGGTCACGGGAGATATCGGGAATCAATCCGCCAAAACCTATGACATCGAGGTCTGGCTCCCGGGCCAAAACGCCTATTATGAAGTGTCGTCTTGCAGCAATTGTGAGGACTACCAGGCCCGCCGCGGAAATATCCGCTACCGGCCCAAGGACGGCGGCAAGCCCCGTTTCGTCCATACCCTCAACGGCTCGGCCCTGGCCACTCCCCGGCTGCTGATTTCCATCCTCGAAAACAATCAGCAGGAAGATGGCAGCATCTTGATTCCCGAGGTTCTGCGGAAATACCTGGGGGGCAAAGACCGCCTGATTCCCGGGGATACCACTTTTGCCGTGCGGCCGGTCCGTTAAAGCGGTCTTGTGGCTTAAGCATCATAGGATTTTGTTTTCGACCCCGAAACTGTTTACTCGATTCCAGAGAAAGAATGCCTTACGCCCTTTCCAGGGTTCCTATACCCTGACCCTCACCCAGAGGGAAAGGGAATTTATAGGGGCTCTTCCAGAGAGAGAAGGGATTTTTAGGGACTCTTTCTCAGAAGGAGAAGGTTTTTTAGGGCTCCGGCACTTGCCGGATGATCCGGAGACGGATGACCCTGAGAAAACCATGCGGGGAGATTCATTTGTAAAATCCGCAGGAATATGTTGTATAGAAAATCATCCACCGCTACAATCCATTCGAAGCCTGACTTGATTTTGATATCAGCAGCATAGGACCATGGAACGGCGTTCATTCCTTCGCAGAATCACCAAAATTTTGGGGGAATTTCCTCTGGCCCCGCGGAGCCAATTCCCCGAAGGCCGGGAGTCCCCTTCCGAAGAACCTCCCCCCACTTTGTTGCAATTCGCGCATCAACACAACCTGTGCCTGGAGATCCGCAAGGACGGAACCGGCCGGTATCACGCCGGGTTCAGCGGCACACCCGTTTTTTACCAGGCGCCGCGATCCAAGCCGGATCATTCTGCCTTTCCCCGCCGGTTGTTTCCCCGGTCGGCCAAGGATCCTCTGCGCGCGGCCCGCAGGCTTTGTGATAAAATCCGCGGCCAAACCCTCATTCTGAATTGTGAATACGGGGTTCCCCTATCCGCCCGGTACGTCAAAAAAACCGTGGCCGTCCACCCCGGCATCTACGTGGACGAGAACGAATTCGAGGCATATCTCCTCGATCAAATTCGTGATTGCTGACCGGGCGATGTTGACTTTTCATCATGAATGAGATTCTGAAATGCGGGATGGCGGCCTCCGCACGGAAAGCATTTTGAAACAATCCCAGGGCTTCAACCCTGGGTGCTTCAGCGCTGGGTACCAACTGAAATGGCGCCATATCGGATTTCCGGACAAACGATTCTTCGTACCGTTCAGGTATTGTGATCCACGTTGGAAAAACACTACAGAACGCAGGCCGGTTTCTCAATACACGTCGATTTTCACTTTTCCCTCGAGGTCCTGGGCCTCTCCCTTGGTTTTGGGAAGATCTTTGAAGGGAACACGCAGGATCATGGTCGATACGGACCGTTCCAAATCCGCCCCCGGTTCCCTTGTCATGAGCCGGCCAACCATCGGTTTGCCTTCCGCCGCTTCCACGTTGAGCAGATCCCGCAGATCCTGATTGTGTTGAATTTTCGTTTCTTTCTTCTCCTGTTTTTCCGCGTTGACGTCCATGAGTTCCTTGAAAACCCGGGCTTGTTCGCGGAGCGTGTCCACCTTGGATTGCATGTCCTCCCGGCTTTGTTTCTGGGATTTCCCGATTTCAGCCTTTGCTTGCTCAAGTTCTTGACGGCGTTTCAGATTCGCGTATTCCTTCTCGGCCTGAATCATTTTATGTTCGGTTTCCCGCAAAGAATTTTCCGCTTCCAAGAGGGTTTTCTGGCTCTCCAAGGCTTGTTGCTGCACCTCATCCAACTCGGCTTGCGAACCCCGGCCCGTCTGGAACAACTGTTCGATGCGTTTTACCCGGTCATTGGCTAAGTCCAATTGTTGTTTTACGACGTCCAGGTATTGCTGGCGGTTATGGAATTGATATTGCAACTCTTCCAATCTCTGTTTCGCGTTTTCCAACTGCTGCGAGAGGTCCGTCTCCTCGGCACGCGGTTCGATCCGGCTTTCGAACAGGGGGAGCGCGCCGAATCCAAACTCCGGGGCCGAGCTATCGGCAATCACCGTCACCAGGCCATCTTCGGGAATTTCTTGCAGCCGGTGCCCGTATTGTGCCAGGGCGGTCAAGACCGCCTTTTTCAATTTTTCCACCTTTTCGGGATCGTATTTGACTTTTCCGCTGAACCAGCCCTCCCCGGACAAGATGTTGACCGTGACCTTTTCCTGCTTCATGGTTTTGCCGAGCAAACCCAGAGGGGGCGCCTCTCCGCTCAATTTTTCCTCGTATTGCTCCCACAAGTCCTTTTGACTTTCTGAACCTTGGGGTTCCGAAGGGGCTTTCAGATCCTGCAAGGGAAATTTGACTTCGAGAAGAAACAAAGCCCCCGAATCGGGAATCCAGTATCCCCGGCAGCCGGACGAAAACACGCCACGCGCGCGGTAATCTTCCCCCAATTGTTCACTGAGCAAATGATCGAGCACGTTCGACATGATGGTGATGGAGCGCCGGGCATTCTCCGCCGGGGTGGAAGAGGTCAAAGCGGATTTGCCCCGGTTCTCTTTTATCACGACCTCCACGGAAGATGGGCTTTCAGCAGACACGGACGATGCTGCTTGGACTGTAATTGGCGTCAGTGACATGGTGACTGGCGCGTCTGGAGTGTCGGCACTGAGGGCAGGTTTGAGGGCGGATTCGGACGGGTCCACCACGGCCACTGCTTCCCCGGGGGGCGTTGCTTGTTCCCCGGGCGACATTATTTGGGCGGAGAGGGGGATGGAATTGGCCATCCAGCCGAGAATTCCAAACACGGCCAAAAAACGAAGCACACTTTTCCGGTCCATGACGGTTTCTCCTTATCCTTTTGAACTGGATCAGGCGATTAAAGCCTGCGGGTATTGGAAATCCCCGGTTGATTTTTCAATGCAATTTCGCTCATTCACCACGGGCACCGTGCTTCTTTCACCCCCCTCTCGGTTACCGGTAAGGGGCCGCGTTTTGCACCACCGGATAGACAGCCCGCAATTTCTCATCGATCCCGTTGACCAATTCCGACGCCACTTGGCTCATGCGTTGTTCATTGATCCGTTGCGCGGCGGTCTGAAACGTGGCCAACTGCCGCAAGGATTCCTCCAGCGCGGCCTGCCGGCTGACGGTCATCCGCGAAGCGGCCTGCAGGTCTTCCAAGGTGTGCACCACCCCTTCCACCACCGGCAAGTAAACCGCCGCGAGTTCCTGGCGCACGATCTCCCGGACGTTGGCGTTTGGGGCCCCGGACGCTGCCACCGGCCCAAAGGTTACCCGGGCGCTGCCGATTTGAATCATCACGCCTTGCGAAGCGCACAAAACCAGCAACGCTACGCAAGCGGCGGCCATACCGGCCAAGGCCCGCCACCGCATCCGGGCTCCCGCCCGATGGATCAATTGCGCCGCGCTGAGCGGGGGGATGAGATGATCGGGCAACGGCTGGAGCCGGTCGAGTGTCCGTGCCGTGTGGCGCAAAGCCTCATATTCCTCACGGTCCTCCGGATGCTCCAGGAACCACGCCTCCAAGCGGCGGCGTTCTTCGCGCGATATTTCTCCATAGATCAACGAAGCGATCAGTTGTTCGCGTTCTTCGGATTTCATGACTCAACCTCCGCCGATGGCCAGCCGCCGGGAAGACAATCCATCCCGGCAATTCCCAGCCGGGCCATCTCATCGCGTAGTGTCTGAAGCGCCCGGTACACCCGGGTTTTGACCGTGCTTTCCGGCACTTGCACCAGATCCGCGATTTCCTTGAAGGGCATATTTTCGAAATGCCGCAGAACCAACGCCATCCGCTCGTCCGGAGGCAAACGCAGCAAAGCGGCATGAATCCGGTCCTCGATTTCCCGTGCCGCGGCCCGCTGACGGACATCATCATCCCCGGACCAACGCCAGGCATTCAGTTCTCCGGCCGGATCCTCATTCAAAGAGACCAGCGGGGGCCGCGTTTTCCGGACCCATTTGTCAATGATCAGGTTCGTGGCGATTTTGTACATCCACGCCTGAAAGTTGCCATCGGGCCGGAAGGATTTCCGCTGCTGGTAGATTTTCAAAAACAACTCCTGCCGCAGGTCTTCGGCTTCGTCCCGGCATCCTACGCAGCGGTAGATATACTGCAAAATCCGTTTATCCCACCGGCGCAGGAGCAACTCAAAAGCCGGAAGCGAACCCTTGCCGCATTGCGCTATCAGTTGTTCGTCGGTCAAGAGCATCAGCGGCCCTCACGCGTCAATTCGCATCACTCCTTAATACGAATCTTCCGCGGAAAAAGTCGGAGGCGATTTGATTTTTTTCGATAGGATTTTATGATGGATCAAAAGTCCATATCGAATACCGGGAATTTCATGCCCATCCAAAATCCTCAAAACCTTCCGCTTCCCCCAAGCCTGCATGGCGGCGGCCTGGTGCTTCCTTATTTGGATCACGCGCCTGTCTTTGGAGAAGACATCTTTCTTGCCCCGCACTCGGCGGTTATCGGACAGACCACGCTGGGCCATCGCGTCAGCATCTGGTTCGGCGCGGTGCTGCGGGGGGATATCGCCCCGGTGACCGTGGGTGATAGCACGAATATTCAAGACAACAGTGTCTTACACGTGGGCAGCGGCGAGCCATGCGTGGTCGGCAACCACGTGGTGGTGGGCCATAACGCCGTGTTGCACGGCTGCACGGTCGAGGATGGCTGCGTGATCGGCATAGGGGCCATCGTGTTGAACCGGGCTGTGATCGGCCAAGGCTCGTTGATCGGCGCGGGGAGTGTGATCACCCCGGGGACCAGGATTCCTCCCTACAGCCTGGTGTTGGGTTCGCCGGGCAAGGTAGTGCGGGAACTGACCGAAGAAGAAAGACAACGCCACGCGCGGTACGTCCCCCAGTATATCCAACTGGCGGGGACTTACGGCGTAACGCTGGCGGAATGAGGATGTTCTCATTTCGTTCCCCCCATATCTCCCCTCCCAAATGTCCTCAGGGATTGCCTTTTTTCACAAAACGCGGGATGGTAATCTATCTGGAGTTTTCGGAACCGGGACCGGATTCCGGTCCATGAGGTAAAAACCAATCCGAACTTCAGGAAGAAGAAAGGAGATTCTCATGGCAAAAACAATGATGAAAAGGGGAATATGGTTGGCCCTGGGTCTCGTGGTGATCCTGGCCGGTACGCCCGCGCCGGCTCCGGCCAAGGATTACCCGCCGGAATTGTATATCGGGGGATTTTTAATCGGCCCGCAGGCCTACACGTTCAACCGGTTCAGTTTTTTTGAGGCCATCGACAAGGCCAAAGAAGCCGGCGCCAGTGTCATCGAGGCCTATCCCGGCCAACGCCTGAGTCCGGACGACAAACGGCCGTTCGATCACAACGCTCCCCCCGAGGTATGGGCCAAGGCCAAAATGAAACTGACCCGCACCGGCGTCCGCCTCGTCAACTATGGCGTGGTGGGAATGGGCAGCACCGAAGCCGAAATGCGCAAGGTCTTTGACTTCGCCACCATTATGGGGATTCCTTGCGTCACCACCGAGCCGGGGAATGAGGCTGACTTTGATCTGCTCGACAAGCTGGTCAAGGAATACGACATCAAGGTCGCCATCCACAACCACCCCAAACCCAGCAAGTACTGGGATCCCAACTACGTCGCGAAATGCCTCGAGGGACGCGATCCCCGCATTGGAGCGTGCGCCGACACGGGCCACTGGATGCGGTCCGGGGTTAAGCCCATGGAAGCGCTCCAGATTCTGGAGGGGCGGATTGTCAGCTCCCACCTCAAAGATCTCAATGAGTTCGGCAACCGGGAAGCCCATGACGTGCATTTCGGGACCGGCGAGGCCGGGATCAAGGAAATCCTCGACGAATTCCGCCGCCAGGGCTTTTGCGGCAATATCTCCATCGAGTACGAATACAACTGGGATAACAATGTGGGCGATGTCGCCGCCTGTATCGATTTTGTCCGGGAATACGGGAAGACAAATCCTTGACCGGCTTTCGGATACCCAAGGGATGCCGCCGCCGGATTTCACAAACCAGCGGCGGCTTTTTATAGTTCCCGTTCCAATCTCATATCAAGTTCGAGGTTCCGCTTTTATTTCCGACTCACCCCTGTCCCTTGCCAAGCGCACTGGAAGCCCGGCGGCGAACACTCTTGCCATGGCCAATTGATTTGGTCAATATAATCAATTCAAAATCATAATTCCGGATACGCGGATGAACCAATACGCTATGACAAACCACGCCTTTACTCTGATCGAGTTGTTGATCGTGGTGGCGATTATCGGCATTCTGGCGGCGATTGCCGTGCCGAATTTTTTGAACGCGCAGATCCGCGCCAAGGTCGCGCGTGCGCAGGCGGATCAACGCAGTCTGGCCACCGCGCTGGAAACCTACCGCCTGGACCGCAACGCGTATCCCCACGTGTTCCCTCCGGTGTGGATGGATGAACGGTACATTCCACTCACAACCCCGGTGGCGTATATGACTTCCATCCCTCTCGATCCGTTCAATCCCAATCCCCGGGATACTTCCTCGGGCCCCAAGGACGCCAACAACCGTCTAGGCAACTACGATTACTGGACCCGCTTGGCCGCCGCGGGTGGCCAGAAAGGCCCCACGTATTGGGGATTGCAAGGCAGTGGTTTTCCCGTAGGGCGGTACGAGTGGCAGCTGCGGGGATTCGGTCCGACGTCCTCCTGGATCTTCGCGTTGGTTTATCCCGCCGGGCATCCCCTGGCGGGCGAGTATGTCCGGTATGACGTCTCCAATGGCGTGCGCAGCGAGGGGAATATTGTGCGGTACGGGCCGTGAGAGAATGGCGCGCGGAGGGAAAGTCCAACAATCGCCGCATACCGAATGCGCTCTATAGGACATCCGGAATGATGTGCAATAGATGGGATGCCCGGATATGGAAATTCTCACCCCCCGGAGTGCAGAATGGCGCGTTGCGTTTTTCCGGCGGCCACAGCCCGTTCTAAGATTTTCGACAAGGTGCTTTCCAATTCTTGCGCATTCGCCGACAGATTCTCTTCTTTCAACAACGCCTGGACTTTTTCCTTGGCCTTTCTTTGATCCTCCCGCGGGAAAATTCGACTGATCAATCCCGAGAGATGGATCAGCCGGATCATTCCCCGCATCCGTTCATCCGGCTTGCGGTTCCGGAGAATGGCCGACCGCACTTGGCGTACCAGTTCCCGCTTGTACCGTTTCCGCCGCAAGGGATACCGTTTCACGGGAAATATCCCCAGGATCCGTTTCTCCTCGCGCTTGACTACCCGGTGTTCGAGCAACCGCGTAACGATCAATTCCTGAAATTCTTTGTATTGTTTGGCGAATAGCCGCACCCATTTGCCGGGACTCCGTAACGGTCCGGATTGGGCAATCACCTCCCACGCGCGGTCCAGAACCGGATCCTCTGTCACCGCGGGACCGGTCACCTTCACTAACCCGTTCTCCAGGTGGATCCGGTCCCGCAAGCCCAAGTCGTTCAGAATCGCGCCGGCGGTCAAATACGGCACGGTCATCGAGATCTGGCCGCTCAGGGAGCCTTTTTCCCCATCCAGCGCCAACAGGTAAAAATCTTCCGCGAGGTTGAACATGATCATTCACCGTTCTCGACCACTCCGGTCAGGTCTCCGTTTTTTCATCCTCAATCCCGTCCAGATTGAATGAATGTTTTCTTCTTTGCCGGACCGCTTCCCGCAGGAGGAACTCGATCTGCCCGTTGACGCTGCGCAGTTCCTGGCTGGCCCAGGCGTTGAGTTCTTCCCAGAGTTTGGGATCCAGCCGCAACAGAAAGCTTTTCCGTTTCGTCATAATTCCCACTTAACTGTACAGCGTTCCGGTGTTGACGACCGGCTGGGCGGATTCCTCACCGCACAGCACCACGAGCAGATTGCTGACCATGGAAGCCTTGCGTTCCTCGTCCAGGTCCACCACGTGCTTTTCGCTCAACTGGGTCAGGGCCATCTCCACCATGCTCACCGCGCCTTCCACGATCTTCTTGCGCGCCGCGATCACCGCTTGCGCCTGTTGCCGCCGCAGCATCGCCCCCGCGATTTCCGGCGCGTAGGCCAAGTGGCTGATCCGCGCTTCCTGCACGACCACCCCGGCGCATCCCAGGCGTTCTTGCAGTTCTTTCTTCAATTCTTCGTTGACTTCATCCCGGCCTTCGCGCAGCGAGATTTCCGCGTCCTCGCTCTCTTCCGTGTCATAGGGATACCTCCCCGCCAGGTGACGAATGGCGGCGTCGCTCTGGATTTCGACGTATTCCTCGTAATCATCCACGTTGAAGAGCGCCTCGGCGGTCTCCTCCACTTTCCAAACCACTACCGCCGCGATTTCGATGGGATTGCCCACCTTGTCGTTGACCTTCAGCCGGTCGCCATTGAGGTTGCGCGCCCGTAGGGATATTTTTCTCACGGAAATAAATGGATTCCGCCACAGAAATCCGTTTTCCTTGACCGATCCCTTGTAATGGCCGAACAACACCAGCGCCGCCGCTTCGTTCGGCTGCAAAACATAAAATCCCAGCGTCAACAACAATGCAATCAAGAAGAGAATGGGAAACAGAACCCACATATACCACAACGGCTGGTTATTGGCGGTCATCCACACCGTATAAATGAACTCGCCGATGGTCACGAACCACATGATGATCGTCACCGGCAACACACCCCACCCGCTTGTCCCCTTGATTTGAATTTCTTTGGTCATGATGTTCCTCCTGATATAGGTTGTATATCGATATGATATCATTTTAATATTAGCATGTCAACCGGAGGCACGAATTTTTTTTGACTCTACCGTGAAGGGCTTTTTTTCTATCACGAGAAGCGATTCCCAATCCAATCAAAGGAGTGAATTTCCGCTCTCTCTGGGAGAGGACCCGGGTGAGGGGGGGAAGGGCGGATCATGCGGTGAGCCGTTTTCACTCCGGCGCGGGGATCCTATAGGCAGGTGAATGTGTGATTCGGTTTATGGAAAATGAGCCGCCTTCGGGGAAAGGATCAGCAGGAAAATTTCTATTGCCTCAAGATCATCAGGTTATCCACCACCAACGACGAATCGGCCCCCGGCCCGCCGTTCTGCACGACAACGTGAATGGGGATATTCGGATTCCGGACGGAAAAATCCCCGCCAATGAAACAGGAAACCGCCTGTTCCCCGGGTCCGGGCAGCTGATCCACAAAGCGCACCAATCCGATGTTTTGATAGCCGTTGGTCATCACAAAGGCCAGGGTGCCGCCACCAGGAAGCGAATCGCGCCGGACGCTGACCCGGCCTACCAGGCAGAGGGGGTAATCGTGATCCACACCGGTGACGAGCGTGCCGATGTTCGCGGCGAGGTGTTGGGGCTGGATTGTCAACCGGATGGCCACATTGTCGTTCGATTCCAAAATCGGCATGATAAGGCCGTCCGTATTGTTAATATTGGTTATCAGGTTGGCGAGACTCCCCTCGAAACGGCCATCCACTTGCAGCGGGACGGGATTGTTTTCTTCGAGGGTATACAGGATTTGCACATCCACCTCATCCACCCACACTTTGGCCGCCAGTGGAGAACTGGCGGGATTGACTGCCTGAATGGCGAATTGGAGAGTCCGGGACGGGGGTTGATAAAATAGATTCAACGCCCGGTAATCCGCGACCGGATTTTCCTCGCCGGTGATATTGGTATAACCGATCTGACCATCTATGGGACTGTTGAGCGCCACCAGGGCCACCGCCACACTTTTGTTGGTTGTCCGGCAAAACGCGGAGATCCGGCTCAGGGAAGGCGCCCGGACGGGCACACTCGAAACGATCCATACCCCCTCGCCAGGCGCCAAATCGATCTCCATCCCCTGACCGTCGGTCCCATGGCCCGCAGGAATCGCGCCGAAACGCACCCTTCCCACGTCATACCCGGCAGGCGGATCCAAAGTCAGGTGATTTTCTTCCAAGCCGCCGCCGGAAAACGAATCATGATATCCGGCTTGGGAAGCAGCCGTCGGCGTTTGCGATGGGGCCCAGGTGGGCGTAGCCGTCCAGGTGGGTGTAAATGTTGGAGTGGACGTGAACGTCGGGGTGAATGTCGGCGTCCAGTCCGGTGTCCAGGTTGCCGTGGGAGTGGAAGTAAACGTCGGAGTGGAAGTGAAAGTCGAAGTCGGCGTAAAAGCAGGGAGTTCCTCCGGGGTTGGAGTGGGAGTCCATGCCGGAGTGATCGCCGGTGTGGGGGTGAAACTCGGAGTCGATGGGAAAGTAGGGGTGTTCACTGGAGTATGGGTAGGAGCCGGCGTGGGAGTGTCTATACCGGGCCGCAGTGTGAACAACACGATGAATTTGGGCCGCGACAACGTGTTGGGATTTTCACTGCCCGCGTAGGTGATGTCCTGCTCGGCATAGGCCTCCAGCGGCGCCTTAGGCGCGGTGAGGACCATACCTTTTTTCCAGGCATCACCCGGATCACTCAAATAACTAGCGAAAAGCCGATCCAGCTCGGGGCTGGTGATATGGTCCACGGCCCCCTCGTTCCGTTGAGGTTCATAGGAATGCTTGGTTTCCGAAAACGCGGGCTGGTTTTGCCAAGTCAGGAAGGATTCATCCCATAAAAGGCTGGGAACATGAATTTCCACGGGAGAAAACCAGTGAGCCGGAGGACGGCAGAGGGTCAATTCCAACGCGATGCCTTTGTATTCGATCTGATCCAGCGCGAAACCGGAATCCAGCAAAAACTGCCGGATGTTGAAAGCGATATAAGTCCGGGCGGTGAAATCGGCCTTCCCGTTCGCCGAGATGCTGAGATCTTCTTGACCCATGTTGTCGAGCGGCTGATGCCGGTAAACGTAGGTGTCGGCGATATAGGCTTCATCCTGAGTCTCCAGGGCGATAACCGAGGGATCGGGCAGGGGCGTACGGGTGGGCGTGGAAACGAGAGTCGGAGTCTTCGTCGGCGTGGGGGTCGGCAGGGGGATTAGTTCGAAGGCCAGGATCACCTTGGGCCGGTACTGCGCGTTTGGGTTTTCGCTGCCCGCGTAAGAGATTTCGAATTCGTCCTTGCTCTCGTTGGGCGCGTTGGGCGCCGTTAACACAATGCCCCGTTTCCAGAGATCCGTGGTGTCGTTGATGAATTCCTGGAACCGGTTGACCAGCCAGGGGGAGCTCAGGGTATCGACCTCTCCCTGTTTTTTCTTGGGAATATACGTAAACCGGACTTCGGAGAAAGTGGGTTGCAAAAACCAGGTGAGAATATCCTCGTTCCAGACGGCATCAGGAAAATGAACTTCCACCGGAGAAAACCAGCCGGGGGCATCCCTCCGGTGAGTCAATTGGATCTTGATATCGGTCAGAATAACCCGGCTGGGAGTATATCCCATACTGAGGAGATATTTCCTGATATCGAAAGTCAAATAAACGCGGGAGGCGTAATTGGCGTTCCAGTTCGCGGAAATCGAAAGGTCATCATCTTTGAAGTTCTTCGCGCCCTGGTAGCGGTACACTTGCGTATCATATATAAAATCAGGGCTTTGAGTTTCCAAGACCACTTCAGAAAATCCGGACGAAGAAAACACACCGATCCATCCCATCACCCAGGGAAGTACACTCGCGGCCCGTCTCATGATGAACCCTCCCATTTCGAATGAAGTCACACAAAAAATGACTAAAAAAGGCAATAATCAATACTAGAATTGATTAAATTGATACGTTTAGTTACTTAATTTATACCCATTTTATCATGAAAATCAATAGGTAATTAAAACTAAATTCCAGGATGGAAGCTACCACTTTCAAATAAAACGAGCATCTGTTGACCTGATTGTATTGATAAAGCAATATGAAATAGATTGCATCCATCAGGGCTATTCTCACTCCTCTACAGGTGCGAAATGCTTGCCCATTATATAATCAAGTAAATAAATTTTATATTTTTCCATATCGGAATCCAGCAATTCGCCCATGCCAGTTCAACAAGCTTGAATGAATGGAAGGAATTTTCTTCCTCATCCCCGGAGAGATATCATCCCCTACCTTTTGTAACCCTATTCTTAAAACCGGGAGGCAGATCATGAACCACAAAAAAGCTTTATACCTGCTGATGTTGATTATTGGGTTGGGGATAAGCACCGCGTTGATTCTCAATACACCCGTGGAGGCGGCGAAGATCGATGGAGCGGATCAGGGCGGCCGCCCCCTGACAGCAGTGATGACCGGAGCGAATGAAGCTCCTGGACCCGGCGATCCCGATGGCAGCGGATTCGCGATTGTGACCTTGAATCAAGGCCAGGGGCAAATCTGCTTTGAAATCACCCTGGAAAACGTGGATCCCATCACCGCCGCTCACATCCATAGCGGGCCCGCGGGGGTGCCTGGTCCTATCGTGGTGAACTTTAATCCAGCCGTGAACGGTCTCAGCGGATGCGTGGACGTGGATCCGGAACTCATCAAGGCCATCCGCCAGAATCCCTCGGACTATTACGTCAATGTGCATAACCCGGCCTTCCCCGCGGGAGCCGTGCGGGGCCAGCTCAGCAAGTAAGCCACCTGGTTCAGCAAGGAAGCCACCTGGGATCGAACAAAAACTTATCCGGCCTGGCGGACCGAATCCTGCCAGGCCGGTACTTTATTTTAAATTTGAAATGCCGTTGGTCAACTATAGGCCGACGGTTAATCAATGGACAGGCATAATAACTATCTCGACGTATAATTCCTGCAATGGTGTTGATGGAAACGACTCACAATCCCACAACTGATAGAGAGAACTTCCCAACGCCTTCTCCCCCTGGGAGATCGGGATTCTTCTCCGAAAAGGAGGCTTTTTTATCATACAACGACCGGGGCATGGATCATCCGGTATGTGTGCAACTCATTCATTTTCTACAAGCAATTAAATTCGTGCCCCGAATGATCCCACATTTTCGTCTGCAGTCCGCGCCGGGCATCAGAAAAACGTATGCGGATATTGTCCGAACGCGATGTTATAGTCTCGTTCCCCGCGGAATCCAAGCTTGTGAGAAATCCAAATGTCCCCATTCGAAACCAACCCGTTGCTGGCAATGTAAGGGACTGACTGCCCCTGCGAGACCAGCCAGGTCACATCGTCATAGTCCTTATCCGGTCCGGAAGCGATAAAACACCAATAGGCACCCAGGTCGCCGTTGGGGCAATGGCTGGTGCCATACCAATAAAACAAGCCACTAACGAAGGGATCGGTAGGGATCCCCCCGATATAAGCCACGGGCGTGGTCAACTGAGCATAGATCCGGCCGTCGTTATTCGGATCGTAACAGGTCAATCCCACGTCGCTGCATTTCTTGCCCCAGCGGGTGGGTCCCCAGGGAGTCAGCACGCAATCCTCGGGTTTCCCGTTGCCATGCGCGCCTTCATCATTCCCGTCAACCATCCAAACATTCCGGTCCAATTTGCGGACCATGTTCTGGTCATACAGCATCTTCACATCCGCGTAACAGCGGGCCAGGTTGGCCCGGATGCGGGCGTTCATGAAGTTTGGAACCGCGATGGCCGCCAAGATCCCGATGATGGCCACCACAATCAACAATTCGATGAGCGTGAAAGCTGATTTGTTCATGAATTTTCCATCCATCTTTCGCAAGTCCTCATGACCGCATTTACCCATAGAACCGCATGAATTCTACCCCAAAAAAAGATCCGAGTATACCGAATCCTGTATCTTCTACCATCATACTCTCTTCCCACCGCGGCTGTTTACCTAATCGCAGAACTTTCTCAGTACTGGATTCGTGGTCGGAGTATGGATGGGAACGCTTAATCATTCCCTCTCACTCTTAGAACGCGAAACGATCCCCTCTCCCTCATGGAGAGGACAAGAGTGAGGGCAGCCCTGCAAGGCGGAAATGAAGCCTTTCTCAGCAATCGAGAAAAAAGTTTCCTCTCAAATCCATTCCATGAGCAACATTCGCAACACTCGCTCTCTTATCCGAGGATTTTATTTCAATATTCGCTTGACAAGCAACAAGAAACCGAAATAATGTTGACTTAATTTATAAATAATATAAACATTCAAGGGGGTGCCCAATATGAAAACGCGATGGTGGGGGTGGATGTTCTTCTTTTTTACCCTGAATTCCATTTCGAGCAGCGGATCTGAAGATAATCCTGTCCGGCTGACATTCTCAGGAAACTCCGAAGAAGAAAATCAAATCAGCATTCTGGGAGCGGGATTCGACTCTTTCCCGCGGGGAACTCTCACCTTCGGCCCGATTCCCACCGAAAACGCCTTTCCCGGCGCCACCGACGGCCGGGGTGCCGTAATATCCTGCGCGCCAGGACAGGGATTGATGATTTTCACGCCCGTAGTGGAATCGGCGGGTGCACTTTTTGTCCGATGTTCGGTGAGAGCGGATGGTCCCCAAGGGGCGATCGCGCTGGCCACCATCGACCAGGGAGCGAACACGTTTGTTGCCACCAACACGCCCAATAATGGGGCTTATTTTCATAATCAATACAAAAGGCTGGCTTTGCTCAGCCTGCCGGCCGCCGGGGGGATTCAATCCCTGATCCAAATCGTAAATCCCAGCGCGACGGAAACGTTGACCGTGTATCTGGACAATTTCGAGATCTGGCCGCTCGATCCCCAACGGTACTACAGCGCGGAATTCATGGATGGTGATGAAGACGATCCCCAAGAAATCTCCACCGGCTTGCTCATCGACCCCCGGGCGACCGCCACACCGGAGAGGGAGGCGGCTACTCCCACTCCCACGCTGGAGACGGCTCCCACGAATTCACCTATCTCTACCCCGACGGTGAGAAACACGGCCACCCCCACTCCAACCCTTCTCCCCTTCCAAGGTTTTTTATCGATTACCGGGAAAATCACCAATTCCGATAACGGTTCAGCGGTAGAAGGCGCGGCTATTTATATCGATGGATTTCCGGACAGCCGTTCGGAAAGTTTTTTTGGCGGAATATACGTAATATTCGCCATTTTATACAACACCACACCGCCTTATACCTTGGTGGTTGAAAAGGACGGATTTCAGCGGTACGAGAAGCGGCTTACCGCGGAGAACCTGGCCGCGTCTTTGACTCTGGATGTGGCGTTGACTCCCATCGGCAGCAGCACACCGGTTCCCGGGTCCACACCGACCCCTACGCCGACGATAATCCTGTTCCCAACGTCGACCCGCACGCCCACGCCTTCCGGATCGGCCGTGGGGTTGCGCCTGACCGCTTGTTACCCATACGGGGGCGCGCCCGTGAGTAGAGGGATCCAGGTTATCGTCGACTTGATCGACGCCGATGGTCAAATTGTGAATCCGGGCACGGAAGGAGGAGACGCGCCCCAGACGGTCACGGTATCGGTGAATGGCTCCGCCAATTTCACAGGAGGAGATATACAGAACATTCAATCCACCGACGTTCGGATTGACAATCCCTTAGGGGGAAATGTCACGATCTACAACCGGCAGACCGAGAAGGTAACCGTCACCGCGGAAGCACCTCATTTACAACCGGCCGCGCCGATCCAGGTCGAATTTATCGATACGGGATTGATAACGGGGAAACTGCGGGTTTGGGATGGAGAAGCGTATATCGATCCGTCCGTGGCCTTCAATTTAGATATTGACGCGTACAACGCCAATACAACCCATTATTTCTCGCCCTTATTTTTCTACCGGAACGGGCAATACACGATTGGGGGACTCGCGCCGGGAACCTATTCGATCCGGTTCAATCCCCAGGAGAATTTGTTGATCCCCATCCAAGGGGATCCGCCGGGCGAGTCGTTGGAATGGAAATGTTTTAACAATGTCGTGGTTCGAGCCAGGGAAATCACCACGCTGGATGTGGATTTAGGTCCGCGTAAACCCGGTGGACGGATCGAAGGAATCCTGGTGCGAAGCGATGGCAAGCCAGTGCGCAGCGGTGTCATACACCTCTTTTCCACCGATTACATCCTTGGACAACCTCTGGGGAATTGTGATTCGAAATATTTCCAAAGAATCATTACAAATACTTCCGCCGATCCAAATTTCGAGGCCAAATTTGAGTTCCCCAATATCCCCTCCGGGACCTACACGATCCTGGCCATGGAAACGGAGTATGACATTCAAGTCCGGGAACTCTTTTATTTCCATAACGGATACGGGGAAACGGTCCATGTCACAGTGGGTCAAACGGCCGAGGTGGTGGTGGAACTGGACCGGGGAGGCACAATCACTCCGCTTTCTCCGCTCAATTTCGCGCGGTTGAATTCACCCCCCGTTTTTGAATGGGCCATTCATGGAAACAACTTATGGGCAAACCTTCGGCTAAGCGTCCTGGACCGCTGCGGACAGCAGGTCTGGTCGCAAGGGGTGAATGGTTCGCCCGTGCGCTACAACGGCCCAGCGCTTTCACATCAAACAATGTATTTCTGGTATGTGTATCCCGATTTTCCCAACGCGTTATACTCGGGGGCCGTGTCCTACACGGCGGGAACCCCGTATTTCCTGGTGAAAAAGAATTGACGGGTCCGGCCAAATCAGAATTGGCCCGCTGCCTCCCCCATCAATCAAAGATCGACCAGATTCTCATATAGAGGATATAGTGAATTTCCAGGTACAAATCAAAAAGCATAAAAGTTCGAAGATACAATTTTTCGTATTTCATCATTTTGCCTCATCGCTTGCGTCTTCTTCTTTTTTAATCGGACTGTTTGGCAGAAATCTTTAAATATTCTTTCATTTTAAATGATTTTTTGTAATCTTATTATATCATTTGGATGAAAACCGCAAGAGAGTATCTTGGATTAAATTTGAAGTAAAAATGATGGGAGAAGGACAGCAAAATGCCCGCGGATCAAGAAGAGAATAGAGATTCATCTGAGAATCGCGTACTTAGAATCGCATACATAATGAGGCAAAACATAATGAGGCAAAATCGATTGCATTCACTCCGGGATGAGGGTGAACACCGATGCCGGCTACTATACGATGTCGGCTACAATGATAAATCCCCTCACTCCAATCCTCTTCCAGAGGGAGAGGGTTGAAAGGGTATTTTGAGGCGGGTTTTTATCGATCCTTTTGAATAGATACGAACCGGCGGTCTGAAAAAAATGCACACGAAAAATGCACACTGGCCGGATGATTGAGAATAGAGAAATTGCCAGAATTATAATTTTATAAAAAATATAATAGTATAAGTAAGAATTTGACTGCGGCGGTTTTTCTTGAATCACCCGGACAAGACGCGCCGGGGACAAGGATTCAGAGTTCTAAGGGTTCGGGGATTCTGTTGCCAACTTTTATTCCAATCCCAGGCTGAACATTCGTTCCAGATCGTAGTCACTGTATTGGCGGAAGGCGATGAGTGTGTTGGTGCGGGTAATGCCCGGGACAACGATCAGGTCTTCGGTCACCAGTTTGGCCAGCTGCTCGTTTTCGCGCACGCGGGCCACCGCGATTAAATCATATTCTCCCGCCACGCTGTAAACTTCCGTAATTCCCTTCAAATTCAATATTTCCTTTGCGGCTGACGCGATCTGGCTGCGTTCCGCGTTGATTAAAATAATGGCGGTTACCATGATGTTGGGTCTCCTATCCGCTGGTCCCAAGGGGTTCTCCCCGGCCAGATGAATTCACGGCAGGCTTTACGCCTCGATTTTTTGTCCGAAAAGTCTCAGGATCCGTTTGTATAGTTTGAAGCTTCGGCGTTGTTCCAGATTGGTCCGCCAGCGGCAGGCTGCGGTCATTTCCTGGATCGTGTCGGTGTAGGTGGTTTCCCATGCCTGCAGGCCTCTTTCCAGCCGGGCGATATAGTCCCGGTAGGTATCAAGATCCCGTTTGCCGAATGATCCGATTTCCGGTTGCAGGCTTCCCGGTTTCCCTTCCCGGCTTTTTTTTGCCCTGGAGGGCTCTTCACGAACCGGCTCCGGTTCTTTCATCTGACGCGCGCCGGCCTGGTTTGAATCAAAGGATGGGAGAGAGGCTCCTTGGTCTTCTTTGGCGACCTCCTTGGCTTTGTCCGCCGGTTTCTCTTCTTTCGAGGATGTACATGCGGCTTTGGCAGATTCTTTGGCTTCCAGGCCGGTTTTGACCGCGGGCAGCGGAACAACCGCCGGCGCGGGAACCGGCTCCGGTTCGGGTTCCGGATAACTCACCAGGTCGAGTAGCCCGAGCGTGACCCGTTTGTGGAATTCGATTTCGGCTTTCGCCTCTTCGTTCCGTTCCGGTTCGATCATGGCCAGGGAGATTGGTTCTTCGGCATGGAACAGGTGGAGAATGATCTTCCGATAGGCCGGGGCCTGGAATTCGTTCACGTACAACAGATTTTCGTAGAGTTGGTTCAGTTCTTCGGCCGTCTCGAGACTGTTGGGCATTGCCTCAAGAAGGATATCCACCAGTTGCAGATACACCCAGCGCGAAACCTGGCCCACGTCGAAGACCGCCGCCTGTCCGCCGAATTGCAGCAGAAGTTCGGTGATGGCTTGGGGATCAGGCAGTTCGTACCGGGCGTGTTCGGACAGCCAGGGATGTTCTTTTTCATGCAGGTGGAAATAGGCTTCCCGGACATGCTGTTCCGCCGCCTCGACCAAGGGGTGTTTGTGAGGGAAGGAAAGGATCAAGCCCTGCCGGGAGACACGGAACATTTCCTCCAAGGCCGCGCCGCGCTGAGCGGGAGCAATGTGCTCCAGCACATCGAGGGAAACAATAAAATCGAACGATTGGTCTTGAAAAGGCAGCGCCGCGGCATCACCCCGCACCTGGAATCCGGAAGAATCCACCCGGGGATCGCAGATCACCCATTCATGCTGAGGCAGCATGGCCCGCATGCGTCCCGGGTATCCGCCCACATCGAGCAGCCGCGAAGGCCCGGGCAGAGACCAGTTCAGCAAATGGCGCACCGTCTCGCAGCGTTGAAACGCGTCGAAGGTCAGCATCGGCATTCTCCCTTTTTTCCATTTAATCCATCACCGTGGGCAAAGTCAAAGCGATAGGCGCGTCGGAATAATACCCCTCGGCGTATTTCACCCCGATTTTCGCCCCGACGGCCCGGTTGTACGCTTCGATCTGCTCGAGGTAATCACTGGTGCCGATGTAGCGGTAATCGTCAGGCAGCTCCGGATCAACGAACTGGCTCACGTACGCCCGCAGCGCTTCCCGCTTGCGCTCGAACTGGGCGGTGATGTCCACGGCAAAAGTGATCCGGCCCATTTCATGTAAAAAATAATAGAGGCAACGCCGGGGCGCGTAAGCCGGGGACTCCGTTTCCACCTTGGGCAGCCGCGCCAAGAAAAAGCCGGCCTGCACGGCCCGCGATCCCGCCCGGTGATCGGGATGGGGATCGTGCGGATAACACGTAAACACAAAGGGCGCGCGGAAATGGCGGATGGCTTCCGCCACCTTAAGGCGGTTTTCGTGCGTATCGGCGACCCGCCCGTCACCCAAATCCAAATTGCCCCGGAAGGCCAATCCCAGCCGGCGCGAGGCTTCCTCCACCTCGCGGGCGCGCTGACCGGCGTTTCCCTTCGTTCCCAATTCGCCGCGGGTCAGGTCCATGACTCCCACCCGGAAACCGGCTTCGCTCCATTTGACAATCGTGCCGCCCATCCCCAACTCAGCGTCATCAGGATGCGGGGCGAAAATCAACACGTCCAGAGAATCATTTTCTGTCATATTCCGATCCAACGAGGAGGATAGGTCCAACTCCGCTTCACGAATTCCGCCTTCTGTCATGACGCCGGCGTGGCCGGATCATACCTACCTTGCCGGACTCTCGACTCCACGCTTGTAACTCACCGCTTGTATCCAAGCACGGCCCAATGATATCCTACGGGAGAAACGCATCTCCGGCAACCATATCAGGGGTTAAACGACCATGATTTACCGGCTGGGCATGATAGGACTGTGGGACCACACCGGCTACACGCTGGAGCCACTGGCGCGATGGCCCAATGTCAAACTGACCGCTTGCGCCTGCGCGGAATCCCATTTGATCGAACGCCACAAAAAACAATACGCGTATTTCAACGATTCCGTGAAGCTCTACACCGATTTTCACGAGATGCTGGAACGCGAGGAACTGGATATCGTGGCCGTTTATACCACCCACGGCCAGCGGGCCGAGGCGTTGTTGGCCGCCGCCCGGGCCAAGGCGCATATCTACTCCGAAAAACCCTTGACCACCACGCTGCAGGACCTGGAGCAAGTCAAACAAGCGGTGGAAAACGCGGGCGTGCGCCTCACCATGATGCTCAGCATGCGCTTCGAAGGCATCTACCGGAAAGTCCACGAACTGGTCCGCTCGGGTGTGATCGGCGAAGTGGCGCAGGCTTCTTCCCAAAAATCCTATAAACTGGCCACCCGGCCCGCCTGGATGAAAAACCGGGGGACTTTCGCGGGGACCATCCCGTATATTGCCTGTCACGCCTTGGACCTGATCCGCTGGTGCTCGGGGATGGAATTCGTCCAAGGCGCGGCGTTTCACAATAACGTCGGCCGTCCGGATCTCGGCCGGATGGAAAACACGGCCGGCCTGATCCTCCTGGCCCGCAACGGGGCCACGGTTACCGTGCGGCTGGATTACTGCCGGCCGGAAATCGCCTCCACCTGGGGAGACGACCGCTTGCGTTTCGCGGGCGTCGAAGGCGTGGTGGAAGTGCTCCAGGGCAAGGGGACCTTGATCACCCAGAAGCAGTCCGTGCAGGAAATCCCGCCCGCGCCGCGGTTGTCCCAATTCGACAATTTCATCGCCGCGATCGAGGGGCGCGAGGAATTGGCGGTTCCCGAAGAGGATTGTTACCGGATCACGGAAGTGGTTCTCAAACTGCGCGGCGCGGCCGATACCCGCACCCTGACCGAATTGTAAGGCCGCTGATGAAATCCCGTCTCATGCGTCTCGCCGGAGTGGCGATCCTCGCCTGCCTGCTCGTATGGGTGGTGGATCTCGCCGAACTCCAGCGCGTCCTGCGGGGATTCAATCCCTGGGCGCTGGCCATGGTCATTCCCTGGCACGTGACGCTTTGGGTGATCCGCGCGCGCCGTTGGCAAATCTTATTGCGGAACGAAGCGGTGGATATTCCTTTCCTGGATACTCTGGCCGTCTCCGCGTCCGGCTTCTTTTTGGGATGCCTGACCCCGGGCCGGTTGGGGGAATTCGCCAAGGTCAAGTTCTTGATGAACGCCGGGCACTCGTTTCGGGCAGCTTTTCTTTCTTCCCTGTTGGAACGCCTTCTGGATATCGCCACACTGATGGCCTACGTATTCTATGCGGCGGCGGTGTGCGGGAAGGGATTGCCGCGCGAAATCCTTGGGACCCTCGCCGTGACCGGGCTGGCGGGGGCGGGGCTGATCGCGGTGTATGGATCGCGCCGCTGGATCAAAAAGGCCATTCTGAAATCCATCCCCGAATCCCTCGCCGGCAGCCTGGAAGAAAAATGGAGCCTGCTGACCGGCCCGTTGCGCCGCCTCACCGCGTATCAATGGACTGAACTGACCGCCGGCTCCCTGGCCCTGTGGAGCGTAAACCATGTCATCATCTACCTTCTCTTCACCGGCGCGGGATATACCTTGCCCCTGTATGTTTCATTCGCGTTTTCCACCTGGGGATCGCTGGCGGCCATCGTGCCCTTCTCGATCTACGGCGTTGGAGTCCGGGAGGCGGCGATGATCGGCCTGTTCACGCTGGCGGGCTATCCGGCCGGGGAAGCGCAAACCGCCGGAGTGGTTTTTGGCTTGATGTTCGTGGTGCTGTTGGTGTATCACATCGTGTGGGGATTTGCCTGGTGGATCAGTCCGGTCATGCGGCGGTATTTAACGAAGCCGGCTTGAGATTTTCTTTAGGCCGTCTGCGTTCCCTTCCCTTCCCCGCTTCCCCCGATTGATCCAAAGCATATTTCATCAGAATGGGTCCGGCGATTTGATTCAGCGCGATACACCCGATGATCAAGGTCTGCACGGGAGCGGCCCAAGGCAATCCCTGTTTCCCGAGCAAGGCCACCAGTCCCAAACTGACGCCCGCTTGGGGAACAAACACCATCCAAACCGTCCCGGGCGAGGGGTAGGTCTCCCGGGCGATCAACACCCCGAGATACGTGGAGAACACGATATAAGCCGTCCGCAACACGACCAGCAACAGGGCCACCGGCCAAACCCGGAGCAGGGTGGCGAGATCGAGCGCGGCTCCCGTCACACAGAAAAAGATCACGTAAACGGCCAACGAGCCCTGTTCGATCGTTTTGATCAATTCCTCCCCCTGGCGGGAAGCGTTGGTGACCCAGACGCCCGCCGTCAGGCAGACCAAGAGAGAATCCAGATGTACAGTCTTGGAACCTTCCGAGACCAGATAACAAAACGCCAAAACGAACAAAACCGGATCCACCCGGATCCGCTTCAAATAAAACGACAACACGATGCCCGCCAGGACACCGGCGGTGATGGAGAAGGCCAGTTCCTGAAACAAGGCCGCCAGTTGGTTCCATTCGATGTTGGCCGTGCCGCTTTCCAAGATCCGCACGGCCATCAACACGCTGGTGAAGAGAATGATGACGATCACATCCAGCAGGATCGCCACTCCCAGGGCGGTCTCCGTAGTGACGCCAGACGACCGGGTTTCCGTAATGAGGGCGATCGTGGTGGCGGGTGATTGCGAAACCATGATCATCCCCATCACCAAGGCCATTCCCCACCGGGAAGCGGCCGGCCAATGCGCCAACAGGCTGATCTGGTTCACGATCAGAAAGGCCGTCAGGGTTCCCAGGATAAAAATCATTCCGGTTTGGCTGAAGGTGATAGACAGAATGGCCTTCCACCGCTGGCCCATGGAGGCAAGGTGAAATTCGCCTCCGGCGGTTAGCGCAATCAAGGCCAAAGCGATTTGGTTGATCAATAAAAAATCCTGAACGGTGTCCCGCGGAATCACTCCTCCCCCATAAGGGCCGATAATCATGCCGGCGAAGAGATACCCCGTGATCTTGGGCAAATGCACCCGGCTCATCAAATCACCCGCCAGGTATCCGCATAACATTACGAATCCCAGCGACATGGCCGTCCCCGCGTGGCTGCCAAACCAATCCCCCAGGGGATACAGGCGGGCGATGGAGATCAGGGCCACCACCAGGAACAAGGCGCCGGCGCGCGAAATCATCGGCCCGCCGCCTCCAAGGACGGGGGGACTTCCAGGTTGTTGGGAGAAAGGGATCCGTTCTCCGGCTTTTGATCGAACCGGTTTGAGGATCGCAGGAACGCGGTCAACAAGGCCGGACTGAAGACTTGGTGGATCAGCACGGAGAGTATGACCACGTTGAGCGTGATTTCGGCCAAGGCGCCCGGGTGTATCAACATGAAATCCATGGCCAGGGCCAGGGCGATCCCTCCCTGGGGCAGCAAAGCCAATCCGAAATGCGGCGTGGGCCGGGACCCAGGGGAGAAGAACGCGTGGACGCCCGTCCAAGATCCCAGCCACAAACCGGCCGCCCGGCTCACCGCGTACACCAGAAACAATCCCAAGACCAGCGGTGAGAGGGGAGACCACAAGGCGCCCGTCAGGATCGCGAATAGCACGAAAAAGGGTTTCTCGGCCGCCAGCAACAGGGTGAACGTGCGCCCCCGCGTGAAATTGGGCAGATTCGCCAGGGTCCCGCCCATGATCAGATTCACGAAAAGCGGAGAAAGATGCAGGTAGGAGGACAATCCGCTGGAAAAAATCACGGAACCGGCGGCCAGGAGAAGCAGTTCACTCTCTTCAAGCCGCTCGCTGGTGAGGTAGTGCAGCGTCCAGCCCAGGGCCACTCCCAAGAGAAGCGAGACCAGCATCCACTCTACGCCGCCCAGCACCGGACCGGTCAAGACTTTGGCGGAAACCGGGGTGTGGACAAATGCGAAATGCTGCACCAGCCGGGTTTCCGCCTCGGAATAACCGATCAAGGAGAGATGATTGAAGCAATACCACAACCCCATCACCCCGATGGCCAGCGGCGCGCGGACTTCGGTCAACAATTGAAGCAGGCGGATACGGCTTCCGCGCGCCTCCGCCTCCCGTTTGAGCACCGCCAAGGCGGAGGCCGTGGAGACCGTGGCCGTCCATCCGAGCAAAAAACTCAGGCGGAACGTCAGGAAGAAAAAATCCCTCCGCAACGGATCGGTTTCGAAACCGCCGATGCCGGACCACCGGAACAGGAGAGGTAACCACAATGACAAGGCCATGAATACGGAAAGAAACGTGATCAGCGAAATGGTCACGCCCAGTTTCCAGATGCGGGCGGGAATCCGGAACACCACCTTGCGGTCAAACTGGAGCCCCACCAGGAGGCCGATCCATCCCAATCCCAGGCTTAATACCGGCGAGAGTTGAAACAAAGCCGTGCTGGTCAAGACATTCGTCACGTGCGGCCCCAACACCAGCCCGATGAGCAAAAAACCGGTC
>Ga0116167_1000983_pt1 | contig 26988 bp, 28 predicted proteins | sample AD_JPNMR3_MetaG_FD_89794 | JGI IMG/M metagenome (GOLD analysis project Ga0116167, IMG submission 89794) | Active sludge microbial communities of municipal wastewater-treating anaerobic digesters from Japan - AD_JPNMR3_MetaG | ecosystem: Engineered > Bioreactor > Anaerobic > Digestate | place...
GATCAGCACCATCGAGAGGCTCTCCGGCCAGCGCTTCAGGGAGGAGAAGGCGGCCCAGGCGGTAAGCCTCTCCGCGGAGGCCCTCAAGGAGTGGAAGCGCTTCATAGGGCTCGCGTCCCACAGGCCTTCCCCCATCACCGCCTTCGACTCCTTCGTGCACATGGCGCCCATTCTCACCTCGAGGGGGACGAGAAGGCTCGTGGAGCACTACAGGATGCTCGCGGACGAGACCGAGTCGCTCGAGGCCGACGGCGTCTACCCCGTGCCCGGCGAGAGGTACCGGCTCCTGTGGGACAACATAGCGCCCTGGCACCAGCTCAGGAAGATGTCCTCGAGGCTCGCCGGCCTGGGCGCCAACATCACCACCGCCAGCTACACCTACTGCATCGGTTCGCTGGAAGGGTCCATCGATGCATACCCCTTCGACGGGACGGACCCCCTCGCGTGGCTCGCGAGGCTCCAGAACTTCTCCGTCTGCCCGCAGGGCCTCGACCTCAGGCTCCGCGCGATGCAAAGGGCCATCGAGCGCAACGGCATCGACGGGGTGATCTTCGCCAGCAACCGCAGCTGCAAGGTCTACTCCGTCATGCAGATGGACCAGATGCGCCACGTGAGGGACACCCTCGGCGTGCCCGCCATCATGATAGACGTCGATCACGCCGACGAGCGCAAGTACAGCGAGGAGGCCGCCTTCGTGAGGATCGAGGCGCTGCTCGAGACCATCGACGCGCGAAGGTCCTCGGGGCGCCCGCCCACGGCGTGACACCCGGGCCGCGCGCCATGAGGCGCTCTCACGGCATGGCGGCCCAATAGGCGAGGTCGCTCAGCGCCGTGGACTCGACGAGGTAGCGCACGCCGTGGAGAAGCGCCCTCTCCTGGATCTCGCGGGCGAGCCCGGGGAGGTCGTCTTCCGGCCTGCCGGGGCCGAGGCCCGAGACGTATCCCCACATGTGGAGGAGGGCGTCGCCGAGCGGCCCCTTCCTTGGCCTCGTCCTGAGGACTTCCGCGAGGGTGCGCGCCAGCTCCCTGAAGAACGCCTCGCCGCGAGCCGACGCGACGGCCTTGCCGATCGCACGGTACGCCCCGGGGTCGCGCGCCATGACCGAGTACTTGTGTTGGGCCCACAGGCTCGAGGGGTCCCTCGGGATGGGGATGCGGCCGGCACGGAGGCCCCCATACTTCGCTGAGAGCAGGGAGAACTGGGTGAAGGGCTCGTCGATGAAGGTCTCGGGCCAGGGCGTCTGCCCGGCATCGGGTGCGGGGCTGAAGTGGCCGTACCCCCTCAACACCATTTCCTGCACGACGAAGCCGTGTCTGTGGGCCAGGGAGCCGAGCGCATCCTTCCAGCGCAGCGTCTCGGGGTGCCGCGCGTACCCGGCCTTCCTGTTCATGACCACGGAAAAGATCGCGTGGATCTCCCTGTGTTCCCCGAGGAGGCTCTGGCGGCTCAGGTACCCCGGGTGGACATCCCATACCCTCATGGGTGCAACCTGTGGGGCACCGGGCCCTACCGGCGGCGCCGGCCCTTAGTTCGGCCTGGGGGGTCATTTCCGGGCGCCTGCCTGTTCTGCCGCTCGTACGCCATGTCCTCGAGGGTCTTGAACCGGCCCTGCCCGAGGATCTTCCTCACCTCGATGAGGTATCTCATCCGTTCCTGGGTGAGCTTCTGCTGCTTCTCCTCCACGCGCCTCAGGTGCTCCTTGACCCTGCGCTCGTCGAACGGCTCCTGGCTCATGGCCCGCTTGAGGCGGGCGCGCTCCTCCTCGAGATCGGCCCTCGTCTCGGTGAGGACGCCCCGGTTCCGCTCGTAGAGATCGTCCAGGGCCTTCTGCTCGTGCCTGCCGAGTTGGAGCTCCCGCACGATGTGCGGGTCCTTCCACCACCTGCCGGGCCTCACCTCCTGGCCGAAAAGCGGCGAGGAGAGCGCCACCAGCGCCGTCGTCCAAAGCAAGAGCGTTCCCATGAACCGTTTCACGGCCTTATCCTCTCGACCTTCATGTCTGTTTCCCCGTTCGTTTCGCCGCGGTCCACCGGCAAGTCCATGCCGGGCTCACACAAGCGGCGTCGGTCTTCACGTCTTTCCCCCCTTGGGCCCTGCATCGGGCGGTATGAGGAAATCGAAGAACTCGTCGTCAGGGACCCCCGCCGGCTCGGGGATGATCCCCGCGTATGGCTCGGGAAGGGGATCGTCCTCGAGCTTCTGCACCTCTGCGAGCAGGGCCTTGTCCTGGTGCGCCTCCATCGCGAGCCTCGACATGTCCGCCTCCTGCACCGGGCCCGTCACGATGCGCGCCAGGAGGTACACCCCTGCCAGCACGACGAGAGCTGCGGCCCCCGCGAACCCCATGGACCACGACATGAGCCTCGCCATGGGACGCGGATACGCCTCCGAGGGGAGCACCACGCGTTTGGGCCCCCCGGGGGTGAACCCCGCCGCATCCCTCGACAGGGCGCCCAGGCTCGACAACAGGCGCTCCCTCTGCCGGGAGCACTCGGCGCACGCCTCGAGATGCTCACGTTCCTCGACGGTGAGCTCCCGGGCATCGACAACCGATGCCGCCATGCGGTCGGGATCCAGGTGCCCCCGGCTCTTTTCGTTCATGACTCCCCCCTCGATGGGTCACCCCCCGTGCCGGAAGCGAAAGACGTCCTCCTGAACTTCTCCACGGCACGGTAGAGATGGGTCTTGACCGTGCTCTCGTTCTTCCCCAGGACCGAACAGATCTCCGGGATGCTGAGCTCGTCCACGAACCTGAGCCTGAAGACCTCCCTCTCGCGGGCAGGCAACGCCTCGAGGAAGGCGTTCAAGCGCTCCCAGAACGCACGCGACGCCATGCGGTCGAAGGAGTCCGGCCCCGGATGGGGGTGGTCTTCGGGCTCTGTTTGAGCGCCCAGGCCGAAGAACCCGAGGACCTTGCGCCTGCGCACGACGTCCCTGACGCGGTTGAGCGCTATGCGGTAGAGCCACGCCCTTATCAGCGCAGGGTCCCTCAGGGTGCCGATCGTCCGGTACGCGTTCAGGAACACCTCCTGAACGACGTCCTGGGCGTCGCTCACGTTTTGCAGCCTGGCGTAGGCCATCCGGTATATGCCTTCCTGGTACATGACGACCAGCCTCTCGAAAGCGCGCCTGTCTCCCGACCGGGCGGCGTCCGCGAGTTCGGCCGCCCCCCCGGGATCACGGGGCCTGCCGCCGGGGTCGCTTCCGGCCGTCATCGCCGCATCCGTCTCGTCCATGACTCCGTCCAAGGCCCCAGTGTTCTCACCATGTGTGACGCAGGAGGCGTCCCGCAAGTCTACAACGCCCCCTCACGCCCGGGCGTCCCGAGTGGACGGCGTCTCAAGGAGCCCCCGTGCCGTCCTCGGACGCTTCGTCCGTCCTCTCAGAAGCGCTCGATCACGATCTCGTCGAGGGAACGTTTCGGCACGTGGTGCACCCCCTGGTCGTCGCGCCAGTACCGTATGTCACCCTGCGGGCCCACGGGCTCGATCGTCACCCTCTCGGCCGGCCTGCCGATCGCGATGACGAGAAGGATCTCGTATCGCTCGGGGATGCCGAGGGCCTGCATCAGCTGCTGCTTCTTGATCGAGGCTATCATGCAGCCCCCGTATCCCTTCTCAACGGCGCCGAGGAGGATGGACTGCGCCGCGATGCCGTGATCGCACCAGAAGTTCCGGGAGATCACGGTGTCGCCCAGGATCACGATGTAGGCGGAAGGACGTTCCCCGGGCGCCGGCCCGGGCCAGTCGGTGAGGTAGGCGGCCCAGCCCAGGCAGTCGAAGATCTTCACGTTGGTCGCCTCGTCGCAGGATACGAAGAACTTCAGCGGCTGCATGTTCGCCGCCGAGGCGGAAAGCCTCGCGAGATCCACGAGCTCAAGGAGCTCGCTTCTCGCCACGGGCTGGTCCTCGTGGAATCTCCTGTAGGAACGGTTCTTCACGATGAGGTCACGTATCATCTCTTGCCTCCCGGCGTCTCCTCGCTTTCTGGAGGTTCTTCAAGAACGGCTTGTAGAGGAAGCTCCTCTCGTCGAGGCCGCAGAGCATGGCGTACATCGGCACGGTGACCGTGAAGGCGAGGAGGCCTTCGGGGATGTGGGGTCTCATGGCGATGTCGGTCGCGCCTATGAGCGCCTGGGGTTCCCCGAGGTCGGCAAAGGGTGTCACGAGCATCATGCAGCCTGACCCGAAGGGTGCGAGCACGGGATCCTGGCCGGTGAGGTCGTGACAGTAGTGGGCGCCGATCACGAGGGCGCTCAGCTGGTCGGGGTTCACGAAGAACGTGACCGTCTTGAGGTACTCATCCCGCCCGTCTTTCAAAGGACCTATGAGGATGTTCCCGTGCGTGGGCTTGTACGTCCTGCGGTTGTCGAGCCACCGGGCCATGACCTCGTGGCTGCACTTGAGCCCCTCGGTGTCGGCCAGGAACGAGATGAACTCCTCTCTGCCGCGCGTCTGCAGGCTGAAGAGCGCCGCCCCCGCACCGCCGCACCCATAGCATTCCTGGGAAAGCCTGAGGGTCTTCCCTTGGAGCCATTGCTTGAAGAACGCGAACAGGCAGGTGTGCCTGCCGGGCGCCGGCTCCACCACCGGGTCGAACCCGTCGGTGGTCGGCGCGTCGTAGAACCCGATGACCGGCCACTCTATGCCGAGCCTCTCGATGAGCCTCCTGGGATCAGGTACCATGTCCATGCCCCTTTCTCTCCTCGCTTGGCTGCGGCCCGGCCCCTTCGTCCAGGCCGCGCCCCGGGTGCCGTGACGTCAGGCATTCCTGCCGAAGATCTCGCCCAAGCGCACCAGCAGGTTCGTGTCGCCCTCGGCCTTGAAGGCGCCCTTGAGGTAGAGGTCGGCGCCGCTCGCCCTTCCCGTGACCACATCCATCCACAACTCGAAGGGGGCCTTCACGGCAAGGTCCGCCCGATCGGGCGGGGTCGTGGTCCCGTCGACGGCGCCGTCGTGTATGGTCAGGCTGCAGGAACCCTCCTGTTGCCCGGTGAAGTCGAACCTGATCGTCGCGTCGATCCCACGGGCGTTCTCCGGCCTGAAGGCGAGCTTCATGATGAGCACGAAGTCATCGATGGTCTCGGGCCTCGGCACGACCCCCTTGGCCCTCAGCTCCTCCGGGGTCATGCGCTCCCTCATGCACGTCCTCCAGAAGATGTTCGCCGCCCTGGCCATGACGGTCTTGTCCCCCAAGGGCTGGCCTATGCGTTCGAGGGTCTTTTCCGACACCCTCATCCGCCTGACGAGTTGTGTGCCCGCCTCCTTCGTGGCCGCGAGGATGTCCTCCCTCTGTTTCGTGTACGGCCCCAGCACCATGGCCTCGGCCGCGGGCCTGTAGATCTCCCCTATGAGACCGTGCCGGTACATGAACCGCATGTGGCTCGAGAGCTGGGAGAACACCGACATCTCCGGGAACCCCGCAACGGACAGGATCACGACCGCCGGGTGCCTCGAACGCAGGGGGTGGAAGGTCACGTCGCCCTTCTGCTCGAGGAACGGCTCCAGCACTGGCAGGGTGCGCTCTATGAAGGCCTTCATGGTCGCGTTCATGGTGAAGTGGTAGAGGGGGGTGGCGAACACGGCGATGTCCGACGAGATGAACTTGTCGAGGAGTTCCTCTGCCATGTCGTCCCGGTGGATGCACCTGCCGGGTGTCTTGGTCCAGCAGGTGTAGCACCCGATGCAGTTCTTCACCGTCTTCGTCCTGAGGTGAACCACCTCCACCTCCGCGCCGGCATCTTCCATCCCTGAAACGAGGGCCGAGAGCATGATCTCCGTCTTGCTCTGTCCCTTGATCCGGGGGCTTGAGTTCAGTGCCAGTACCTTCATGGGGGATCCCTCCGTTCAGTGCATACTCGGCCCGGGCAAGGCCTGCGTCGCCCCGCCCGTCAGACAGGCTAACCGTTTCACGAGGCGTTGACAAGAGGCAAGAAAACCGGCCTCATGGGGGGCCTGCCCAAGGGTGCGGGTCAGGCGGGGAAACGTGGAAGCACCGTCTTTTCCGTCCTGGACCCGATATCCGCTGCCGCATGGGGTGCCCTGCGGAAAAGGGTGCGCTTCACCGGTGGTCGTCGAGAGGGATGGGTCGACGACACCGTCAGCCTCCCCTGGGGCCTGCATGAGAACGGCGAGGCCATGCTTGGCCCCTGACAGGCGAGATCCTCCTCGAGGGGAAAGGGGGGCCGCTCCGCCTGCGCCCGGGATCGAGGCATCGGCTGTGGTGCGCATGGTCCCGCACATGCGTCCAACGCGGGCATGCCCACCGTGCGCCCACCCGGGACACCCACCCCGGTGATCGCGTAGATGCACGCGGGGGCTCGCAGGTGCAAGGCGGCATGGCCGTCTCACGGGTACGAGCCGGCGTCAGGCCCCTTCCCGCCCCAGGACCCGTCGCGGCTGCAGGAGACCAAGCCGGGCCACGAGCGCTCGCCGTTGCTCACGAGAGGTATTCCACGAATTCGTCCATGTACTTTTTGACCTGGGTCCCGACGAGATCCATCACGGACGGGTCGACACCCAAGGACTTCGCCTGCTCGGAGGCCCCGGGCTGCACGCCCTGTGCGTTCGGGGTGCCGTACCCCAGGGACTTGACCGCGATGTTGGCCAGCTGCACGACGAGCAGTTCCCTGCCGGGGTTGAGCACCTTGCCGAGGTCATCGTGGAGCTCGGCCACCTGGACGAACACGGCCGGGAAGAGCCACTTCTTCAGGAGGACCGCGCCGGCCTTGCCGTGGTGCGTCTCCACGGCCGTCATGAGCATGTCGGTGTCGGTATCGACATCCTTGCCGCTCCTTTGGAGCTCGCCGATGACCCTCAGCAGCATGAGCTTGCCGATGTCGTGGAACAGGCCCATGGTGAAGGGATCCTCCAAGAGCCTGATCCCCCTCAACTCGGCGATGAGCTGGCAGGCGTACGCACAGGCCAGCGAGTGCACCCAGAGCTTTTCCACCACCTGCACGTAGTTCGGGTGCACGTCGTCGTACAAAGCCCTGCTGCACACCGCGTCCACGGTCTGTTTCGTGGCGATGAGGCCGAGGCGGTTGACTGCCTGCTCGACGGTGACGTTCTCGTTGTACCCCCTGTAGAACGATGAATTCGATATCCTTATGAGCTTCGACGAGATGGCCGGGTCCTTTTCGAGGAGATCCGCGATCGCCGCCAGCGTGGCGCCCGAGGCCGTGAGCTCGTAGAACTTGCGCTGGATGAGATGCATGGGCGGCAGTTCCATCTCGCCCCTGTTGAACCGCTCGATCACGCCGTCGAGCGAGTTCTTCGCGGCGGATGCCTGGGCCCCTGCCGGAGCGCCGTCCGGCTCGGGCGGGAGGATCCCGTTGTCCCTGAGCTTCTTGAGCACCCTGTCGCTGCTGAAGGGCTTCGTGATGTAGTCGTTGCACCCTTCCTTGATACAGGTGATGATGGTCTCCCTCTCGGACGCTGCCGTGACCATGAAGATCTTCGCCCGTGCATCCTTCGGGACGTTTTCGGCCCGTTCCGACTCCCTGATCCTCTTGAGCACGTCGATGCCGTCCATGGAGGGCATCGAGATGTCGAGCGTGATGAGCTCGTAGGGCCTGTTCTCGGACATGGCCGCGCTCACTGCCTCGAGGGCGGCCTGCCCGGTGGACGCCTCGTCGCACCCCCCGAAGAGGCCGGCCATGATGCGCCTCATCTTCTCCCTGCTCACCAGCTCGTCGTCGACAACGAGGACCCTCATTCCCCTGACCTCGAACCCTCCTTGCACGATACGGCCGCAAGACCGCCGGCCCTCCACGCAGGCGCAAGGACACCCCGTGGCGATTTCCTGAGTGCACGTGGCACGCGTACCGGGACGTGCAGTTCTTCACAGCCGTTCGGAGACATACCGTTTGAGCCTCTCGTGTTGGGCCTCGAGCCTCTCCAGGGCCTCGTGGGCCCGTGCGAGACCACCCTCTCCCGCCATCCGCTCCATCGCCCATGCGCACTCGGCGAGTCTCTGGGCCCCGAGATTCCCGGCGCCGCCCTTGATGGCGTGGGCGAGGGACCTCACCTCCTGCGCGTCGGCCGTTCCGATCGCCCGCCTCAAGGCCGGGATCTGCCGCCCGACGTTCTCGAGGAACGCCCGCAGCAGCCCCTGGAGAAAGTCCCTGTCGCCATCGAACTCGGAAAGCGCCTGCTCGAGATCGATCGGGTCTCCCTCTTCGCCGTCGGCGGACGTACTGAACGGCCTGTCCGGAGTCTCGCAGCACACCGCCTTCACGCCGGGGACACCCTCGTCTTTCAGCGTATCCCGGGTTACCATCCGCTCATCCTTGGCCACGAGGTCATCCATGCCGGCCTCTCCGCCCCCATGCATCATGCCTCGCACAAGACGCCATGTTTCCATGCGCTCTCACGGCAGACCCCGTCATCCGGGCGGCGTTTCCCCATCAGGTGCTTATCCTCTTCCCCGCCCCTTTCCCCTGGAACAGGCGGCCGGCCATGCGGCCCAAGGGTGCGCCCCCCTCCTGGGAAAGGGTTCTCCCTCTCGAGAGAGGATCCCACCATCCTGCACCGCGCGCCGCACGGATACTCTCCATGCGGTGTCGCCCGGAAAACGGACAGAGCGGGCCCTCGGTCACGGAACCCATCCCCGTGGAGGCGTCTCGCGCCCTTACCCCCGGACGAGGCTCGTCTGCCGGGACGTCTCATGCGGACCAATGCCCCCCGTTGTTCATTCTTGGTATGCTGTATCGGAAAAACAAGCACTCTCCTGAAGACGACCGTCGCCGGGGGAGGGCCCCCAACCGCCGAGGCGGGAAAGAGCAGGCGGATTTGCATGTCGCACCCAGGGCACAGGCGACCGCCCTTCAGCCCGTCGACGACCTGCCTTTGGGGCAAACCCTCCATCGAGGATCTTCAGGCCCCTCGACCAGGACACGCTCGAGCGATGGCACTCAGCGGCGGGATGAACCCCTTCACGACAATCGTCAGGCATCCCACAGGGAGGTGAACGCGAACCTCTCGGAGTCGAAGAGACCCCTGTCGCTCAGCTTGAGCGACGGGATGACGAGCAGCGCCATGAACGACAGCGTGATGAAGGGGCTCGCAAGAGGCGACCCGAGACTGCCCGCCATGTCATTGAGTCGCGCGAAGCGGCCTGCGACCTCCTGTGCTTCGAGGTCCGACATGAGGCCTGCGACCGGCAGCCCAAGGCATTCGACACGGCCGCCCGCGGCCAGGGCTATGCCGCCCCCGCCTCCCATGACCGCGTCCACCGCGGCGCAGATGTCTTCGTCCTGGACACCCACGGCCACTATGTTGTGCGAATCGTGCGCAACGGAGGATGCGATGGCACCCGAGGCAAGGCCGAAGCCTCTCGCAAAGGCGACGGCGGGCGCCTGGTCGCGGTACCTGTTCACCACGACGATCTTGAGCACGTCACCTACCGGGTCGGACCTGACGAGGCCTGACTCGACGCGGGGCTTTACCACCGCCCTGCCCGTAACCAGCGAGCCGTCTTCCGCCTCGATCACGAGCATCCTCCCGCCGCGGGCGGGCACCTCGATGTCGGAAGACGATATCCGCCGGGCCTCGAACCTGTTGACGGGCTCGGGACGGTCGCGTCCCACGAGGGCGGTGCCGCCTTGTGCCACGAGCCTGCCCCTCAGGTAGGCGCGTTCGACCCTGAACTCCTGGAGGTCGCGGACCACGAGGAAGTCCGCATGGTCTCCCAGGCGCAGGAGACCCAGGTCCATGCGGTAGTGCCTCACGGGGTTGAGGCTCGCGCACCTGAGGACCTGCACCGGGTCGTGGCCCATGCGCACCGCCCTTCGCACGAGAGAGTCGATGTGTCCCCTCACCAGGTCGTCCGGGTGGATGTCGTCGCTGCAGAACATGCACATGGGGCCGTGCCGCTCGATGAGACGATGGAGTGCCTGGAAGTCCTTCGCTGCGGACCCCTCCCTCACGAGGATCCTCATGCCGAGGGAGATCTTTTCCATGGCCTCGCCGAGCGAGGTGACCTCGTGGTCGGTCGTGATGCCCCGGGAGACGTACGTTGCGAGGGCCTGCCCACTCAAGCCCGGCGCATGGCCGTCTATGGGCTTGCCGAGCCTCTTCGCGGCGCTTATCATCTCGAGGAGGCCGACATCGCCTGCCACCACGCCCGGGTAGTTCATGACCTCCGAGAGGTGCGTGATGTCGTCCCTTTCGAGCAGGGAGCGTACCTGGTCGGCCCCGAGCGCGGCGCCCGAGGTCTCGAAGGGGGTGGCGGGCACGCACGAGGGCGCCCCGAAGGAAAACCTGAAGGGAGACGATCGGGCCCGTCCCAGCATGAAGAGGACCCCTTCCACGCCAAGGACGTTTGCTATCTCGTGGGGGTCGCACACGGCGCCGAGCGTCCCGTGGGCCAGGGCAGCCCTCGCGAACTCGCACGGCTCCAGCATGCTGCTCTCGACGTGCACGTGACTGTCCACGAGCCCCGGGGTGAGGTAGACACCCTGGTCCCCCGCAACAGGCGCTATGGAGGCGATCCTTCCCTGACTGATGGTCACCTGTGCGGGAAAGATCCTGCCTTCGACCACGTCCACAAGGTTTCCGCGGACCGCGAAGGCTTCGCTCTGAACGCCCTCTTCCACTCCCACCGATTATACCCTCAAAGAGAAGCCGGCGCCACGGTCCATCGACGCCGCCTGAGACCCTTTCCAGCCGGCACGGGCCGGTTCTCCGGTCCCGGGCGCCCGGGAGGAGCTGCCCCTCGAGATGACGGCGAATAGTGCGGCCGGCACGGGCAACGGCGGCCGCGGCGGGTGTACGGACCGTAGCCCGGCCACGAGGCCGAACCGCCTTCGACCGCGAACACCACCCATGTCCCTGGTCGCCCGGGCCGCGGTCCTCGCCATCGAGGCGCACGGCCCCATCTTCTCGCCTTTCGGGGGGCATCCTCGCCCCCCGGGAAACGGGGTAGCGCCTCTTCGAAGGGTCTTTCCGGAGGCCTAGAGATCGAAGCCCGGCTTGCCCACGGGGCTACCCCCGAAGTACGTGTCGCAGACGTAAGCCATGTCGTTCAGGGTGCGCTCGACGAGCTGCCTGATCCTCTCGCACTCGGCGTTGTCCGCGTCGGCAGGCACTATGATGGGATCGCCGTGGAAGATCACGATGTCGGTGAACGGGACCGGGAGGAAGTAGCGGTCCCAGGTCTCGAGCACGATCCTCCTTCGCGCGCCGTACATCATGGGTATGACCGGCTTGCCGGTGTCGCGGGCGATCCTGATCGTGCCCATCTTGAGCACCCTCGGCGGGCCCGTGGGGCCGTCCGCCATCATGCCCGCGGTATGCCCGCCGGACTTCAGCCTGTCTATGAGCTCGTGCATGGCGTCCTTGCCCCCGCGCTTCGAGCTCCCCCTCACCGAGAGAAACCCGAGCCGAAGGGCCACCTCGTTGGCTATATCGCCGTCCTTGCTCCTGCTTATCATCATGGTGACGTGCCTGGAACCGAAGTCATGGAAGAAGTAGAACATCCTCTGGTGCCACGTGGCGTACACCGCCCCGCCGAACTCGGCCACGGCGTTTCTCTCTGCGGACTCGTTGATCCTGGCCCTGACACGGCAGGTCAGGCACCAGGTCTTGATGAGCCGTGCCGCGAGTGCGGGGAGAACCTTCTTCAGCAAGCCATCCTTCACTTTCGGGAACAGGGGCATACGCGGCGATTCTTGCACCATGTCGGGAAACCGGGTCAAGGCTCAGGCCCCCCATACGTGCAGGACAGGACCCCGGCACTGATCCTTCCCACGAACCCCGCCAGGGCGATGAGATCGCCAGGCGACTCCCCCTCGACGAGCTTCACGTGTGTCGCGTCCGCGGGCAGCTGGCCGAAGGTCGGGTCCACAGCCACCCAGGCGCCGTCGAGACAGCTCTCGGCCCAGGCGTGGTAGAGGAACCCGCCGTGCTCGGCCGAATAGACGAGGCCGCTCACCACCTTCGTGGGGATCCCTGACGCCCGGGCGAGCGCCGCGTAGAGAAGGGCATGGCCCTGGCACTCGGCCTTCTTCCGCTCGAGCACGTCCAGGGCCGAAAAGACGTCGATGGCCTCCTTGCGAATGTTCGCACCCATCCACGCGACGACGGCGGAGGCGACCTCCCGGGCGCCCTTCCTGCCTGCAGAGATGGACTCGGCCAGGGCCGATATCCTCGCGTCGCCGCTTTGGACCTCGAGGCTCGGCCTCAGGGAGCCTCCCCCTTCCCGGTCGTCCTTGCCGCCGCAGGGGCAGGGTGCAGCGTCCCTCTCGATCCTGCAGTGCACGCCGTCTGCCTGCCGGGTGCACACCTGGCGGCAGTCCGAGGGGATGGAGAGGGCGGAATCCACGCCCACGAGCACGACCTCCATCGTCTCGGCCTCCCTGGGCCGGTCGATCTTCGTCACGGTCGGCACCAGGCTCATCTCGAGCAGGGCGTCCCCCTTGTTCAGCGAGGTGCGCGCAAGGTACTCGCGTGCCCGCCGGTCGTCCTCGAGGCCCGAGACGAGCACACCGCCCATGGCCGTCTCGAGGAGGGGGCGTCCGAGGCGGTCGATCCAGGCGGTCGCCTCCTGCGAGTGGAGCTGCACCCTGACCTTGAACCCGGCGCCCTCGAAGAGATCGCTCTCCTCGCAGGCGAGCACCTCGAGCCTGGCAGGAGACACGCTCCTGGTCTCGCCGTCGTACACGGTCATCTCGTACACCTTGCCGGTCGCAAGCCCCCTGAATGCCGGGTAGAGGTACAGCACGCTCGTCGGGTACACGGGGCCGCATGCGGCGAAGACCTTTTCCTCCACCTTGCCATGGGTGACCACGCGGGTCAGGAGGGAGCCGTCTTGGAGACGACCCTCGAGGTGCATGACGTTTCCGTCGAGGTCGTAATCGTACGAAAACTCGACCAGGGCCAGGTTTTCATCGACAAGGTCGTACGCCTTGAGGGAGAACTTCTTGTCCACCATGAGGAAACGGAAGGCGAACGCCGCCAAGGACCGGATCTCGAAGAGCCCTTCCCCCCCTCGGGCCCTCCTCATGCTCAGGCTGGAGAACCCGATCTTGCTCCCGTTGAACACGATGCCCGTGTGATATTCGAGGGACCCCAGGGTGGAGGGGTCCAAAGGGGCATGGTCGCACGCTCCGGGCGCTGCGGCACGGAAATGGGCTCCCGCGCACCCCTGGAGCGTCAGGCACGCGATCACTGCCGCGAGGGCCCACACGATCGACTTGCTGTTCACGGTCACATACGGGATTGTACATCCTGGCCCAGGGAGTGTGAATACGGGAAAGAGGGGGTGAGTCGAGACCGGACGCACCGGGCGCGGGGGTGGCGGCATCGGCATCCTTTCTCTTCCGGGTGGACGTGCGCAGCGTTTTCCACCTTGATCTCGGCCTCAGAGGTGAATCTGGGTTCCCGCTCTTCTCTTCCGGGGTGGATTTGCGTCTCACGTTCCACCTCAAGGAGACGGTACACCCCGGCTGCGCATGTGGGCTCTGGAAGGCGGGAACACGTGCGCTCCTCTTTGCGAACATGGTCGGGGGGTGCCGAGGCGCCAGGCATGCACGGGGAATCCTGCATCATCGGCTTCGCCATCGGCGAATCCCTGCGAACTGCCCGACAGGCGCGGGGGTCCAGCCGGCCCTGACCATTCGGCACCGCCTTCGACAAAGCGGCGTTTCATCCCTCGACCCTCTTCACGCACGGCCGTCGCGTGCCCCTCGGGCCATGGGGGCCGTCTAGGGAGGCAAGGGGCAAGGCATCCCGCCACGCACTTCAAGGCCGTACCGTCAACCCTTCCCTGGAGACCCGGCGCCGAGGTACCGAGAGGTGCGGGGCCCGCAGTTGAAGAGGAGGTCGAACACGGAGAGGTTCGGGATGAATCCTCCCCAGAGCTGGGGATAGACGGGCGTGCACGGCTTGAGGTGCACGAGCTCGATGCCTGCGCGCTCGCATGCGTCGAGATCGGGCGTCCTCGCCCCAGACCCCTGCACGGCGATGCGCGAGGCGCCCAGCTTCCTGCAGAGCTCCACGAGTATCGGTCCGCCCCCGGGCTCGACACCCGTCTCGGACATCCTCACGACCCTCGTGGAGATGCCCGTCTCGCCGAGGACATACCCGATGAGGGACAGGTCGATGTCGATGAGGCTGTCCGAAGGGCCGCTCAACGCCTCCTCGAGGGCCCCCGCGTGGTCCTCGTAGTAGGGGGCGTTGCCGTATGCGTGCCTGAGGCCCTCGAGCACCTTGCGGCGCCACCTCTCGTCGGGGCAGACCTTGACCCCGCGTATCTTCTGGAGCCCGAGACCCTTCTTGAGCACCGGCACCCTGACCCAGTAGACCCCCCGGTCGTTCTTGAACCTGTTGCGCGTGATCCAGGTCGTCTTCAGGGGGAACTGGACATCGTCCAAGACCACGAAGACGTCGCTCGCCAGTATCCTGGCGAAGTAGCCGGGATGGGGGCAGAAGTACGGTCTCGCCGCCGACAGTATCACGGTCTCCCCACGCACTCCTTTCCGCCCGCAAGGCCGGTACGGGTGAGGGCGATCCTAGAGGTCGTAGAGGGTCTCGTCGACCTTCGGGCCCGGGCGTTTCTTGACGCCCTTCGACTTCTGTTCCAGGACGAACGGCTCTTCCTCCTCGAGGAGATCCCCCATCTCGGCCTCGATCTTGTCGGGGTCTTCGCCGCGTTCCATCCTGCTCAGGGCCTCTTCCATGCCCGAGCCGAGCTTGAGGCCCGTGGCCTCGGTGAGTTTCCTCATGAGCTGCGCGGCCTGCCTGGGATCGTCCTCGTCAAGACCGGACGCCTCGCGCTCGAGCATCTGGATCGCCCTTTCCATCTTCGCCTCGTCGAAACCGCCCAGGTCGGGCTCGTCCTCGGACTTCCTCCCCCCGGAGATGGCGTTGAACATGGAGATCTTCTTCTTGAGCCTGACCTTCCTGCACCTCGGGCACATGGGGACCTTGGTGGTGTTCACGCTCCTCGAGAAGAAATGGTAGATGGTGTCGCACCTCGAGCAATAGAACTCGTATATGGGCATAACCGCCCCCCTGTGAAGACGCTTGTTCCGAGAACATTATAAGGATCATTTCGCGCCGGAAAAATCAAGCGGGACGATGTGCGGTGCAGTGAACCGGGCAGGGGGCGCCGGCCCCAGGCGGCCGCGCCATGCCGGCCCATGCGGCGCACGGGTTTTTATCCTTGCCATTTCGCACAGGAGTGCTATGATCCCGCAAGACATTGATCGCCCGTAACCATCCATGAAGGCACCCGCACAGATGCTCAACCCATTCGAGGAGTTCCCATGCAGTTTCACGATCTAGCGCTGGACGAGCGCATCCTGAAAGGCATCGAAGACGCAGGCTTCACCACGTGCACCGAGGTGCAGGCGGCATCGCTGCCGTACTGCCTCGACGGGAGGGATGTCTGCGTCCAGTCGCAGACGGGCAGCGGAAAGACCGCCGTGTTCCTCATCACCATCTTCCAGCGAATGATGGGGATGTCGAACACCAAGGCCCTGATCATCGTCCCGACGCGTGAACTCGCCGTGCAGGTGGAGCGCGAGGCCGGCCGCCTCGGCGCTCACCTGGATTACCGTACCGCCTGCATCTACGGAGGCGTCGGGTACAAGAGCCAGGAACAGCAGCTCAAGCTGGGGGCGAACATCGTCGTCGGCACCCCGGGACGTCTCCTGGACCTCCACCGCTCGGGTACGCTCCCCTTCAAGGACATCGGGATCCTCGTGATAGACGAGGCCGACCGTCTCTTCGACATGGGGTTCATCAAGGATCTCAGGAAGATGCTCAGGGCGATGCCGCCCGCCCACAAGAGGCAGACCATGCTCTTCTCCGCGACGCTGAGCTTCCTGGTGAAGGAGCTCGCGTGGCAGTACATGAACGACCCGGTGGAGATCGAGATAGCGCCGGAAAGGCTGACCGTGGACACGGTGACGCAAGAGCTCTACCACGTGAGCAACGAGGAGAAGATGAGCCTGCTCCTCGGTCTCCTCAACAGGGAGAAGCCCAAGAACTGCATGATCTTTACCAACATGAAGAGCACCGCAGAGAACGTTGCGAGACGGCTCAGGGCGAACGGCATCGAGTGCGAGTACATCACCGGCGACCTCCCCCAGAAAAGGCGCATCGAGATCATCGACGCGCTCAAGACGGGCAGGGTCCCCATCCTCGTGGCGACCAACGTGGCGGCCAGGGGACTCCACGTGGACGAACTCGACCTCGTGATCAACTACGACCTGCCGGAGGACTGCGAGGACTACGTGCACCGGATCGGCCGCACCGCGAGGGTCGGCAGGCACGGCAAGGCCATCTCGATCGCCTGCGAGGATTACGTGTACTCGCTCGAGGCGATCGAGCGGTACATCAACATGAAGATACCCGTCGTCTGGCCCGACGAGGGGCTGTTCGTGGAGGACAGGGGCTCTGCCGAGAGACGCCCCAGGATGCGCGGCAAGAGACACCCCCGGGAGGCGGCGGGCAGACCGGGCGGGCGCCCCAAGAACAGGCGCAGGTGACGCGGGCTCCGCTTCCTGTCGGACGGGTGGAGAGACCCGTGCCCGACGGGATCCCGGCCGCCGCGTTGAGACCGTTTGCGGGAAGGCCCGGGCACAAGGCGCGACCTTGCAGAACATTAGAAGTCGGCCCGCCGTGACCGGCAGGGCCCTGCGCCGGGTCGAACACAGGAGCGGGTCTTCGGCTCCCCGCCGGGAGCCTCCCCCTATCGCGTGGGAGAATCCACGTCGTATGCTGACTGCGCGCCCTGGAAAACACCCTCCCCCTCTCACGTGAAAGGATCTCCGGGCGGCCGCCGGCTTGAAGGCGCCCTCATCGCCTCTCTCTTCCCGCCCCACGTCAGGGGTGACGATCGAGGGCCCCCGGCCACGCCCCTCCCGGGCCCTCAGGCCCATCGACCTTTCCGGCGCAAACCGCACGAGCCTCCGGCCTGTACTGTAGAGGCACGGCGCCCGCCCACAGGGCGCCTTGTGCCCGAATCAGGCTGGCGTTCGGCCTCAAGGCTGGACCGACCTGGGGCACGCCCGGAGAAAAGCCACGGGAAAGAAGCGGCGGCCGAAGGAAAGGTGTCCGGTGGTAAGCGCTCAGGGTCTTGGGTCTGACCTCCCGGACCTCGGCATCCCGTTCGTGCCCATCCATCCCGGTGCGCGGTGAAACCAACCCACCCCGCCATGGGCCTGCCGGCACTCCAGCGTCTTTCGGCGCACATCCGAGGCCCGCGCCTGCCTGGGACTAAGCCCCGCCCATCCTCCTCGAGACGATCTCCTCGAGCGAGGCCTTCGCGTCATCGATCGAGTGCGTGTTCAGGACGTACTCGTCCGCCAGCGCGACGGGCACGGCCGCACCGTAGGCGATCTCCCTCGCGTCCCTGGCGTCGAACTCCGCCGGCGAGTCGTCGGCCCGCGCCCTGAGGGTGATCCGCCGCCTCCTCTCCTCCCTCGGCGCCACGAAGGCCACGACCACGCACCGCGCACGCGAGGCCACCAGCTGGATCTCGGGCCAGGACCTCATGCCCTCGAGGAACACGGCCGGGGCCCCCTTCGAGAGGGCCGCCTCGAGCGCGAGCCTGGTCACGCCCATGCCGTCCGGCCCGCGAAGCTCGTCAGACAGGCGCGCCATCACGCCTGCATCGGGGGCGAGGCCGCGTCTGCGGGCCTCCTCCCGCACGATGTCGCCGGTGGAGAAATACGGAAGACCCCGCTCTGCGGCGTACTCCCTCGCGATGTTCTTTCCCGACGCGGGCATACCCACGACAACGAATACCAGCATGATACCTCCCCTGGGCAGATTCGTTCACGGGTGGTCATCATGGACCACGCCCGAGCCCTCGGGCAAGGGGAAATACACCGCCCAAAGCGCCCGCCGCACACAGGCGGAACTTGCGGCATTGCTATCTGGTGCGGCTGTCCGGACACCGCGCCGACCTCACACAGGCTGAGCATCATCATCGGCATTGAGATCACGGCCCTCTGCCACCTCGCAAACCGCACAAAGGCGGGGCGCCTCCTGGCTCGCCAGGGACATTTTCCGCGCAAAACGGCTCACATGCGGAGCCCTGTCCATGCCCCCAGGGCCGTGACCGATCATGCATAAGGCACCATGTCCTGGGGTTATCGTGCAGGCGGCCGCCTGGTACACCCGCGCAGACCCTCTCCTTCCTTGCGGTCACGACGACGTACAGTCACCCTGGGGATCGATGGACAAACCCGCCCGGGGTGCGCGGACGGTCTGCCGCGCAGGCGTCCTGCCGGTGGAAAGCGGGCGGGGACACGCCTGTCCCCGGCCGAAGGCCGCGCTGGGTCCGAAGACCCGGCGAACCGAAGGCGGCCCTGACACGGTCGGTCGCCTCGCGCAGGAGCGCGGGGTGCGCTGCACTCATGTCCCTGTGCGTGCGAACTTCGAGGCGACCGGTGGGGCCTGGACGGCCGGCTTCCTGTAACCCCGGGCATGGGGGCAATGATGCGCCGCCTCCGGGGGAAGCCGGACGTCTCAATGCGTGACGTCCTCGTCCGGCCCCAGGATCTGGATGAAGGTGGTGAGGAGCTCGTGGTCGAACACGGTGAACGTCTCCGCCTTGAGGAGCTTGAGCGCCGCGAACGGGGACATGGGATCCTTGTAGGGCCTCTTCGAGGTGAGCGCGTCGAAGATATCGGCCAACGCGCAGATGCGGGCGCAGGGGTGGATGTCTTTCGTGCCCAGCGGGTACCCCGTGCCGTCCGGCCGCTCGTGGTGCTGCATGGCGATGTAAGCGGCCTCGTCCGTGAGGTTCCCGGTCTCCATGAGGATGGCGTAGCCCCACTCGGGGTGTTTCTTCATGATCGAGCGCTCCTCGTCGGAAAGGGGTCCCCTCTTCCTGAGGATGGACAAGGGGACCCTGGACTTGCCGATGTCGTGGAGAAAGAACCCGTAGCTCAGCCGCTCGAGCTCGTTCATGCCGTAGGAGGGGTCGTGCCTGTAGAACCTCACGGCGATGGCGGTTGCGTAGATACCCACGTTCACGCTGTGGGTGTACGTGTTGAAATCGTGCTGGGTGATGGCCAGGAGGTCTCCCAGGACGATCTCGTTCTTCATGATGCCCTTGAGAAGGGGGACGATCTCCTTCTTGATCCGGTTCAGGGAGGGGGCGTCGGGTTTCACGAAGGCCTTCTTGAGGGCGCCCATCGACGAGATGTAGAACGTGGCCGCCTTCACGCGCGAGGGGACCGTGGGGTCGGTGAGGATCTTGTCCGCGTTCCTCTGCACGTACTCCTCGAACGCCTCGGCCTGGGAACCCTTGATGAACATCCTCCTCACCCGCAAGCGTTCCAGGTCCCTCAGGTGATCGCCCGTGAGCACCCCACCCTTCGAGAGGAAGGGCACGAGCGTGTCGTCAAGCTTCATGAAGAGATCCACCACGCAGGGCTCTCCCACGAGCAGGACATCCACGGGTATGGGCCTGAACACCTCCATGACGGGTCTTATCGGCACGACCCTTTTAATATATAAATATTTTAATATCCGCCGCCCAGGCCTTGTTCGACCGTCTCCCAGGCGCCGGTACGCACCGCCCCGGGAGGGCACGGCCTTTGCCGCCTTGACGCGCTCCGGCGCCGGGTCACGGGCTCAACGAAGGCGGCGCCCAGGCGCATCGGCGTGCTTCGAGACAGGCGGGCACCCCCCAGCGGCCGTCTCAGGGAGAGTGGGCGCCGTCACGGCCTCACCTCCCCGCCAGGCCGGTTGAGGAGAGCCAGGCGTCGATCCGCCTCCTCGTCTCGGGCCACGCCTTCGAGAGACGCTCCCCGATGAAGGTCTTGTACACGCTGTCGAAGAGCTGGATCCCCGTTTCCAGCAGGCTCATCCTCTCGTAGAACAGGGCGATGCGTTCCTGCACGGGGTCCACCGTGTCGTCGCGTTCGAGACGTGCGACAGGGCAGGCAAACGACGAGAAGGAAAAGATGTCCGACCTGAGGACGAGCCTCCAGACGCGTTCTTCCTTTTCCAGGTACACCAGCGCGTCCGTGATGTTCTTGCCCCCGAGGAGCGCCTGGCGCACCTCGGAGAACTCGCGCTGGGGACCGGTGATGGAGGTCGTGCGCCTCCCTTCCTCGTGTTCCGATGCCAGCACGAAGCGGTCATGCACGTACGCGCTGAACCTCTCGCCCGCATCGAGGGGCCCGTCGCGGCCGACCTCGTAGGTCTGCGCCCCCCTTGCCGTCCTCTCCGTGAGCCAGAGGAGGAACTCCCAGCCCACCCAGCGGTTTTTCTTGATCTGGAGGAGCACGTCGTCTGAAGATGCCTTGTCCTCCCGTTCGAGGAGGGCGAGCATGTCTTCTGAAAGAAGGCTGCGGGCCCTCGCCATGGGGTGCACCGGCTCGAGGAGGAGGCCGTCGAACGTCCTGTGAAAACGGTCCTCCACCAGGTCGAGCACCTTCACGGACACCGCGCCGGCCGTGAGGATCCCGGTCTCTGTGTTCCACACCACGTCCCAGGTCGTGGGGACCGCCAGGGTCTTCGACAGGAGCGATGCGTGCAGCGTCTCGCGTATCTCGATCTTGCGTTTGGCAGGCACGCGGGTGTACCCGGGACGCTCCTCCAGCCAGCGGGCGCACTCCCGCTCGAAGGCCGCCCTGAGGGCGGGGGCCGGGACCTTCCTCTGGTCACGGCGCAGGGTGAAGGCGAGGTAGGGTTCGCGCCAGAACGCATTCTCGTTGTCGAAGTCGGACACCGAATGGTCGTCGAGGGTCACCCAGCCGGTGGACTCCTCGTCCGCAGTCGTGTCTATGGGGACGAAGGAGTTCCTCGTGAGCCTCTCTTTCACCCACCCGATGTCCAAGGACCGTGCGCCACCCCTGACTGTGTACTGGTAGACGCTCACCGTGTTCGAGAGTATCCCCATGCAACGCCCCCCGTGTCTTTTTTCCAGGAAGACTGACCCATACACGAATGCCCCTCGGCCGCGCAACACCCGTTTGAACCCTTTGTCGAAGGCCGCGCACGGGCACCCAGGGTGCAGCAGGCAGGCATTCGGGGGGCCACACCCTTTTGACAGCCCCTCCGGCGCGTGATACGCTGGGGTCCTGCGGGTCCACAACGCGGCCCGGCAGGCGCCCGGGGGAAAACACGGGCACGGCCGCGGCCGCTGGGTTCGACCCTCAAGCAATCATACCGTCTGCGCCTGGAGGAACCATGGTCCACCAACCGCCTGCACGGCTCGGGGATCGCATCACTCTCCTCGGCAGGAAGGAATCCTGCGTCTGCCTCCTCGACGGCACCACCGAGTGCGCCCTCCTGGGCGGGGGCATGTCGTACACGATACCGGACGTACTGGCCCAGATGGCCGAGTTCGGCATACCCGAAGAGAGGATCACGAGGATCATCGTCCTGCACACCCACTTCGACCACGTCGGCATCGTGCCTTTCTTCGCCGGCCGCCTGGGAGGCGCCCGCGTCTGCGCATCAGCCGGTGGCGCCCGGATGCTCGGCCGCAAAGACGTGATCAAGACCATCCTCGACTACAATCAAGCCCTTGTCCGCATGCACCACCCACAGGCCCGGCAGACGGATTTCGGGCTCCCCTTCGACCACATACGGGTGGACGAGATCTTCCAGGACGGCCAGCGCGTGCGCCTCGGCGACCTGACGCTCGAGATCCTCGAGGTGCCGGGGCACTCTTCGTGCTCCATGGCCGTATACTGCCCGGAGCTCAAGGCGCTGTTCCCCTCCGACGCATCCGGGATCATGTTCGAGGGCAGGGTCTTTTGCGCCGCGAACTCGAACTTCGACCTCTACGAGAAGAATCTCGAGCGCATGGCCCTCCTGGAGACCGAGATCCTCTGCCAGGAACACTACGGGGCGCTCACCGGCGAGGACGCGAGGGCCTTCATGCCCCAGTCCAGGGAGGCGGCGCGCATGACGAGGCGTCTCATCGAGGACGTCTACCTGAAGACGAGGGATGTCGACGCCACCGCACGGGAGGTGACGGACCTCTTCATGTCCCACAGCAGCGGTTACTTCCTGCCCCGCGAGGTGATGGAGATGGTCGTGGGACAGATGACCAGGTTCCTCGCGCGTTCGCTCGAGCCCGGCTCGGCCTGAGGGGGCGGCCGTGCCTCGGGTGTTCGTGGGGACCTCGGGCTGGAATTACGACCACTGGCGGGGCCCTTTCTATCCCGATGGCCTCCCCAAGAACAGGTGGCTCGGTCACTACATGCGCTTCTTCGCTTCCGTGGAGGTGAACTCCACCTTCTACCGCACGATGAGGCCGTCCACCTTCGAGAAATGGGGCCGTTCTTCGCCGGTCGGCTTCGTGTGGTCCCTGAAGGCGAGCAGGTTCATCACCCACATCAGGCGCCTGAGGGATACCGGTGAACCCCTCAGGAGATTCGAGGAATCGGTCTCTCTCCTGGGAGAGAAGCTGGGGCCGATCCTCTTCCAGCTCCCGCCGTCGCTGGCCTTCGACCGGGAATCGGCCGCGGCCTTCCTGAGGCTCAGGCCGAGCCACGAGCTCTGGGCGATCGAGGGGAGGCACCCGAGCTGGGCCCGCGACGAGGCGCTCGCCTGCCTCGAGGAGGCGGGCGTGTCCTGGTGCATCTCTGACACGGCCGGGAGGTACCCGTTGCGCGAGGCCGTGACCGCGCCCTTCGTCTACCTCAGGCTTCACGGCTCGAAGCGCCTCTATGCCTCCTGCTACACGAAAGACGAGCTCGAGACATGGGCCGGGAAGATCCTCTCGTACGGCAGGGACGCCTACGTGTACTTCGACAACGACTTCATGGGTTATGCCCCGAAAAACGCGCTCGAGCTCATGCACATCCTGGAGGCATACGGCACCCTTTGCATACCGGGGGGGCCCGGTTATTATGAAGGGTGAGCACACGAAAGAGGAGGGTCACCCATGGGACGACACCTTTCCACGACCGCTTGGGCCATCGTATGCTCGATCCTCGCCTTGACGGGAACGCCCTGGGCATTCGAGCTCACAAGCCCTGCCTTCACCGCCGGCACGGAGATACCGTCGGTCTACACCTGCCAGGGCAGGGACATATCGCCGCCGCTCTCGTGGTCCGGGGCCCCTGCGGGCACCAAGAGCCTCGTCCTCGTCTGCGAGGACCCCGACGCACCGCTCGGCACCTGGGTCCACTGGGTGTACTACGACATCCCGCCCTCCCTGAGCCGCCTCCCCGAGGGGATACCCAAGACCGCAAGGCCTCCCCAGGGGGGGACCCAGGGAAAGAGCAGCTTCGGCGATCTCGGCTACGGCGGGCCCTGCCCGCCCTGGGGTACGCACCGGTACTTCTTCAGGTTGTACGCGCTCGACACCGTGCTGGGGATCCCCGAGGGCGCCAAGAAGAAGCAGGTCCTCGAGGCGATGAAGGGGCACGTCCTTGCCACGGCTGAACTCATGGGCACGTACAAGAAGAAGTGAGCCCTCCTCGAGCCTTTGGGCCGCACCCGGAGCGTCGAGAAGGAACAGGAAGAGTTAGGGACGTTCAAGAGACCGTGAGTTCATCACGTCCGGGCCGGGCACACCCATGGTGAGACCTTCTTACAGGGAACTGCTGCATACGGGGGAACTCCAAAGGCGCGTTGAGCGCGCACTCGGCCTCCTGAAGGATTGCAGGATCTGCCCAAGGTCGTGCGGGGTGGACAGGCTCGGGAGCGAGAAGGGTTTCTGCCGGACAGGCAGGTATGCCCGCGTCGCGAGCTTCGGCCCGCACTTCGGTGAAGAGGCGCCGCTGGTGGGCACCCATGGGTCGGGCACGATCTTCATGAGCTCGTGCAACCTCATGTGCACCTTCTGCCAGAACCACGAGATAAGCCATGCGAACGAGGGCGCCGAGGTGGACGCCTTGGAGCTCGCATCCATCATGCTCGACCTCACCGAGCGGGGCTGTCACAACATCAACTTCGTGACCCCCACGCACGTGGTCCCCCAGATCCTCGAGGCCGTGCTCGTGGCGGCCCGCCAAGGTCTCGACGTGCCCCTGGTCTACAACACGGGCGGGTACGACGACGCATCCACCCTGCGCCTGCTGGACGGCGTGTTCGACATCTACATGCCAGACTTCAAGTTCTGGGACGAAGGCCCTGCCGCCGCCTTCTGCAGGGCGCCCGACTACCGGGAAAAGGCGTGCGAGGCGATACGGGAGATGCACTCCCAGGTGGGAGACCTGGAGATCGACGAGAGGGGACTCGCTGTCAGGGGCCTCCTTCTGCGCCACCTCGTCATGCCCGAGGGCCTCGCGGGGACAAGCCGCGTGATGGAGTTCATCGCGACGCAGATCTCGCGGGACACGTACGTGAACGTGATGGACCAGTACCACCCTTGCTACAGGGCGCGCACGGACCGCCTGATAGGAAGGAGGATCACCGCGTCGGAGTACATGGAGGCGCTGGAAGCGGCAATGAGGGCGGGCATCCACAGGCTGGACCCGCACTCCCGCTTCGCCTTCATCACGTGAGGGACGCGGGACGCCGGCGCACGCCTCCGGTCTCCCGTCCGCAGTACAGGGGCGGCCCGCAGTGGAGTGCGTCTCGAGATCGGCATATCCCCATCCGTCCTCAAGTAACAGGGGCAATCCACCCCTACGCCTCGTGCAAGGGGATGCTGCATCGGGTCGCTATACCAACGATTGGCGCCTTGTCCCGCCTGCAGCCGTCCGTGGTGGACCGCCGGCCCCGCACTCCCGTGTGCCGCCGAACCCGGGCCCAGGCGAGACGACAGACCACCACGCAGGTGTACCCCATCCTCTCCGCATGTGCCGCAGACAGGGCGACCCTTAAGGGTCAGCCCCGTAGAGGGGGCCGTTACGTCTTGCCGGTCCTCAACCAGGGGCCTGGAGTGCGGCTCAGAAAAGCCTGCCTCCAGCGGACACGCCCGGGCGGCCATGGGACCTGACGACGTGCAGCCTGGATCCAGCTGGCGGAGGGTGCGTGGACCTGCGGACAAAACCCTCGATTCCCATCGAAGACTCGTGTAGATGTGCAGCCATGGGCGTGTTCGCAGTCACGTTCACGGCAGTGGCCATGCTCCTGACCATCGGCATCCTGGGATACTGGATGCTGAGCAGGCGCGTCATCGCGGGCGAAGCCTTGAAGCCGCTCTCCGTGCTCGCCATAGACATAGCCCTGCCGTGCCTGACCTTCACGTCCATCCTGAAGGGCTTCGACCCCGCAGACAACGCCTCCTGGTGGACCCTCCCCCTGTGGTGGCTGGGCTCCACGGCTTGGTTCACCGCGCTCGCCCTCGTCTCCTCCCGGCTTGCAAGCCCCTGGTGCAGGCGCGAGTTCACGGTGGCCCTCTTGTACCAGAACGCGATCTTCTTCCCGCTCGCGATCATCGTCGAGCTCGAAGGAACGGGGTCCGCCCTGCTCGTGGACCTCTTCCTGTACACCCTCTTCTTCCCCGCCTTCCTGTTCAACACCGCACCGATGTTCTTTGCCGGGACCGGCCAGAAAAGCCCCTACAGGATCCTCAACCCGGTGCTCGCCGTGACCTTGGCCGGCATCGCGATCCGCCTCTTCGGCGTCTCCGGGTTCGTGCCGGCCTTCCTCGCGGACGGGCTTTCGCGGGTGGGCGCCATGGCCGTCCCCCTCCTCATGCTGGTCCTGGGCGGCAACATCTACCTCGACATGCTGGGCGCCAGGAAGCCCGCCTACAGGGATGTGACCGCGTTCGTCTGCATGAAGAACCTCGTCTTCCCAGCGGCGACGCTGGGCATGCTCCTTCTTGTAAGGCCCCCTCATGCGCCCGCCTTCATCATCATGCTCCAGGCGTCGGTCCCTCCGGTCACCGCCGTCCCCATCATCGTGGAACGCGAAGGCGGCGACAGGAACGTCACAAACCAGTTCATGGTGGCGAGCTTCCTCTTCTCGCTCGTGAGCATACCCGCCATGATCGCGCTCTTCACCTCCTTCTTCCCCGGCTGACAGCCACTCTCGGCCCGAGCCCCGCGACAGGCGCCCTCGACCCTCCTTAAGCCTCATGCCGCAAAGGTTGTTCCCCTCATTCTTCAGCCGAGCGGCCCTTCCATCGAAGGGGTTGTGCGGGTCCGCAGGGGTTCGCCACCTACGGAGAGAGGCCTGCACGATCCCGAGGGCTTCACCGCCCTCACACCCGGGCCTGAAGGCCCGCACCCGGGAGCACTCATCCCTGTCGGGCCGCGCAGGAACGCACAACCGACACAACCTCCCGCAGCCGCAGCCTGCTTGTGCTTCTCCAGGGTCGTCTGGTATCATCGAGGCGGATGATAGCGCACGTGCACTCGGCCGCCCCCTGGGGGGCTGATGCCCTGGCCGTCGTGGTTGAGGTTGATATTCAAGGAGGTCTGCCGAGCTTCACCGTCGTCGGACTGCCGGACTCCGTCGTGAAGGAGAGCAGGGAGAGGGTGAGGTCGGCCGTCGTCAACTCCGGCCTCGACTTCCCGCCCAGGCGCATCACCGTGAACCTCGCACCCGCCCACATCCGGAAGGAGGGCGGGGCGTTCGACCTGCCGGTGGCGGTCGCGATCCTGGCGGCGCTCGGCGCAGTCCCCAGGGGGCGCGCCGAGAGTCACCTCTTCGTCGGCGAACTCGGCCTGGACGGGCTCATCAGGCCCGTGAGGGGGGTCATATCGGCGGCCTTCGTCGCCTCGAGGATGGGCATGCAGGGCATCGTCTGCCCAAGGGACACCGCACGCGAGGCGGGCCTCGCAGGCATCGGCGTCTACCCGGCGGACACCCTGCTCGACGTGTACGCATTCCTCAAGGGCGAGCGCGAGCTCTCCCACGGGACAGGCCCCCAGGTCACGGCCGGGCTGTCGAGGCCGGACGCCCTGCCCGACCTCGCCGAGGTGTGCGGACAGGTCATGGGCAAGAGGGGGCTCGAGATCGCCGCGGCGGGGGGGCACAACCTCCTAATGTTATAAACGGTTTTATGCTATTCGCTCAGTTCTGCATGGTTCTTTAGGTATAGCACCCGGAGGTCTCGGCTTCCCCGAAACTTAATTCGCACCTTGTCAATATATTTGCTTTTCA
>Ga0116167_1000998_pt1 | contig 26790 bp, 21 predicted proteins | sample AD_JPNMR3_MetaG_FD_89794 | JGI IMG/M metagenome (GOLD analysis project Ga0116167, IMG submission 89794) | Active sludge microbial communities of municipal wastewater-treating anaerobic digesters from Japan - AD_JPNMR3_MetaG | ecosystem: Engineered > Bioreactor > Anaerobic > Digestate | place...
GTCGAAAATCGCCGTCGGTCGTCCCTTCCTTTTGCAAAAATAAACTAATTTTACTATGTTTGTTTAACCTTCTGTACTAAAGTCCGATTTATTGGGGGCTAAACCAGCATGAGCAATGTATTCATTATCCAGAAGATTATTTACCTTCAGGGTTAGCTGCACTTCACCCACCTTAGGCCACTTATAGGTGAAAGTATTAATCCAATCAACCAACGAGTAGGCATCGAGCTGTCGATTGGGGTTTTGGGTATTATCAAAATATTGTTTCCCCACATGCTTAAACATTAGACCTGTTTCGTAAAAGTTTACAGGTCTTAGCCGCAATGTCAAGCCAGCTATCAACGATGGCGAATAGGCTATATCGTTGTTGTCGAATTTAATGAGCACGCTATCCTTGAATATCGCATATTCGGTTTTATTTCGACTCAATGTGGCATTTCCTTCAATGTCGAGTATGCGTAATGGCTGAACTTTTGCTACTAACTCTATTCCCCTACGGTAGCTTTTTCCAACATTTTTTCGAATGGGGGTACCTACGCTATTTACTTCACCCGTAAGGATTAGTTGATCGCGATACTGCATATCATAAAATACCGCTTCGGCCGATACCAGGTCGGTTGAATAACGTATGCCTGTCTCGAGGTCGTATAGGCGTTCGGGACGAGGTTCCTCACCTTCGGCTGCATCTACAAAGTCGCTTCGCGTAGGTTCGCGATTGGCCACGGCATACGAAGCATAAGCCCTGATGTTTTTATTTATTTCAAAAAGTAAGCCCACCTTGGGGTTGATAAAATTATATTGTTTGTCAATATCTATAATGCCATCGGCATACTCACGGTTTTCCCCCCAAGCTTTGTAGGTAATATAACGATACTGTAAATCACCAAATGCCAACAACTTGGGCGTAAGTTGATAATTTATCTTGATATATCCATTGATATCGTTCTTCTGTCCCTCATTTTCGTAGAATTTTTTGCCAGTGATATCGTTGAGAAAATATCGTGCCCACATCACCTGGCCAAAATGTTTGGCCGGTGCATAACGATTAGCCCCCCCACCAAAAGTCACCGAAAGGCGGTTCGCAAAATAATTTAATCCCCATACTACCCCATAAAAATGATTATCGAGCCAGAGCCGTTGTATTACATCGGTATAGCGAATGGTATCGGTACCTTTGATACCCAGCGGCAAGCCAAAATAGTCAAGGGGCATATACCAGTCGGCAGGTACAAAATCCTGATAGTAGCCACGACCATAGGTATAATGCAATGCCACATTAAAATTCAAATCATCCGAAAAGGCGTGTGCCACATGTAGTTGAAGATGATCCTGTTCGTAATGGTCAATCATCTTGTCGAAAAATTGAATATTGCCTGCGCTATCGGTATAAGCCCCTGTCCAATTGTACCGACGCCCATACTGAGGATTATACAGGGTGGCCGAATCGATACCATACCAGGCTTGATAGGTCTCCTCTCTACCGCCAAAACCTATCAGTTTCACAATAGTTTTATCGCTATAATAGCCTGTTTGCGCGAAGTACGATTTCAGATTTGACCAACCACGGTCGATGTAGCCATCGGATTTAATGCCCGTAACTTTCCCTTCGAGAAACCAGTGAGCATTGATAAGACCGGTGCTGAACGACATAGAATTTTTCAGCGTATTAAACGACCCGACCGAGCCGTTGTATTCGTAGTAGGGTGTTTGGGATACATTATTTGTCAACAGGTTGATGGTAGCCCCGAAAGCTCCGGCTCCGTTGGTCGAAGTACCTATGCCTCGTTGTATCTGAATGCTCTGTACCGAGGTGGCAATGTCGGGCACATCTACCCAATAAACGCCGTGCGATTCGGGGTCGTTGAGAGGTATGCCGTTGATGGTAACATTGGTTTTGGAAGGTTCAATTCCTCGAATGCGCATGCTGGTATAACCAATACCGTTACCCGCATCGGAAGTGGTAACCACCGAAGGGGTTTGTGCCAGAATAAACGGAATATCTTGCCCCAACGCAACACGGGTAATTTCCTTACGGGGCACAACCGCAAAAGTCGTTGGCGTATTGGCATGGGCACGAACAGCCGACACAATTACCTCATCAAAGGTAGTTACACTCTCGGTAAGCGTGTAGCTTCGATCGACATTTCCCTGCAAATTAATCTCATCCGACAGCGTATTGTAGCCAATAAATCGTACCGAAACGCTGTAATTACCAGCCGGTAGATTACTAAACGAGAAATTTCCATTAGCATCGGTTACGGCATGCCGATTTACTCCGGAAATTTCCACGATTGCACCAGGCAGCACTTCCTGTTTATCGGTTAGCACCCGCCCCGAAAAAACGAATTGCGCATAAAAGAATCCGAAATTTGCTACAGAAAGTAGCAAAGAAACAATTACTCGCTTCATAATAAAGCGTTTTTAAAGGTTAAACAATAAGTACCACAAGCGAGCAATGAAGATTACGATAAAGGTAAGCTCATTGCCTCTTAATCCCTTCGCCGGCATTACCCGGATCAGGTTCTAAGGGTATGATCTCAGCCTGTCAAGTTAAGGCACCCCCTTAGAGACGCTGCAAAGTTAAAAACTTTTTGATAAGGAAACGAAAAAAGGTGTGGGTAGAAAAAATTTTATATTTTTGCGCAAAATTACGCGCTGGTCTGGTAGCTCAGCTGGATAGAGCAACAGCCTTCTAAGCTGTGGGTCGTGGGTTCGAATCCCGCCCGGATCACCTGATTACAAACAACAAAGGCAGGTTTATACACCTGCCTTTATTTTTTAAGTGATATTTTACTATAAATCCTTGTACTCTTTTATGAAGTTTTCATACCAGATAACTTTCCAGTTACCCTCTTCATCCTCCACCAGAGCCGATAACGATTCCACCCAATCGCCCGAATTCATATACACAATCTCTCCAATGTATTCAATGGCCGGCGTATGGATATGACCGCAAATGACACCATCGTATCCTCTGGAACGTGCGAGAGAAGCTAATTCGTTCTGAAAATCACTGATATACGATACCGCTTTCTTTACCTTAGCTTTGATTTCTCGCGAAAGCGAAAAATACGGTAATCCACGTTTGGCCCGGTAAATATTGTACCACTTATTTATCTTTACTAATAGATTATATCCCACATCCCCCAGTTTCGACAGCCATTTCATATGGGTGGTAATAGAATCAAATACATCCCCATGGATGACCCAGTATTTCTTTCCATTACTTTCATACACGTACTGCTTAACAATCGACAAATTACCAATGAATAATGGAATAGCATTATCGAGAAAATCATCATGATTCCCACGAACATAAACAACTTTGGTATTCTGTTTATCCATCTTTTTTAATACCTGACGGATAAAACGATTGTGTTTCTTTTTCCACTTACTTCCCAAACGCTTAAGGTACCATCCATCAAATATGTCGCCATTAAGAATTAGCAAATCGCAGGTATGCGCTTTTAAAAATTTTGTTGCCTCTTTTGCTTTCGACTCTGGTGTTCCCAAATGAATGTCCGATAAAATAATTGTCTTGTAATGCATAATTAGTTTTTTACAAAATTGATAAGTTAAGTTAAATAAAATATTCATATTGTATTAAAAAAATATTAGAAAAATGCATGGCCTTGATAAAACAGATTTTTCGCATAACTGAACTTTAAATTTATGTTTTCGGATTTTAGGATAAAAAAGTCGCATTTATTGGTTTATCAATGCCACAAATCATTTTTTGAACATCACTGTAAGAGAAAGTTTTTTTATTCCAGAAAAATTATCGTTAATATTGTAAAAATAAAAGTTTCAAACCATACCTGATGGAAATAAGAGGACTATTGCTTTCGGGATTCCTATTAATAGGTATCCAGTTAACCGTAGTAGGCCAGCTAACGGTGAGCGGTACAGTAACCAGCGCCGAGGATAATATGGGTATACCGGGTGCTGCGGTTGTAGTAAAAGGAACCCAAATCGGAACAGCCACCGATATCGATGGTAAATACACAATAAAAGTACCGGAAGGGTATAATACATTGGTATTTAGCTTTGTAGGCTTAAAAACGCAAGAAATCGCCATTAACGGACAAACAAAGATAGACGTTGTACTCAGCCCCGATATATTTAAGCTCGAAGAGGTAGTGGTATCGGGGGTGGCCAGTGCTACGCCCAAGCGCAAATTGAGTGTATCGGTAGCCAAGGTGGGCAGCGAGGATATTGAGGCAGTACCGGCTGCTTCGGCTGCCACTGCTCTACAGGGTAAGGTAGCAGGCGTAACCATTGTAGGCGGTGGCGATCCTGGCGAATCGGCAGGTATTCGCTTACGAAGCTCTACTTCCATTATGGGTGCCCAGGAACCTCTTTTTATTGTCGACGGCGTGATTATCGATGGCGACCTATCCGACTACAACGTTAACGATATCGAATCAATCGAAGTGGTTAAAGGAGCAGCAGCTTCGGCTCTCTACGGATCGCGTGCAGGAAGCGGCGTAATTGTCGTACGTACCAAACGCGGCGCCTCGGCCGGAGAAAACCAATCCCAGATCAGAATCCGAAACGAAATGGGATTTTCTCAGCTCGCCCATAAAATAAAGCTCGCCGAACATCATCCTTACCAACTCGCCGATGATTACAAGCAACCTGGATATACCAAATATGCCGGAGTTACCTATCCCGATGGCTACACCGGTGGATTCAACAAACAAATATCGGGTTCCCGTATGCTCGACTACGACCATTATGCCGACAATCCCTACTCTTTTGTCAATGATGTGCAGGACGAAATTTTCAGACCCGGTCTCTACTATACCAACTACGTATCGGTAGCTACCAATTCCAATACCTCATCATTGCTCTTTTCGTTCGAGAACAACAACAATTCGGGTATCGTTTTCAACAAAAAAGGCCAACAACGTCAAAATTTCCGCGTCAATGCCGACCTTACCCTGATTGAAAAAATGAAAGTATCTGGAAGTATTGCCTACACAAAAACCAAAAATGACCTGGCAGGGGGCGAATGGGTGCTGAGCAATGGCGAAGTAGTTGAAAATGGAAGTGAAAATGCACTGAGTGCCTTCAGCGACGCACTCTTTATGAACCCCGATGTTGATCTCAACATGGATGCCCCAGCAAGCGATTCAACTATCCTTAAAAAATATTTTATTAAACCCGATAACTGGGCTATCTCGGGAAATCCAAAGCACACCCTGTATTACGAAAAAAGAACCGCTCAAAAGAACAATGTTCTGCTTTCGATCAACGCCAATTATCCCATTTTTAGCTGGTTGCTTTTTGATGTAGATTATGGTCTGGAAAATCGTAGTACCGAATACAATCGATATGTTCCCGTCGGATTTCAGGGCAGCGCACGCGAAAACGAAAAAAATGGTTCCCAACGATTTCAACAGCGCAATGGCTTGAGCCAGACTTTTCAAACCACCCTAAACCTTAACCAAAGCTTTGGACAATGGGTTGCCAAAGGAAAACTATCATATCTGTACGAAAAAAGCTATGAAAAAGTAGCTTTTGCCACAGGTGACTCTATCCTGGCATCGGGTATCACCTCTTTATCGGCTTTAGGGAAAAATATCTCTATCGGATCGGCATATGTCGAGGAACGTGCTCGCAATTATTTCGCTATTCTTGATGCCGACTACAAGGACAGGTACATTTTCTCGGTTCTTTTTCGCTACGATGGTTCTTCACTGTTCGGTCCCGAAAATCGATGGAATCCTTACTATCGTTACTCTGTAGCCTATCGACTGAGCAAAGATTTTTCCATCCCCCACGTCGACGAACTTAAGTTACGCTATTCGGTAGGAACCTCGGGACAGCGTCCTGGATATGACTTCCAGTACGAAACCTTCACCATTGTCAATGGACAATATTTTCCATATAGCGCATCCAATAAGGCAATAAAACCTTCCGAAACTAAAGAAACAGAAATGGGCCTAAACATCCAATTTTTTGAAAAATTCGAAGCCGAGGTCACCTATTCACAAAACACAACAACAGGATCGTTTATACCAGTACCCCTTTCGGCAGCTTCGGGATTTCGCTATCAATGGCGTAATGCAGCCACTCTCGAAGGAAGCTCGCTCGAATGGAGCCTGAGTACCCAGGCCATTAAAACCAAGAATCTGGAATGGCGCATAAATCTGTCTTTCGATCGTATTCGACAAAAAGTAACCCATCTCGAAGCACCTGCCTTTTTTGTGGGACCCTCTAACTTCGACTATTTTTACATTAAGGAAGGAGAAACCTTTGGGGTAATGTACGGTTATGACTGGGTTCGATCGCTCGACCAGATGAAAAAACAGCTTCCTGCTGGCGACAACATCGACAACTATGTAGTTAACAGCGATGGATATGTTATCCGCAAAGGCACCGAAGGAACCTACCTGGAAAAACCCATTCCACTGCTGGATGCTAATGGCCAACCCTTCTTTGGAAAAATAGCCGACATGAACCCCGACTTTAACATGTCGCTACAAACCACCCTGCAATGGAAAAAATGGAGCCTTTCGATGTTATGGAACTGGAAGCAAGGAGGCGATATCTACAACTATACCAAGCAAAATCTTTTCCTCGACAAACGCGCCGGCGAGTTCGATCAAGCCGGAAAACCTGATTATCAGAAAAAAAGCATCGACTATTATTTTACCTTTTATAATGCCTTTAAAGCAAACAGCTACTTTGTCGAAGACGGAACATTCCTTAAGCTAAGGGAGTTGGGGGTATACTATCAATTTGCTGCAGGCGAAGGAAAATTAGCTTTCCTCAAAGGTGGTAAAATAGGGGTACTGGGACGCAATCTGCTGACCTTTACCCGTTATTCGGGCTGGGATCCCGAGGTAGCCTCTGGCGCCGACAGAACCAATTACATCGTCGATATTTTTAATTATCCCAACTATCGTTCCGTTACTTTTTCATTGGAACTTAAATTTTAAGGATCATGAGACGGCTTAAAAACCTTACAAAATATGGCATAATAGCCTCTTTATTTCTGGTTTCTTGCGAAAATCTGGAGGTTGAAAACACCGATGCACCCGACCGACAGAAATTATTTGAAAACACGCGTGACCTGCGAATTTTTGCCGACAATATATACATAACCTACTGGCAAGCGCTACATGCTGCACCATATTTGAATCTGCAAATAGCAACCCTTACCGCAGCCGACCAGCTTACCGCCAGCTGGTACACCTTTGGTTGTTACGACCTTTCCATTGAACCCCGTATTGCCTGGAATAACAGTCCCAACTACGAATACCGCGACCTTACCTACGCCTTCTACAGTAACATGTATACGGTGATATACATGTGCAATACCGTCGTCAAACTCCTGAATGAAGGCAAAACCATCTCAGCCGATGCCAATACTCAAAAAGGTTATTATGCCCTCTGCTATTTCTTAAGAGGTGCTGCCCTGGGAAATATTGGACTTACCTTCGACAAAGCACAAATTGTCACCGAATACTCTGATTTGGCTACCCTCCAATTTCAACCCTACAATGTAGTTATCGATTCGGCTATTGCATCTTTGCAGAAGGCAATAGACATTTGCGACTCCACCACCTTTAATCTGGGGAACAATATCATTAATGGCACTACCCTCGACAATACATTACTTGCCCGGGCATGCCATTCCTACATTGCACGTTTTATGGTACTGGGCTCACGGACGAAAGCGGAAAATGCCGCAGTCGACTGGGCATTGGTTCTCGAACATGCTAAAAAAGGGGTTACTACCGATTTTGGGCCGCAGGGTGATGGTAACAACCGCTGGTACGACGAAATAGCCCGTTTTATTACCAATCAAGACAATACGCAACTGTTCTTTGCAAAAGTCGATAATCGAATTATCCATCTACTCGACCCAGCCTATCCTGCCCGTTACTGGAAAAACGGTCATCCGGTGAAAGTACACCCCGAAAAACGTGTAGGCGAGGCTGCTTCGATCGATGCACGTCTGGCATCCGACTTTGAATACAACAGCGCCATTCGATTCTATCCCGAACGAGGCACCTATCACTTTTCGCACTATCGCTATAAACGATGGGAAGGCTTGGGTATCACCGGCACAGGACAAATGATTGATATTTCAAGGTACGAAAATATTCTCTATGCCATAGAGGCCTATGCCATGCTTGGCGAGCTTTCTACTGCTATTAATCTGCTTAATTTCCCATTTTATCCACGCAAAACCCGCGGTCAGCTACCGGATATCCCCGCCAGCGCCGATAAAAAAACCGTACTGGAAGCTATTTTTTACGAACGTGAAATAGACTTGCTGGGACAGGGATACCTTATCGGATTCTGCGACATGCGAAGACGTGATATGCTGCAAAAAGGTACACCGCTGCACTTCCCCATTCCAGGTAACGAATTGCAAACCCTCAGCATGGATTATTATACCTTTGGCGGCATAGAAAACGCCGACGGCATTAACACTTCAAATGGAGGCTGGGAAGAATAAAGCAGCAAGAGTATGGACTATAAAATGAAAATGACTATGCATTCTTCGAAAAATGTAGCTAAAACAACCAGCGCATTCTTTTACAGAATGATAATTATACTGGCTTTCATGATACCAGTCGTTGCCATTGTACCTGGCTGTCACGATAAGGAATATGACTGGAAAAACGTTGCTCCAGGTACCCTCAAAATAATGTTGATTGATGAAGATAGCGTCGAGTTACAATTCGATACGCTGATAGGAAACAATTATACTGTGAGAAGCTACAAAGTAATTCCGCGCGGTGGAAGCATCTACCAGTGGAGTAGCTCAAGCAACAAACTCATCGTTACCCAACGACCCAACATGCCCTATATTGTAGATGTAAAGGCCAACAGCAATATTGATGATGAAGCATGGCTCACAGTCACCGAAACTACCTGGGGTGGAAAACAGGCAACGCCCGATTCTGTAAAAATTATTATTATTGGTTACTGCCCGTTCAATGCCGAACAACTTATTGGAAACGGTCGTTTCGAAAGTAAAATGACTGCCTATGCCCCCTACCCTACTACACTTAGTATTAAAAATGAAGATACGCTCATCAATCACAACTTTTTTAACATGCGATGGGCGGTTAAATACCTTATTGATCCTGGTTACGAACAAAAAATTTCGATTGTCCCCGGACAACAATTTGTTTACAACGACGAATACGTAACCGTAAAGGGTACAGGCACCTACAACACCTGTAAAAATATAATTGTTGTTAAGTTTGCAGTCTGTTACCTTTATGGGGATACGCTTGATTTCGGTTCTGGTATTGATACCCTTCGCTTGCAACCATAATATGCCCTAATTAAAATTTTTTCAAAGAAAAATTCAGATAAACGCAAAAAAAATGAAACTTTTTGCTGTTTCATGCATTTATTGAAAAAAACATTTTTTATATTAATTTTGTAGTAATTTCAGGGAGTATTTACATTTTAGCATAAAGTTTGCATATCGTTACTTACGCAACTGAAAAAAATACATAGGGATGAGACAGCTAAAAATCACCAAGTCTATTACCAATCGTGACAGTGAATCGCTTGAAAAGTATCTAAGCGAAATTGCCAAGGAAGAGATGATTACCGTTGAGGAGGAAGTACAATTGGCTCAACGGATTAAAAAGGGGGATCAAAAGGCATTAGAACGGCTGGTAAAGGCAAATTTACGTTTTGTGGTATCGGTAGCAAAACAGTACCAGCATCAGGGATTGTCGCTCCCCGACCTGATCAATGAGGGTAACGTAGGGCTGATTAAGGCAGCTCAGAAGTTTGATGAAACCAAAGGTTTCAAATTTATTTCGTATGCTGTTTGGTGGATACGGCAATCAATTCTTCAGGCTATTGCCGAGCAGTCGCGTATTGTACGTTTACCGCTGAATAAAATTGGTACACTTAATAAGATTCACAAGGCATTCAACCAATTAGAACAAGAATTTCAGCGGACACCCATGCCCGATGAAATAGCCAAGATAGTTGACCTACCCGAAGAAAAGATTGCCAGTACATTGGCGATGTCGGGTCGTCCGGTATCGGTTGATGCTCCGCTGGTAGAAGGCGAAGAAAGCTCTCTGCTCGACGTGATGGAAAATAAGGATTCGCCCATGGCCGATGTAAATTTGCTTCAGGAATCGCTTAAAAAAGAAATTCAGCGAACCCTTTCCACGCTTTCGGAAAAAGAAAGGCTGGTTATCGAAATGTTCTATGGCCTGGGAAAAAAAGAAATGTCGCTCGAGGAAATTGGCCAGGAAATCGGACTATCCCGCGAACGAACCCGTCAGATTAAAGAAAATGCACTACGTCGACTGCAGAAAAGTAGCCGAAACAAACTATTAAAGTCATATCTGGGGTAATAATGCATATCTCCCAAAAATGTTGCCACCGATCACCGATGGCAACATTTTTATTTTTGAACGTAAAACAACTATTTAACAATTGCTTTTCTTACCTTTACCGCGACAATTTGTCTAACAATAATTATTGATTACAATGTTTTTTCGCATTACGCCTGCTGTTAAAAATTTAATTATTATCAACACCTTAATGCTTATTATCACCTGGCTGGTAGGTGTTTATTATTCCATTGACTTAAATAGCATATTGGGACTTTATTTTTTCAAGTCAGAAAACTTTCATATTTACCAGTATGTAACCTACATGTTTATGCATGGGGGCTTCTGGCATCTTTTTTTCAACATGTATGCGCTCTTCATATTTGGGATAGTCCTCGAACAGGTTTGGGGAAGCAAACGTTTTCTAATATTTTATTTTGTAACTGGTATTGGGGCTGCCCTGGTACATACTGCGGTAAATTATACCCAAATCATCCCCATGATTCGCGACGCTCATTCATTTATCAACACACCATCGCCCGAGCTATTTAATGCATTTATTCGTTCGCATATTAGCGATCCCAATCGTGAAATATATACCTTTATCAATGCCTGGTCGCTCACTCCGCACGACCCCGACATGATCAATCAGGCTATCCAGATGATCAACGCCCACGTACAAATGACCCTGAATATTCCTACTGTAGGTGCTTCAGGAGCAGTTTTTGGCGTTCTCCTGGCCTTTGGTATGCTTTTCCCCAATACTCAGCTGATGTTGCTAATCCCTCCCATACCCATCAAAGCCAAATATTTTGTAATACTATATGCGGGAATTGAACTATTCTTAGCTCTACAACAACCCGGCAGTCAGGTGGCACATTTTGCCCATTTGGGTGGTATGCTTTTTGGTTATCTTCTATTGCGTTACTGGCGATACGACCGACATACTTTTTATTATTAACTCAAAGGCTAAAGGACTATGGGAATCATCGACGACATTAAGTACAATATCCGAATCGGCAATACGTTGCTAAGGCTGATTTATCTTAATGTTGGCGTATTTCTGGCAGTTAATATTATATCGTTGTTAGCTACCCTTTTCGGTTTTAAAGAAAGTTGGTACACGCTATCAACCCATTTGCTTTACATGCCTTCGAATCTTAACGAATTGATAACGCACCTCTGGACCATCCTTACCTATATGTTCATGCATGCCGATATCTGGCATATCCTTTTTAACATGTTGTGGTTATACTGGCTGGGACAGATTTTTCTTATTTACTTAAATAGCCGGCAACTCATAACGGTATACCTTATGGGAGGGTTTGCAGGGGGTGGTTTATATCTATTAATATACAATATATTTCCCTCCTTCGAGCTCTTCCGATACGGTTCTTATCTGGTAGGAGCCTCTGCCTCGGTAATGGCTGTTGTTTTTGCTATTGCTACCGTGGCACCCGAATACGTCGTTCATTTGTTCGTAATAGGACCCGTAAGATTGAAATATATTGCTCTGGCCACGCTAATCATCGACCTAATTAGTATTCAATACAGCAATGCCGGAGGACATATTGCTCATCTGGGTGGAGCGCTATTAGGCTATGTTTTTGGACTTCGAATTCGCAAAGGATCTGACATAACTGCCTGGTTTTCCAACATCTTTCTAAAAAAACCTTCATTGTTTCGTCGAAAAAGCAAAATGAAGATCATGTATCGCCGTCCCCCAGTAAACGATCTTGATTACAACCAGGAAAAGGCCGAAATACAAAAGGAAATAGACCGCATTCTTGACAAAATAGCCCAGCATGGCTACGACAGCCTTACCCGCAAGGAAAAAGAATTTTTATTTAAAGCTGGACGTCACGAATAAAAAAAATTAAAGCTTTACTGTTTTTTAGCGAAAAATCCTATTTTTGCTTTTACAATTCATAATAAATAAGGAACACTTTCATGATGAAACGTCCAATTATTTTATTTTTTTCAATCTGTCTATTCGCATGCATCGGTATGTCACAAACCGGTGATGTAAACCAGGTATTGAAAGCAGGTTTTGACAAAATAGCTTCGCAGGAATATGCTCAGGCTATCAAGGAGTTTAATAGAGCCTTGCGTATGCAACCAGGATTGGCAGAAGCTTACAAAGGACGAGCAGAAGCTAAATACTACCTGTCGCAGTACGATGAAGCTTTCAAGGATATCAATAAATCGCTTGAAATAAATAGTAATTATGCCGAAGCCTACCTGGTTCGGGGAATGTTATTCCAGGCCCAAAAACAATCTGCAGATGCCCTGAAAGATTTTGACAAAGCCCTGGCAATTAATCCGTCACTTTATGAGGCTTTAATTCAAAAAGCTATTGTGCTATATCAAAACGATAAGGAAAAGGAAGCTTTTGAGATACTTAACAATGCAATATCAAAAGATCCTAACCAGGCTGCTTTGTATTATGGAAGAGGTATTTTGTATAACAACAAACAAAAGTTTGAAAAAGCACTGGCTGACTTTAATAAAAGCATTGAGCTTAATGCTGACTACAATCCTTTTTATCTTTATCTGGCACGTGGAACAGCCTACTTAGGCATAAAAGAATATGAGCAAGCATTGAACGATTTTTCAAAAGCGATTCAAATGGTACCGAAAAGCGCCATCGCTTATAGTAGTCGCGCAAAAGTTTACTACGAAACCGAAAAATACAACGAGGCTATTGCTGACTATGAAAAAACCATTGAACTTAATCCCGACAATGCAGCTGCATACTTTAATCAGGGAATGGCATATTTTAAAATTGACGATAAACGAAGCGCATGCGAACGTTTCCATAAAGCCTGTTCTATGGGCAACAACAACGCATGCAAAATGATTCTCATCAATTGCATGGAAGAGCGTAAGAAATAATGTTCTTCCGTACCACCAGCCTAAATTAGCACAAACTTATAAAATATACTCATCACCTTTTGCGGGTATTTCAATAGCCGAAAAACCCTGTTGCTCGAGGTATTTCTTATAAGCTTGCTGTGCTTCCCAATCGCCATGGACTAAAAACGTCTTTTTAAGCTTCGTTGGGTCCTGACATTTTAAAAACTCTGCCATCTCGCAGTAATCCCCATGACCACTGTACGATTCAATCTTAAAAACCTCTGCCTTTACCGGATAAACGACGCCATGGATCGAAACCTCCTTATCGCCACGGGCAATACGAGCACCTAAGGTGGTGGGAGCACAATATCCTACAATAAGCACCGAGTTACGGGGATTGGAAATATTATTGGCCAGATGATGCTTGATACGACCCGCTTCGGCCATTCCCGAGGCAGAAATGATAACACAGGGACGGTCAAGATCATTAAGCTTCTTGGAATCCTCGACACTTCGAATGTAATGCAAACTGGCAAAACCAAAGGGATCGGGATCGTGCAACATAACATCCCATACCCCATTGTTAAAACATTCGGTATGCAATCGGAATACATCGGTAACATTTACTGCCAGCGGACTATCAACGTAAATATCTACTTTGGGTAATTTACCAGCATTAAAAAAATTGTTGAGCGAATATACAATCTCCTGAGTACGACCTACACTAAAAGATGGAATAATAAGCTTACCTTTTTTCTCAACACAGGTATGACGCAGTATTTCAAGCAGTTCTTCATCCAATTCCTCAAACGAAGGATGCAGGCGATCGCCGTAGGTCGACTCGGCAATCAAATAATCGGCCTGGGGAAAAGGAACAGGATGTTTTAGGATACGATTGATGGGACGACCAATATCGCCCGTATAAGCAATACGCTTTGTAGTACCATTTTCGGTAATCTCAATATTAGCGACGGCACTTCCAAGCAAATGCCCCGTATTGGTAAATCGCACCTTAATGTTTGAATCGATATAAAATTTACGGTTGTAAGGAACTCCTATAAACAACTCCATGCAAGCCTGTGCATCAAGCGTATCGTAAAGTGGTTCAACAGGAGGTAACCCCTGACGTTGACGCTTCTTGTTGAACGTCTGGGTATCGTGTTCATGGATATGTCCCGAATCAGCCAACATCAACACACACAAATCACGTGTAGCACTGGTACATATGACACTCCCCCGGAAACCCAACTTATACACATAAGGTATCAATCCTGCATGATCTATATGCGCATGGGTCAAAATGATGTGATCGATGGTGGAGGGATCAAAACCAAGATCACGATTCATGGCATCCGTATCAAGCCCCTTGCCCTGATACAAACCACAATCCAATAAAATTCTTTTTCCACTCTCGGTGGTGATCAGATGCTTACTCCCTGTAACTTCGCGAGCAGCTCCATAAAATTTTATCTTCATCCGAAAATATTTTTAAATGTTTTTTAATTGCCGTAAAAATCAACCCCATAAGCTTCTATTTCATGCAGCATGAAAATGAAATAATCATCCTTCAGAACCGTTTGTGCACCAATATCCTCATTTTAAACTGAATGACCGCGGTATGTAACAACTTCTCAGTTTTCATTTACTTGCAACAATGTATAAGAACTCAAATAATGAATCAATTTGCACGCAAGGTAATAAAAGCAAACCAATGTTTGTTGAAAAGCATGTTAAATATTTAAAAAACGTATAGGCTTATTTTGCCGAATCGACCTTTGAACCTAAACGTAATTTAAGGTATAATTGGACAAAAGCTATGACCAGCGCAATAAGGTTACACAGGATGATAGGCATCGAATCCAACAGCCATCCATATATTTCCCACAACGTGCAATTGACAATGTATACAATCACCATAGCCATCGAAATATCATCGACCCTACGGGTTCGGTACGACTTATATACCTGAGGCAACATGAGTATAGTACCCACGGTAGCTGCTGCATATCCAATAATATCTGTAATGAGTTGCATATACAAAAATTTTGTGCCGAAGGTAAACATTTCTCATATTTTGCTAAAATATGTTTTATTGTTAACAACAAAAAATTAAACTTTCAGTAGTGATTTGATTCAATGCATGCCTAATATTGTTCACAATCGATTAACCCAGACCAAATAGCCAGAATAATTGCAACATATTATATATCAACACACTAAAGTACTAACAAAATTCAGCGTTTCCGCATTTTTCCACTTAAAAAGTAAAAAATTACACTTTTTGTAAAGGGCAAAACCGTACCTTTGTGCTCTTGAAAACTAAATAAAATGGACACAGGAATGACAAAAGATGTAACTACAAAAGCAGCAAACAATATTCGAATACTTTCGGCTGCGATGGTTGAGAAAGCAAAATCGGGACACCCGGGAGGAGCAATGGGGGGTGCTGATTTTATTCATGTACTTTACACAGAATTTTTGCGTTACGACCCCAGCGACATGAACTGGCATATGCGCGACCGTTTCTTCCTGGACCCTGGTCATATGTCGCCCATGCTATATTCGGTACTTACCTTAATGGGGCATTATTCGATAGATGATATTAAAAATTTTCGCCAATGGGGGAGTCCTACCCCTGGTCATCCCGAGCGCGATGTAATGCGTGGTGTTGAAAACACTTCGGGTCCTCTGGGTCAGGGACATGTAATGGCCGTTGGTGCAGCCATTGCCGAACGTTTCTTATGCGCCCGCTTTGGCGAATGGATGTCGCACAAAACTTACGCATACATCTCTGATGGAGGTATTCAGGAAGAAGTATCACAGGGCGCTGGTCGTATTGCTGGGTTCTTAGGATTGAGCAACCTGATCATGTTCTACGACTCCAACGACATTCAGCTTTCCACCGAAACCAAGGCGGTAACCTCCGAAGATACCGCCATGAAATACCGCGCCTGGGGTTGGGAAGTCATCGAAATCGATGGCAATAACGTTGACCAAATTAGGGAAGCACTCCGAAAAGCCAATGCTCAGACCGAAAAACCAACCCTTATCATTGGCAAAACCATCATGGGTAAAGGGGCTGTAAAAGCCGATGGTACCAGCTTTGAACGTCAGTGTGCTACACACGGTATGCCCCTGGGCGAAGCAGGTGCTTCGTTTGAAAAAACCATAGAAAATCTTGGTGGCGACCCTCAAAATCCATTTGCCATTTTTCCCGAAGTTGCCGAATATTACCGTCAGGTTAGGGAACAAAAAATAAAAGAAGCTGCCGAACGCAAAGCTTTACAGGCCAAATGGGCTAAAGAAAATCCCGAACTGGCTGCCAAACTCGAACAGTTCCTCTCGGGCAAACTTCCCGAACTTAACTTTGCCGAGATAGCTCAAAAAGAAAATATCGCTACCCGTGCTGCTTCCTCAGCTGTACTTGGCTACCTGGCACAGAAGGTCGAGAACATGATTGTTTCGTCAGCCGACCTGGCCAATAGCGACAAGACCGATGGCTTCTTAAAATATACTACAGCTTTTACAAAAGGTAACTTCAAGGGAGCTTTCCTCCAGGCAGGAGTAAGCGAACTTACCATGGCTGCCATCTGTAATGGTATTGCCCTGCACGGAGGCGTATGGGCAGCATGTGGTACCTTCTTCGTTTTCAGCGACTTTATGAAACCCGCCGTACGTCTTGCAGCATTACAGGAATTACCCGTTAAATACATATGGACGCATGATGCCTTCAGGGTTGGCGAAGATGGTCCTACGCATCAGCCTGTTGAGCAAGAAGCCCAGATTCGACTGCTCGAGCATCTCAAAAACCATAGCGGACACAACAGCATGCTGGTACTACGACCTGCCGATGCCTACGAAACCAATGTGGCATGGAAAATGGCAATGGAAAATACTAAAACGCCTACCGCTTTAATTCTCTCACGTCAGAATATCAAAGACATCCCAGCTAAACCGGGGTCTACCCGTTACCAGGATGCTCTTGAGGCACAAAAAGGTGCTTATGTAGTTCTCGATTGTGAAGGTAAACCCGACGTTATTCTCGTTGGTAGCGGTTCGGAGGTATCGACACTCTATGAAGGTGCTCAAAAGCTTATTGCTGAAAAAAAACTGAAAGTACGGGTAGTATCTGTAATATCTGAAGGTCTTTTCCGTAATCAACCCGTCGACTATCAAAAATCGGTTATCCCCGACAATATCCCTGTTTTTGGTCTTACAGCTGGGCTACCTGTTACCCTAGCAGGACTGGTAGGACCCAAAGGGCGCATCTGGGGACTCGACCATTTCGGATATTCAGCACCCGCCAAAGTACTCGACGAAAAATTCGGATTCACCCCCGAAAACGTCTATCAACAGGTGCTGAAATACTTGAGTGAATACAAATAATCTGCTTTACCTCTCCTACAAACGCTTTGCATCTTAACAAACGCTTTGCATCTTAAAGATGCAAAGCGTTTTTATTAAAGCGTTTTTTTTAATTTACTCTCAAACGTTCAAAAATTATCGCTACTTTTAAGAACCCAAATGTATGCTCAATCATGGATCAACCCCATCTAAATCGGCTGATACGGTTGATGCTGATGTTGGTAGGTAACCGACAATCCACAACCGAACTTGCTCGAAAACTCGATTGCAATGTACGCACCATTCAACGCTATCTCGAAAGTCTTAAAATGGCTGGATTAGTGGTCGAATACCATCAAAAGGGAATTCCTTTCCTGAGTACGAGCAAAGGCCCATTAAAACAACTTAGCGACCTGGTGCAGTTTTCGGAAGAAGAGGCCTTTATTCTGCACAAAGCAATCGATAGCATAGATGCTAAAAGTGCATTGAAAATGAACCTAAAGAAAAAGCTATACAACATATATCACTATTATCCCTGGATGGCCGAAATGGTTGTCAAACCCGAAATTGGAAATAATGTCGAAAAACTTACCGAGGCTATCCAGGCTGAACTATGTGTGGAACTGGTTTCGTATCGCTCGTCACACAGTAATCTGGTATCGAATCGTATCGTCGAACCCTATGAGTTTACTGTAAACTACGAACAGGTATGGTGCTATGAGCATGAATCCCAAACCTGCAAATTGTTCAATGTAGCACGGATTGGTGAAGTAAATATTCTTCAAAAACCCTGGCAATATCGGGAAAAACATCAACGTCGCTTCGTTGATATCTTTCGCAATTCACACTACGAGTATATTGGCGAAATTGAGCTAAACCTTAACGTTAGGGCTTATAATTTGCTCATTGAGGAATACCCCCTTTCCGAAAAATACCTGAAACAGCAGTCCGAAAACATATGGTATCTTAAAGCCCCCGTATGTAGTTACGAAGGACCTGCCCGATTTACCCTGGGATTACTTGAAAATATCAGCATTCTCGGCGACAATAATTTCCTTACCCTTATTGACCAAAAAATTTTTTCCCTGCAAAAATGCATGCGACAGAACCTGTCGCTTTGAGTATTTAAGTTTGTAGCATTGTTTCAAACCCTCAAAACAATTGGCTATGAACATAGGAATTCCATGCGACTGCCTGGGCAGTAATAGTAAATACAGGGGTAAATATCCCTTTCCAAATTTTCTGAAAATAATCGATGGAAACGTCGTGGGTCTCATCGTTCCCGAAAGTGTCAAAAAAAACACCGAACTATACAATCTGGCGCTCCAGGAATTTAGCGATTGGTATTATTACGGCTGTCCACACTATGGTCATTTTCTTGCCCATACAAATAACATCCGCTTTTATCCCGAAACTATAACATTAAAATTTGTTGCATCCCGTAGGGAAATACCCTTATTGTACATGATTTTTATTGATGCGCTAAAACCATCGAGCTATTTTGAACCAAAAGTTTACATCCCATACAACCAACTCGACAATCTGATTGATGAGATAGAATTCAGTTTAAACCGAATGGATCAGGTTACCATTCCCTGCCTTTGCAAAATGGAACCCTTTGAATACTCATATCCATATGAGAATATATGCATGTCGGATAAAAATCTTTTTTATGAGTTTTTCCCCTGCATATTTTTAAATGATACAATCACATTTTTAATGTATGATAGCTACCAATTGCCTCAAAGCCTATTCAATGAATATCGACAAATCTTTGCCCATCAAAACTTTATACCTCGCAGCGAAAAGATCTTGATTACAAAACATTTTTTTACATTAAAACTAAAAAGCGCCCCAGGTTGGACACGCGTTATTGACATACCCACCGGCCGCTTTATGGATTTTCCTGACAATAAATTTTTGCTTTCGCACGAATGTTCTGGCGAAAATGACATTTGCACTGAATTCAAAGTACTCCCTAAACCTTTCAGTTCAAAATCATTTTTTGAAAACCACTTTAAATATCTTATGGACCTTATTAACAAGGCTAAGAAGCACAAAAAACCTATCATCGGAATTGATTACATGTGTGATTTTATCAAGCGCGACAGGTTTGCTGATGAAGATGATTATGAATAGAATTCCAGCTTAATACTACATACAGTCAAATTGTCACTTATTAAAATATTGATAATATTATATTTATAAATACAAAAAGTCATTTTGTCATTTTTTTTATCCTGGACAAAAATTTGTCTATCCTCCTTGCAGAAAGGAGAAAAAGACTATGAATCTGAATAATTTTACACTTAAGGCGCAGGAAGTCATTCAGCAAGCAGGCATTATTGCTGAGAATAAGACACATCAGGCCATAGAACCTGTACACATCATGAAAGGATTACAGGAAAAAGCCGATGATGTGACCAACTTCCTTTTAAAAAAATGTGGTGTTAACACCCATTACTTTTACTTAGCCCTTGACCGAGAACTTGATTCACTGCCCAAAGTTAGCGGTGGCGAGCAATATTTGTCGTCCGATGCCAGCAAAGCTTTACAAAAGGCACTTGAGCATAGCAAGCAACTGGGCGACCAGTTTATTGCAGTAGAATCCATACTCTACGGTATAGCTACTACTTCAAATAAGGTAGCTACCATGTTGCGCGATGCTGGCCTAACCGAAAAAGACCTAAAAGCAGCCATTGCCGAGATGCGCAAAGGAAGTCGAGTTACCTCGCATACTTCCGACGACACCTATGATGCCTTGAATAAGTACGCCATTAACCTCAATGAGCGTGCTCGTCAGGGAAAGCTTGACCCCGTCATCGGGCGCGATGAGGAAATACGACGTGTAATTCAAATTTTACTACGTCGAACCAAAAACAATCCCATTCTCATCGGAGAACCCGGTGTAGGAAAAACGGCTATTGCTGAAGGCCTGGCACATCGGATTGTCAGCGGCGACGTACCCGAAAATCTAAAAACCAAGCAAATATTCTCGCTCGACATGGGCGCCCTTATTGCTGGAGCAAGCTACAAGGGACAGTTTGAAGAACGGCTTAAGAGTGTGGTCAATGAAGTTATTTCGTCCGACGGTGAAATCATCCTGTTCATCGACGAAATACACACCCTGGTAGGCGCCGGAAAAAGCGAGGGAGCCATGGATGCTGCCAATATCCTCAAGCCAGCATTGGCAAGAGGTGAATTACGAGCCATTGGTGCTACCACATTTAACGAATACCAGAAGTATTTCGAAAAAGATAAAGCGCTTGAACGTCGTTTCCAAACCGTTATTGTTGATGAACCCGACAAACTGAGCGCAATTTCCATACTTCGTGGGTTACGCGAACGATACGAAAACCACCATAAGGTTCGTATCAAGGACGAGGCTATCATCGCGGCTGTCGAACTTTCGCACAGGTATATTACCAACCGTTATTTGCCCGATAAAGCTATCGACCTGATCGATGAGGCTGCATCACGTCTCAAACTCGAGATGAATTCAGTTCCACAGGAAATAGACGACCTGGAACGTAAGATAAAACAGCTCGAAATAGAACGTGAAGCACTCAAACGCGAAGGTGACGAAGAAAAAGTAAAACAGATTGTCGCTGAAATTGCTAACCTGGAAGAGCAACGTAAACAGCTTCGCTCGAAATGGCAGCAAGAAAAAAATATTGTTGAAGCCATTCAGCATAATAAGCAAGCCATCGAGGAATATAAATTTGAAGCCGAACAGGCCGAACGTGCAGGTGACTATGGAAGGGTAGCTGAGTTACGATACGGAAAAATTCAGGAGGCTCAACGAAATATCGAACGCTTGCAAAATGAACTTGCTCAGCTACAGGGCGACAAGCCGCTCATTAAGGAGGAAGTCACTGCCGAGGATATTGCCGAAATAGTGGCCAAATGGACAGGCATACCTGTAACGCGAATGGTACAAAGCGAAAGAGAAAAGTTATTACATCTGGAAGAAGAATTGCATAAACGCGTAGTAGGGCAAGACGAAGCTATTGCTGCGGTAGCCGATGCTGTACGACGAAGCCGTGCAGGTCTGCAGGACAGCAAGCGTCCCATCGGGTCGTTCATATTCCTTGGTACCACAGGGGTAGGTAAAACCGAGTTGGCCAAGGCGCTGGCCGAGTTTCTTTTCGACGATGAAAATATGATGACCCGTATAGATATGAGCGAATACCAGGAACGTCACTCGGTTTCTCGATTGGTGGGTGCTCCCCCAGGATATGTTGGTTATGAGGAAGGGGGTCAACTCACTGAGGCCGTAAGGCATAAACCTTACTCGGTCGTATTGCTCGACGAAATAGAAAAAGCGCATCCTGACGTATTCAACATACTGCTTCAGGTGCTCGACGATGGACGTTTGACTGATAATAAAGGACGCGTGGTGAATTTTAAAAACACCATCATCATCATGACCTCTAATATAGGGTCACATATCATACAGGATGGCATTAGCGAGATGAATGACAGCAACCGCGAACATATCCTCGAGCGTATACGTATCGATGTGATGAACCTATTACGTCAGACAATACGACCCGAATTTTTGAACCGTGTTGACGAAATTATTATGTTCAACCCGCTGTCGGCCAAAGATGTACGGGACATCGTGCGTATGCAGTTTAACCTTATCAAAAAGCAGATGTCGGAACAGTCCATTACGATCGATATCTCCGACGCTGCCGTCGATTGGTTGGCTGAAAATGGTTATGATCCACACTATGGCGCACGACCCATCAAGCGTCTTATGCAAAAACATCTGCTAAATGAGCTGTCGCGACAAATTATCGCTGACAGAATTAGCAAAAACGACCATGTACTGGTCGACAGTTTTGGGGAAGGGCTGGTACTTAGAAAAATAAATGCACCAGTAACCCAATAAAAGCAAAGATACTTGACTCATAAAACAAAAGGGGTATCACTTAATAGTGATGCCCCTTATTTTATCCATTAAAGCACCATCAAGGTAAAGTTACTCGCTTTAATAAATGGTCGGAATTTATAAGTAAATCAATGTACTGGGCACGTTGGTATACAAATGGATCGTGGATATTCTTATTGGAAAGTTTACCTTTAAAATCGGCAATGGATTGAAAACCTTTTTCATCCATCCATTTCGAAATTTCCTCGAGCATACGCCCAATTTGCTCAAACTTGTTCTGATACACCATGCTTACCACCTGAACGGCGTCGGCGCCGGCCAGCAGCATCTTTATCACATCGGATCCAGTGTGTATGCCACCATTTGCACATATCGATGCAGCAATATGTCCATACAGCAAACCGGCAAAATGCAATGCCAGCTTGTTCTCGGCCGAAGTGCTGAGTTGGTGTGAGGAAACATGCTTCATCTGCTGAATGTCGATATCGGGTTGATAAAAACGATTGAAAATAACAACCCCATCGACCCCTGCCTTGTCGAGGCGTTCTATAAAATTCAGGGGATTGGTGTAAAAGCTGCTTAGTTTAACGCTCACAGGAATTTCAACCGCATTTTTCACCGCCCTTAGAATCTCAATTTGCTGATTTTCAATTTCTTCTGCCGTAACTTCAAAACGCTTAGGAACAGCATAAAAGTTGAGTTCAAGCGCATCTATTCCGGTTTCGGCCAACTGTCGCGCATAATCTACCCACGATTCGTGCAGGATAGCATTTAAGCTCGCTATTAGAGGAATAGAAAGCGTGCTTCGAGCCTTCGACAATTTGGTTAAATGCTCTTTAGCACCTGCATGTTCGAGTCGAGGAAACAGCGTAGTCATTTCAGCATGGCGATAATTGTATTCTTCCAGCGCCTCATCAAACTCGAGTTGCTCGAGCTGAATCTGTTCTTCAAACAGCGACTTAAATACAACCGCTGCAGCTCCATGATCTTCCAATCTTTTCAGATTGTCCGGATTATCTACTAAATTACTCGCTCCTATAATTACGGGGTTGCGAAGGGATATTCCTAAATAATTTGTTTGTAAGTTTGCCATAACTTTATAATTTTAATGGTATATATATTTGAACAAATCGGACAATACAAAAGTTTAATTAAAGCACAATTTAAATGTAATAAAAATAATGGAAAATCCCCAGAAATATTATGACCTTTTGGCATACATCCGACAGTTTCCAAAGGTAGCAGTTGCCTTTTCAGGCGGGGTAGATAGCACCTTTTTGCTGGCTGCTTCCAAAGAGGCTATTGGCGCTGAAAATGTAACAGGAATCACCATTGACGCGCCCTCGTTGCCCCGCTACGAACTGGAAGAGGCTCAAAACATTGCGCAAAACTTAGGGGTTAAGCATATCATTATCATCAGCAATGAAATTGAAGATAACATCCGCTTTAATCCTATTGATCGATGTTATCACTGCAAAAAGGTTGAATTTGGAACTATCATAGCGGAAGCCCGAAAGCTGGGTATATCGGTTGTGTTCGACGGTAGCAATGCTGACGACAAGCAAGATTACAGACCTGGTCAAAAAGCCATTAAAGAGCTAAGTGTGGTAAGTCCACTGCTTCAACTTAATATTACCAAAGCTGAAATCAGGGAATATTCCAGACATCTTAACTTGCCTACCTGGAATAAACCAGCCTATGCGTGTCTTTACTCGCGTTTTCCATACAATACAGAAATTAAAAGGGAAGACCTTATTAAGGTAGAAAAAGCCGAAAAGTTTTTAATAGACAAAGGATTTAAAACGATACGCGTTCGATGTCATAACGATCTGGCGCGTATCGAAATTCATCCCTCACAAATTCAACAGATTATTTCCCCACCACTGGCCGAAGAAATTCATCAAGCGTTGGTGAGTTTTGGTTTTAAGTATGTAACGGTGGATATACTTGGCTATCGAATGGGAAGTTATAACCAGGTTTATGGCATAAAAGCCTAACGACCGCTAAGCTGTTTTACTACTTTTAAGGCCTCGTCCACGTGTCGTTGTACATCGGTCTGTGAGCTAAATACATAGGCTACCTTCCCTTCCTTGTCCACTACAAACGTTACACGTCCGGGAATAACGCCCGAACCAGCTCCGAATTGTTTTCGAACCTTGCCCTCAACATCTGCCAGTAAAGTAAATGGCAGTTTGTATTTTTGAGCAAAGGCCTTATGGCTGGCCTCATCCTGGCTACTTATTCCAATCACCTGTGCACCCGCAGAAGTGAAAGCCTCATACTGATCGCGGAAATAGCAAGCCTGTTTGGTACAACCTGGTGTATCATCCTTGGGATAAAAATAGATAACCAGGCACGACTTACCCAAATGATCCTTTAGCCGAAACTCATTTCCGTTCTGATCCTTTAAAACAAAATCGGGGACCCTATCCCCTACCTGTAAGGGTTCGCCTCCAAAAATACGACCCCAAAACGCTACTAAGGTCAATAACATAAAATATGGCTTCATTTTGCTTGTTTTTTATATAAACAACCACCCCCTTACAAAAGTTTAGTAGATGCATTTTTTAAATTTGGATCTATAAAAAGTCTTAATAGCCTAAAATTTTCGCAAAAAGGACGTTAATGAAAAACAAATGTTAATAGGAACATCTTGAAACCGTATGAAATAAACTGTTTTGCTTAAAAATCACAAACTGCATGTAATTCTTTTTAAGGCATCCCCTTCCATGTAGCTTAACGAAATTATTATTTGTAGTTGAACTACTTACTTCGCAGACAACAATTAAACCTCACCCTGCAAAATCCTTTTCCTTTACAAAAGTAGGAATGAAGAAAGGTACAACAAACTGTTGACCTAAGGTCTTCCTACAGTGGTGAAATAAAGTACATTCTGCACTAACTAAAACAAGCAATAGGAACAGAAAAAACAAATCCACCACCTGGTGATTACAAAATTCAACCCCGCCCAACATCCATAACCCTATTCCTTACATTTTTTCACCATCTAACAGGGATTTCGAATCTAATTTTAGGTAAACCAACTTAAAATTCAAGACCTATGAAAAAACTCTATTTACTCCTGTCAGCATGTGCACTGTTAGTGGGCACGACTTTAGCTCAAAACCGAGCTGTATCGGTAAAAAAAACAGCAACGCCTATCGTTATTGATGGTGAAGAAGATGCTGCGTGGGCAACAGCCGACACCTTTAATATCTGGTACTGGGGTAAAGGTAAAGCAGCTCCTAATGAACTGGATTTTAAGGCTTACTTCAAACTTTTATGGGACGACAATTACCTTTATTTTATTGGTTTTATTGACGATGACTACCTGATGACCCAGGAGAGAGCGGCAGACCTACAACTTCAAGACTGGGAAGTCGACTGCTGGGAACTGTACTGGTCGCCTGGTAACTCCACCCTCGACAACACGACCGAAATGACTCAGGTGCGACTGGCTTATGCCAATAAATCGAGCGCCGACCCAACCGCTACCACTCGACAGGGCTGGAGCGAAGGTAATTTTATGAATGGCACTGACTTTATTACCGCTGCCATGAACGACCTTGGCACAGGATATATTATCGAAGCTGCTATTGACCTTGCCGTAAGCGCCCAAGCTGCTGGCCTCGATAAAATTGGCGACAACAGCGTAGTGGGTTTCAACGCTATTGCCAACGATATTGATGCTGATGAAACTAATCGTGAAAATATTGGTGGTCCGATTGAAGGCGCCCAATGGAATCAAGCCGATACCCTCATGCGATTGACCCTATTGCCGGGAACAGCTGTTATAAATGCAAATACCATTGCATGGAAAGTATATCCAAATCCTGTTGCGAACGAACTTCGTTTTACTGCAAACAGCACTATTACCAGTGTTGAAATATTCAACACCGAAGGTAAACTTGTTTTGAAGGCAATCAAACCCAATGGTAGTGTAAATGTTGCCTTGTTACCTGCCGGTCTATATGCTATCAAAGCAACCGATATCAATGGCAAAACATATAGCCAGAAAATCATTAAAAAGTAACACATTGTATATCGATATCTAAGAAGCCTGGCATAAAGCCAGGCTTTTTGCTTATATCCGAAAATAATTTCAATGAGGAACTCGCATGTAATGTGATCTTTATCTGCATTGATGGTTCGTCGGTAAAAATTTTAGCTTAGTCGAATCACCTCACCCCCTTCCCCTCTCCTTTACAAGGAGAGGGGTGCCCGCCAGGGCGGGGGGAGGATGAAACTGCTTTCCATCATCGCCTCAGCAACTATTTTCTTTCCCCTACTTTCTTGTCTTGATACAAGAAAGTAGCAAAGAAAATCAAGCACAAATGATCCCCTACCCGCTCTGGTCAA
>Ga0116167_1001006_pt1 | contig 26633 bp, 21 predicted proteins | sample AD_JPNMR3_MetaG_FD_89794 | JGI IMG/M metagenome (GOLD analysis project Ga0116167, IMG submission 89794) | Active sludge microbial communities of municipal wastewater-treating anaerobic digesters from Japan - AD_JPNMR3_MetaG | ecosystem: Engineered > Bioreactor > Anaerobic > Digestate | place...
AAAGGAGAAATATAATGACTGAAAGGGAAAGGTATGTAAAAACACTTCTGTTTGAAAAGGTTGATAAGGTATTTTTTTCACCGGGAGGCCCGAGAGAATCAACATTGAAAAGATGGCATTCCGAAGGGCTCCCGGAAGATGTGAACTGGTTTGAATATCTATGTGAACAGATAGGGATTGTTATGGAAAAAGGAACAGGGGAAAAGGTTTATCCTGAAATTTCTTTTGATATGATTCCTCCGTTTGAAGAGAAGATACTTGAGCATAAAGATGGCCATTATATCGTTCAGGACATAAAAGGGGCTATTGTTGAGATTGATGATAATTTTGATTTGAGTTATCTAAGGAGCGCAAAGGATTTTGTAACAAGGAAGTGGCATAAGTTTCCAGTAGGGAATTTATCTGACTGGGAAGATATGAAAAAAAGGTATAATCCACTGGACCCTGCGAGAATTTCTTCTAGTATTAAAGAAATAGGTGAAAAAATAAAGGACAGGGATTATATAATAAGTATAGGGATTGCTGGTCCTTTCTGGCAATTACGGGACTGGTGCGGTTTTGAAAATCTATGTATCCTTATGGCGCAGGACCCCGGCTTTGTAATGGAGATGACAAACTTCTGGAAGGACTTTGTTTTAACTGTTCTGGATAGGGTGAAAGGATATGTCGTGTTTGATAGTGTTGTTATAAATGAAGATATGGCTTACAAGGAAAAGAGTATGATTTCTCCTGCCATGGCAAGAAAGTTTCTCATTCCTGTCTGGAGTGCGTGGTCTTCAAAGTTAAGAGAAATGGGATGTAAGGTGATTATACTGGATTCCGATGGTTACATAGGTGAACTTATCCCCCTGTGGATAGAATCCGGTATTAACTGTTGCGTTCCGATAGAGGTTGCAGCAGGTAACGATATCGTTGAGTACAGGAAAATATACGGCAGTAATATGGCATATATTGGGGGAATAGACAAGAGGGCAATAGCAAAAGGTGGAGAGATAATGAGAAAAGAGGTTTACAGGGTTGTTCCCCCATTGCTGAAGGATGGTGGATATATACCTGGATGTGACCATGGTGTCCCAAATGATATTTCCTGGCAGAATTTTATTGAATACAGCAAACTGCTTGCAGAACTTCTGGGATGGAAATGAAATTTTTACAGGTAGAGATGGAAAATCTTTATCTCGCTCTTTTCGCATCTCATATTTCACGCTTTTCTTGCACTGTCTTCTGTTATTTCTGTATACTGCCTTCAAAGATGCCATCCATAAATAATTTCAGTTTTTTACTATACGCAGAATGTTTCAATTTCTGTATTGCCTTGGCCTCTATCTGCCTTATCCTTTCCCTCGTTAACTGGAAGGCGTTACCAACCTCTTCCAGTGTTCTTGGATAGCCCTCTTCATCAAGCCCGAATCTTAACCGCAGAATTTTTTCTTCCCTTTCGTCAAGTGTTCTCAGTGCTTTTTCCAGTTCTTCTCTTAACAGGGCATGTCTGGCATGTTTTAACGGGTCGGGATGCTTGCTGTCTTCAATAAAATCCCCTATAGTTGTTCTCTCTTCATCTCCCACAGGCATATCCAGAGAGACAGGGTCTGGCCTCATTGACCTCTTTATAGTCCTTACCTTGTTTATTGATAGATGCATCTTCTTTGCTATCTCTTCTTCTGTTGGTTCATCGTTCTTTGATTGAAGGATATACGCCTCAATTTTTTTCATCTTATTTTGCTTTTCAATCATATGGACAGGTGTTCTTATAACAGCAGAGTGGTCAGCGATGGCCCTTGTAATTGCCTGTCTTATCCACCACGTAGCGTATGTGCTGAACTTAAAGCCAGTTCTGTATTTGAATTTTTCAACAGCCTTCATCAGCCCTATGTTGCCTTCCTGTATAAGGTCAAGTATTGAAAGTTTCGGGTTGTTATATCTCTTTGCGATATTTATTACAAGCCGCAGGTTTGAATTGATTAATCGCGCTTTGAATTCCATAAGTTCTCTTTCATATTTCTCGCATTCCTTCCTGCTGGGAGATTTTTGTTTATACAGTTTCTGTAGTTTGCTTTTAGATTCTTCAATCCCCCTGGCTATTGTAACCTCTTCTTCATGTGTAAGAAGAGAAAAAGTGCCTGCACCCTTCAGATATGAGCGTAGAGGATTTCTTGCTTCTCCCAGGTCTAACTTTTTCTCCACTTCTTTTTCTAATGGAAATGGCTCTTCTTCATCAATATCTATGTCCCAGTAATCCAGCTCATCAAATAATTCAAGAATATCATCCTGGTCAGTAAACTCTGTAGGTAGTATCTCATTAATCTCATCCCAGGAAAGGTGCTTCTTTTTCCTTCCGAGTTCTATAATCTCGTGGAACTTTTCCTCCTTGCTATTTTCTGGAACGGCACTTTTTTTACCTTTCATATTCATGCTCTACTCCTTTTTCAATTCAAAAAGCAGGTTCTGAATAATTTCCATCTCCTGATAGTATGAAATCCCCATCTCCTTTTTCTCTGTTATTTTCTTTTTTGTCTCTTCTAATTCAAGGGATAGACAGTATTTATGTATCTTCTTCAGGCAGTCCTGAAATATCTGCAGTTTTTTTTCTTTCTCCAGTTTTTTTTCTGTCAGGGTGGCTTTCATAAATGCCCCGGAAAGCCACATCCCTGTCTCTTCATCCAGGTGATTTATAAGATTTGCAGGTGTAATCTCTACATTGTTGTTAAGGAGCTCCCTGGAGGTGATAGCCACTGCCTCCAGTTTTTTTGTCAATCTACCATTCCATTCAAGAAATTGTTGCCAGTAGGCATCTTCAGATAATATTATCTCCATCAAAAGATTCTCAGCATAACTGTAAGGTGGCTCTTTCTTTACCTCCTGCCGTAGTATCTCATTTTTGCTACTCTGTTTTTTGCTGTCAATATACCTTCTTAAAATATTCTCGTCCAGGTTGAGTTTTGTGGATAGGGATTTTACATATTCAAATCTTTCAATCTCGTCCGGAATAAGAGATATAAGTCCTGCAATTTCCTTTGCAACAGAGGATTTACCTCTGGGTGTGTTAATATCATATTTCATTGAACCGATATTCAGCGCAAAATCAAGAAAGTCCATTGCCTGTCCCATTAACTTTTTAAACGGCTCTATTCCATACTCATCTATAAATCTGTCAGGGTCAAAATTTACGGGTAGCAGACATACCTTTGTTTCAAACCCCATCTTTAATATACTTTCCAGATTTCTTAAGCTTGCATTTATCCCTGCTTCATCGGAATCAAAGGCAAGAAGAATTTTTTCGGTGAACCGCTTTAAAAATCTCAGATGTTCATCGGTAAGAGCCGTTCCCATAGGAGCTACCGTATTTGTAATTCCATTTATATGGAGTTTAATTACATCAAAGTATCCTTCTACAAGAAATACAAATTGATTCTCTTTAATTGATGTCTTTGCCTGATAAATACCATACAGCAATTTTCCCTTGCTGAATACCTCATTCTCACCTGTATTCAGGTATTTTGGCTGCTGCTCATCGTCCATCGCGCGTCCGCCAAAACCAGTAATTCTTCCCTGGATGTCAAATATAGGAAATATAATCCTGTTTCTGAAAGTATCTGCCTCTCCATCTCTATTTATCAATCCTGCATTTATAAAGGGCTCTTTATCAAGTTTCTTTTCAAGTATTTTCTTTACAAGGTAGTTTTTTACCCCTGGTGCAAAACCAAGATGAAAGTTCTTTATATCTTTTTCAGTGAGGTTCCTGCCTGTAAGATAGTCCATTGCACGATTACCCTGTGATGAAAAAAGTATTTCTTTATAACATTCTGAAGCGAATTCATTTGCCTTAAAAATTTTATCTTCTTTTACATCATCGTTGGATTCTGAAAGAGTTATCTTTACACCTGCTTTTTTCGCCGCAAGTGCTACTGCCTTGGGGAAAGAGATATTGTCCATCTTCATAAGGAATCTTATAACATTCCCTCCTTCGCCGCATCCAAAGCAATGAAATATCTGCTTTTCAGGATTTACGATAAAAGAAGGGGTTTTTTCCTGATGGAAAGGACATAACGCCTTGAAGTTCCTACCTGTTTTTTTCAGTTTCAGGTATTCAGAGATAACCTCTACTATATCAATCTTTGAAATTATTTCTTCCAGTTGAGTAGATGAAAACGTCCACTTCCCCATTTTCTATTGCCTGCCTTTTTGATAATAAAAGTTATACCTTCCAGTATTATATATGTCAAGGGATGTGATATAATAGCGTAATACTTATGAACACCGTTAGATAACCGTTAGATATGAGTAGAGAGCAAAAAAAGCAGTTAATAATTTTAAGTTTTACGTTTTGGCTTTCAATAACTATTCACAAAATATATATATTTCCGAAGGGGGTATATATGGAAAATGAAGTATTGAAAGATTATCCTGTTTTTCATGCTGGTATAAAGAAGGTTATGCATCATGAACTGGGAGTTGAAATCAATAGCCAGACGTCTGTGAGGTACATGCGTTTTTTGAGAAAGGTGAGCATTGATAAACTTGAACTTCCACTTCATGTTTACGGACGTGGTGCTCCGGCAGTTCCTGTACATCCCGCCAGGGTTGTCGTTTCAGTTCTTGATAGAAAAAATATGTGCTGGTCGCCGATTAAAATTGCTGAATTTGCGCCGCGGGATTCCATTTCTGGAAAAGGGTTGAACCAGAAGATGTCAGCGGCAGAGATGGATGAGTATTTCAGAAACGTAATCAATAATGGGCCTCCTTACATAATAGAATTGAACGGTTTAGAAACAGACCATCTGAGAATTGAATGCGAAAGAGAACATCCTGTTTGGCCCAACCATGGAGAATGCAATGGTGGCCCTTATAATGTGCCTTTCGGGCTACTTAACCCATTGAAAGCGATTGGAAGAGTTATCGGACCGCTTCCAGAGAACAGAGAATGGGTAAGACCATTATCTGTGAAAAAGAATAAACCTTATGCTCCTTCGGGAATGTCTGTTCATGAACTCCCGCATATGATTCTTTACAAAGGAAGATATTTTTCAGCAGGTTTTTCCACTGTAAGACCCATGCTATTTCATCTCGGCTGGGATGTGGAAGGCGGTGATTTATCTGAAACCAACAGGCTTCTGACAGTTCGGCATTATTATGTTCAGCAACTTTTAGGTGGTTTAAGCGGTCCTCTACTGCGCACCCTTGAAAAGGACAATCCCTGCTGGTTCTGGAACGGTGAGATAGAGATATCCGGCGATAGGATTGCATACAGGAATATTGATTGTGACGAAGGAATATCTCTTGATATCTTTTTTAATGTCAGGGAAGACGGAATGCAGATTGAAATATTGAGCAGGTGTGACCGAACTATACCCGCTATTGAATGGGGAGCATGGCGTTTTCTTTGGGACCTTGAAAAAGGTATTACTTCAACAGCAGGTATTCCGGATATGAGAGAAGGGCGTAACGGAAAGGTCATGCTGCCTGCTTGTTTTGTGGGGTCAGGAGCAGGATGTCTGTTTTTTGACAGGATTGAAGGGGATGAATGCTATATTCAGACAGAAATCTACAGATACCTGTGGAAAAATTGCCGTTCCGATGACATAGTATCTGTTCCTCTATCCGAAAAAGGTGGGCCTATTATACTGCCGGAAGGTATGAGAAAGCTTGTCATAGATTTTTCTGTTGACAATCTCTTACCGGAAAACACAGGAACGTTGAAGGAAATACCTGCCTCTCTTTCCCGTACATGGTCATCAATATTTTCTACTTTCAGGGCTGAAAAAGGAGGGTTTTCCAATAATGCCAATTCAGTTAATTGTCATCAAAACCAGTTTGTTTGTGCCGACCTTGTCCCTTTTACCATCCGTAGAAAAGGCAGTTTTGACCCACTTGCCCTTGCCATTTATACGATTGAGCGTGCAATTCTTGATGGAGGGGGTTATGGGTACCACAGGAATCTTTACATGGATTCAGACCCCGTACTGGTTTCTGCGGCAGGGAGAATATTTCAGGTACGTGGTGATGTCGGATGGCTGGAACGTATAAAACCCGGAATTATCGCTGCTTTTAGACGCATGATTTCCAATATTGGAAAGGAAGGGCTTGTAGTCAACCATGACCTGACAGGTAATTCAGGAAGTTACCGATGGAGCTCAAATTCGTGTGACTGTGTTGGCTTCGGAAATATTGACGCATATGTCAATGCATGGTGCTATAGAGCTTTAAGAAATTTAGAGGCAATTTTCAGGGCATTAAGAGAACAGGAACTGGAAAAAGAAAGTATTAAGTTTGCACAGGGAATAAAAGCCGCTTTTGCAGATAATCTTATTAATCCAGAAACCGGATGGGTTGCTGGATGGAAGAGTTTAGATGGTCGTTTGCACGATGCTGCATACCTCTTTGTAAACGGTCCGGCATGTGCTTTCGGACTGCTTGAACCAGCAATTGCAAGAAAAGCATTGGGTAACCTTGAATCTCTGAGGAAAGAAATAGGACCTCGCAGTGGTGCCTATTTTGGTCTGCCGCTGAATCTCCTTCCCATACCTATGGAGGATACTTATTACTCTCTATACTATTACCCAATGGATACACCTTTTGAAGGTTTTTGTAATGGTTGTCTTTATCCAGGAGGCCTTTACTATATAAGGGCTCTTTCCATATATGGTTTTGAAGAAGAAGCCGAAAGGATTGTCTCCGAACTTGAAAAAGGTTATTACCACAGAGTGTTTAATGGAAGGTTTAAGGAAGGGTTTGAATTCTTTGCATGGGATGGTTGTGAGACAGGTTACGAGGGAACTTTTGGCCCGGCTTTTGCAGGGCTTTACGCTGTGGCTGTACAGCGAGGATATATAAAGCCGCTGGAACCGGAATGGTGGCCCTTATAGGGAAAACACATACTTAAAATATATAGTGATGTTTGAAAATAATTCCTTGAGGTATTATAATTTGGTTTAAATCTAAAATAAATTTCTTAAGAAGTTATGATTGAGGAGGGAATTATATGGGAACAAAACTTGCTTTACTTGGAGGCAAGAAAACGGTTCCGGACGGTCTGAGAGTTGAAAAGTGGCCTATTATCACAGAGGAAGACGAAGAGGCGGTGCTGAGGGTTTTACGCCGGGGAATACTGAGCGGGACAGATGCTCCGGAGACATCAGAATGGCAGAAAGAATGGGCTGATTACTGCGGGGTTAAGTACTGTCTGGCAACAAACAGTGGAACAGCAGCTCTCCATATGGCTGTTGCGGCGGCAGGAGTTGAACCCGGTGATGAGGTTATAACGACTGCCCTTTCATGGACATCTACAGGTACCTGCATAATGCACCACGGAGGAATTCCTGTTTTTGTTGATATAGACCCCAGAACATATAATATAAACCCGGCAAAGATAGAAGAAGCAATAAGCCCCAGGACAAAAGCAATAATCCCTGTTCATCTATATGGACAGATGGCAGATATGGACCCTATAATGGAGATAGCAGAACGTTATGGATTATATGTTATTGAAGATGCCTGTCAGGCACATGGAGCGACATACAGGGGGCGGAGAGCAGGCAGTATAGGTCATATGGCGGCTTTCAGTGCACAGAACTCAAAACTTGTTGCATGTGGAGAAGGGGGACTGTTTGTAACTAATGACTATGAACTGTATCAACGCGCTGCAAGGGTTCAGCAGTTTGGGGAGGAACGTCTTCCGGACGGCAGGCGTAATTATAATGCCTATGGGATGGGATGGATGTATCGGTCACAAGAATTGGTTTCAGCATTTTGCAGGTCGCAATTTCGCAGATTGCATGAGTACATCGCTGTTCTCCGCGAAAACTGCAATTACCTGACCGAACACCTTTCAGGTATTAAGGGCTTACGGACACCATATGTTCTCCCTTATTGCGAACCGGTATGGTGGGACTATAAAATCCGATTTGTGCCTGAGGAATTGGGTTTAGATATCAATCCACACGAATTTGCAAAAAGAATGTCAGAAGCCCTTTCTGCAGAGGGTGTTTTTCTTACACGCTGGGAGTTTGTAATTCCTGATATGACACTCTTTCAGCAAAAGAGAGGATTTGGTAAAGGATATCCATGGAGTTTTCCCGGCGCAAGAGAAATAAGTTATGATGTAAGCCAGTATCCGGAAGCTATGGCAGCCATTCAAACCATCAGGGGAATATACTGTATCAAGCCACCCAATGGACTGGAACTTATGAAATATTATGTTGAGGCATTTTACAAGGTTTTTGAAAACTACAGAGAATTATTCAAATAAGGATTGTTTATGAAACTTAAAATTGGTATGGCTGGATATGGAATGGTAAGCAGATATCACTTTGTTCCTGCTCTGCAAACTTCCAGATGTGCTGAACTGGTTGGAGTATGCGGAACTGATGTGGATAGATGTCGTAAGTTTGCTGAAGAGATGGGAATACCGAAATACTATAAAAACTATGAAGAGATGATTGCTGATAGTTCAATTGATGCGGTGCTTATAGCAACTCCTAACTACCTGCATTGTCCTCAGGTTGTTTCAGCGGCTGCGGCCGGTAAGCATATCCTTTGTGAAAAGCCAATGGCAATCAATATGGAAGAAGCGTACCGTATGGTGGAAGTATGCGATAAAGCCGGTGTTGTTTTGATGGTGGCACACCATCTGCGTTATAAAGCATGTAATATTAAAATTGCAGAGATGATAAAACGTAGAGATACAGGTAGGATCTCTACTGCGCGTGTAAGATGGTCCTTTAACCTGACAAAAGCGGAACCTCGTAAGGACTGGCGTACAAAAAAAGAACTTGCAGGTGGTGGACAGATTTTGAATGTGAATTCTCACTGTGTGGACCTTTTAGTATACCTGTTTGGAAGACCATTAAAGGTCTCATCTTTTATTCAAAAGGAAGCAGGTGCAGAGGTTGAAGAGGGGTCTGTTATTATTATTGAATTTGAAAATGGAGTTATAGGAATTGCTCAGGGATCTTACAGAGAAGAGACACTACCTAACAATCTGGAAATATTTGGGAGTAAATGTTCTATTATAGTTGAAAGCGCCTGTTCGACCGATAAATATGGAAGCATCAGAAATATAACCACCGGTGATTACGAAAAAGTAGAGTTTGACGAAAGTCCTTATGCTGTAGAAATTAACCATTTTGCAAAGGCGATAATGGAAAAATTTGAACCTGTCTCAAGTGGCAGAAGGATACTGGATACAATGAAAGTGCTTATGGCATCCTATCAGTCAGCTGAGACAGGAAAACATATACTACTGGAATAAGTATGGTCTATCAGGATGTTGATTGTTTCAGTTGCTTTAAAAGGTCAAGGGATGTATTAACAATCATCTCTCCTGCTCGCGGGGAGAGTTTACTTGATATGGCAAGGCGTGTTTCATAAGAACCGTTCTGTAATGCCCTTTCAGTCGGGACATACCCGCAGTAACCATTTGTAAGTTCCCAGACCATAGTATTTGCGAAGGGAGAGAGTTTTTTAATTTCTAACTGATATTCTACAAATAGTTCGGCAGGGACAGTTACTATTGCTACATCTCCGAGATGGAATGCAGAGATTTCTACAGGATAGGATTCTATAAAATACCCGGAACCTTCCAGGCGAATTATCCACTCAGCAAAATACCGGTCAATCATTGTATTTATATCCGACATATCAGTTTTATCAATCGGGTGTTCTTCTAAATATCTACATGCCTCTTCCACTGACAGGTCTTCTCTTCCTGCATGTCTTGCCGGTGCGCAGATGAGGGATGAAAAGCCATTTATGGTGATATCTTCATACATATTGCTACTGTTGCCAATTATGTTTAAAACAGTATCTCCAAGTAATTTACCTGTTTTGTCCATAATTTCCAGACGGTCAGCAGATAAATTTTCAGGAACAGAAAAATCAATAGGAGAGGTATTACCACATGCCCCCTGGAAATATAGCACAGGGAAATATCCAAGCTGCTTATTTACAACCCTTCTTATTACTCCCGGGAAATCTGCTGATATCTTGTTTTCCCCGAGTGTTAAAGTGGGGTGTGATGAAAAATTAATTATTGTGCTCACCATATTGCCATCAAGGTCTTTGAACCATATTACCTGAAGGTCTTCATCAGCAGGTCCTTCCGGGGCCTTAACCGGCGGGTCCTGAGGGCCGGGGCTCATAATAACCTTGTTGCCTTCCACTATCATCCGTCTGTTAAAAGTTGCCTTTACCTTGCTTCTTCCATAAAACATCCTGGCTGGAACCATCTTCATAGAAGCATCTCTGGCAGTTTTGATTATTTTAGAAAATATTGTTTCCGCTATGTCCCTATCCACTTCAATATCAGGTAGACATCTGCATATGCTGGGTCCATTATGTGTATGGGTACAGCTTATGGTTACAGATTCAGGTTTTGTTCCTGTAGCACAGGATATATCTCTTCTGAGTTTAAAATGTATTTCATCAGGAAGAAAACACAGGTCACAACTTACGAATACCACCCTTTTATCTCCATTGTCAATAACAACCGCGCCTGTATAGACAGGGTCAATAATTCCATCAGCCCTCCTTACCCACATTGAACCTGCAAGTACAGCAGGGCGTTCGGGAGTTATATCTCCCATAGCAGAACCAATCATCAGTTTACCCATGGTATTCCCTTCGGATGTTTTAAATAATGTAGTTTATCACTGCAATCTTGTTTGTCAAGCAGAACTTGTAAAAATTAAGTGAAAATGGTATAATAGGAAAGACAGGGAAGTAAGATTTTTAGCCATAATTTTTATCCCTGTCAGAATCTGGAGGGAGTTAAATGAGGGAAAGAGCAGAGTATGTGGTTAAACTGACAGGGGATGTCTTCAATGGATATACTGTGGAAGAAAAGATATGGCAGGGAGCAACATCCACAGTGTATAGATGCAGGGGCAGTGGTAGATACGGCAATATAGTAGCGATAAAGGTTCTCCATCCATACAGAAATCATCCATCCCAGATACAGCAGTTTATAAGAGAAGCAAAGATTCAGGCAAGTTTGAGGCATAAAAATATAGTAGAGGTCTATGGGGTTGGCAGAAAGGACCATCTGGTGGCTATTTTTATGGAATATGTGAATGGAATAAGTTTGAGGGTGGCTTCCCAGACAGTAGATATACCTGCAGGTACTTTTATAAAGTTTTTTATAGACCTTGCAGATACAGTGGACTATATACACAAAAGGGGGATCATCCATAACGATATAAAGCCAGAGAATATTATTATAGGTAAGTCCCTCAATATCTTAAAACTGACGGATTTTGGTTATGCAGAAAAATTACACAGATGGTTCGGCAGGAAAAACGGATATAGTGGTGGTACGGAAGGATATATGGCACCTGAGAGAGCAAAAGGACTGAGTGATAAGAGAAGTGATATATATTCTATAGGGGTGTTACTTGATGAATTTCTTAAGGATAAATTGGAAGGGAGAGAAGAGATATATTCAATAATTGTAAAGGCAACACAGAGAGACCCATTTAAAAGATATGCAAGTGCTGCAGAGCTGAAATTCGACCTTGAAACATTATATCTGGATTATCAGGAGAACTTCTCTTAAATGAGAATAGGCATAGTTTCTGATGTCCATGGAAACCTTGAAGCCCTCAATTCAACCCTTCTTTTTCTGAACGGTCAGATTGACTTTCTTGCTGTTTTAGGAGATACGATTGGTTATGGTCCCGACCCTGAAGAGTGTATTGAAATTATCAGGACAGAAGCACACCTGGTACTTAAAGGGAACCATGAAGAAGGTATTATAACAGGGAACTACAGCACTTTTAAAGATATTGCAAGGGTTTCTCTTCTATGGACAGAAAAAAATATATCTTCAGGTTCTTTAATTGCCATTAAAAATTTCAGAGAAAAGGAAGAGGTGGATGATATCCTCTTTGTTCATGCATCTATTTCCCAGCCACTTTTCAAATATATACTGAGTGAAAAAGATGCCGAGGAAGAGTTTACAATTCTGGATAAAACACTATGTTTTATAGGACATACACATATGCCTGCCGGATATAGAAAGAAAGCGGAAGAAAAAAGGATAGAGATAATTCATCCTGATTTTAGCGGTAAGATGGAGATTGAGAGAAAGCAGGGCTATAAATATATTATAAATGTTGGAAGTACAGGACAGCCAAGGGATGGATTTCCCTTTGCCTGTGCTGCCATATATGATACAGAGAAGAGTTTATTTGCACTTTATCGTATAGAATATCCTGCAGAAATTACGAGGAAAAAAATAATTGAAAAGGGTTTACCTTCTATTCTTGCGAGAAGAGTTGTTCAGGGTATATAGCCGTTTTCAAAGTAATGGTTATTGTGATATTATTAAAACATGAAAAAGATAATGAGCAGTAAAGAAATGGAAGGCATTATTAAAAATGTATCTGCCTGCATTAAAAAGGATATGGGACTTAAAAATGTCGCAATTGTGGGAATTAGAAGAAGGGGGGCAGTCATTGCCGACAGAATAAAAAAGCACCTGTCCGCAGGAGATATTCCTGTGGGTTATCTGGATATTTCTTTCTATCGTGATGACTTCAGCACAGTGGATGCCCATCCCGTTGTCTCTGAAACAGATGTTCTTTTTGATACAGATGGTAAAAAGATTTTACTGGTGGACGATGTGCTATTTACAGGGAGGACTATCAGGGCAGCCCTTGATGCACTTACAGATCTGGGAAGACCGGCACTGGTGAAACTGTTTGTTCTTATAGACAGAGGGTATAGAGAACTTCCCATAAGTGCTGATTTTGTGGGGATGTCGGTTAAGACAAAGAAAAGCGAGATGGTAGAGGTAAAGGTAAAGGAGATAGATGGTGTTGATGAAGTTTTAGTTGTGGAGAGAAAATGAAGTGGACACGGAAAGACCTGATAGGTTTAGAAGAACTCACAAAGGATGAGATAGAGACAATTCTTGATATGGCAGTTTCCTTTAAGGAGGTAAGTACCCGCCGTGTTAAGAAGGTTCCACCTTTGAGGGGAAAAACTGTGGTCAACCTTTTTTTTGAGCCGAGCACCCGCACAAGGACATCTTTTGAACTTGCAGCAAAGCGGCTTTCTGCAGATGTGTTGAGTTTTGATGTATCCACATCCAGCATATCAAAAGGAGAGACCATAACAAATACTGCAAAGAATATAGAAGCAATGAAGGTGGACTGTTTTATTGTGAGACATTCTATTGCAGGTGCCCCAAAGATTATAGGACAGAGTGTCTCCTCAGCAGTGATAAATGCAGGCGATGGTTGTCATGAACATCCCACACAGGCACTGCTTGACCTTTTTACGGTAAGGGAAAGGATAGGGAAGATAAAAGGTATTAAGATAGCAATTATCGGGGATATACTTCACAGCCGTGTTGCAAGGTCAAACATCTGGGGGTTTACAAAGTTAGGTGCAAAAGTATTTGTTTGTGGACCACCTACAATTATCCCTGTTGAAATAGAAAAGATGGGGGCAAAACTAACCTACTGTATTGATGATGCATTAGAGAATGCAGATGTGGTTTATCTTTTGAGATTACAGAGAGAAAGGCAGAAAGAGAATTTTCTTACATCCCTCAAAGAATACAGCAGCTATTACGGTATAGACGAAGACAGATATGAAAAGATATTAAAAAACGGTTCATTCATTATGCATCCAGGTCCAATGAACAGAGGTGTAGAGATAAGGTCGGATATTGCTGAAAGAGACAGGTCTCTTATACTGGAGCAGGTTACCAATGGGATTGCAGTAAGGATGGCAGTTTTATATCTTACCATAGGGGCAAGGGGATGACAAACCTGAAACTTTCTGAAGGTATTGATTATGAAAAGGTATTAAATGAGGAGCAACTTCGTATTGTAAAGGAAGGAGAAGGTCCCTGTCTTATTCTCGCAGGACCCGGGTCAGGGAAAACGAGGGTTCTTGTATACAGGGTATGCTGGTTACTTGAAAAAGGTTTTCCCCCATCATCAATACTGCTTGTCACATTTACCAATAAGGCAGCGAGAGAGATGATAACAAGGATGGAGAAACTCCTCGGTTCATATCCTGGAGGACTGTGGGCAGGGACATTCCATCATATAGCCAATGTGTTGCTGAGAAGATACGGGCAGGTTTTGGGTATCTCTTCAAATTATACCATTATGGATGAAGAAGATAGTATCTCGGTTCTTAAGAAAATTACAGGAGAGCCAGATACTATGGAAGGATTTCCTAAACCTGCCGATATAAAAAAGATATTCAGTTTGTCTGTTAATACGGTTGAGAGCATTAAGGATGTTGTAAACACTAGATTTCCTGACCATTCTTCCTTTATACACCGACTTGAAACAATATGGAGCAATTACCAGAAGACAAAAAGAAGGCTTAACCTTATGGACTATGATGACCTTCTACTTTTCTGTTATAAATTGCTTAAAAATGAAAGAACTGGTTCTGTGATATCAGAAAACTTCAGATACATCCTTGTGGATGAATACCACGATACAAATAGATTACAGTCACTTATCCTTTATCAACTTGCCAGGGTTAACAGAAATATAATGGTAGTGGGGGATGATGCCCAGAGTATTTATTCTTTCAGGGGAGCAACAGTAAACAACATTATGGAGTTTACGAGAATCTACCCTGGCGCAAAGATATTCTATCTTGATATAAACTATAGAAGCACTCCACAGATTCTTGATTTTGCCAATAAAAGCATACTCAATAATCATATAAGATATCCCAAAACATTGAAAAGTGTAAGGGAAACAGGGGTAAAACCCGTTGTTGTTAAATGTTACAGTCCCAGAGATGAGGCGCTTTTTGTTTCTCAGCGCGTGTTTCAACTGCTCAATAGCGGCATTAATCCAAAGGATATTGGTATCCTTTTCAGGTCAAGATACCAGGCAGCAGAACTTGAAATAGGGCTTTCAAGATTGAAAATTCCATATATTGTAAGGGGTGGCTTGAGGTTTTTTGAGCAGGCGCATATAAAAGATATTATGGCATATTTCAGGGTGGTTGAAAATATAAGGGATGAGGTCTCTTGGAGGCGGTTATTCGTCCAGACAGAAGGCATAGGGAGTAGAACAGCAGACAGATTGATACCGTATATTTCCGTTATGAACAGCATGGATGAAATTATGGAAGGGATGGAAAAAGGAGACCTTGATATAAGGGCATCCAGTAAACTCAAGGCACTCCTTGCGCTCCTTAAAAAGATACAGAATATAAAAAGCATACCGGCAGGTATTAAACTCATAATGGATTCAGGATATTATGACTATATTGCTAAAAAATATAAAGATGAGACTGAGAGATATCAGGATATAGAGATGCTTAAAGAAATTGCCTCTGCCTATTCAAATCTTACTGATTTTATATCCGAGGCATCTCTACAGGAATACTCAAAGGGAGAACAGATAGAAAAATCTTCTCCACTGGTGCTTTCCACAATACATCAGGCAAAAGGGCTTGAGTGGAAGATTGTGTTCATCATAGGTGTTTCAGCCAACCACTTCCCGCATCCTTCTTCTACAATGGATATACAGGCACTTGAAGAAGAAAGAAGGATATTCTATGTCGCAGTAACAAGGGCAAAGGAAGACCTCTACATTACCTACTTTACCAGGGACTTTTATAGAACATTTAGGGGCGACAGGTCCCTTTTTCTTGAAGAGATACCGGAATATTTATATGAAAAGTGGAACTTCTAATGGTAAAAATTTTAACACTCCTTATATTTTTTATTGCGTATGCAGGTATAGTTATAAAAAGAGAAAAGGCGCTTTACTTTGTATATGGTGCCATCCTTCTCTTTTTAATAATAGGTTCTACAGGGTTGTCAGATATTCCGCGATTACTCAATTATAATGTTTTAGGTATCTTTCTCGGAACCAGTATTCTTTCTTTCCTTTTTGCCTTCTCAGGTATCCCTGCTTTTATGGTGGCTTATGTTTCTGAGAAGAGACATCCCGTATGGTTTGTATATCTGGGTATATGTATTATTACAGGCATTATATCAATGGTTGTGGAAAATATTGCCACAATTATGATAATGGCTCCTGTTGCACTTGAACTGGCGAGAAGGCATAGAATAAACCCTGTGCCTCTTATAACGGGTATGGCTATTTCAAGTAATCTTCAGGGCTGTGCAACAATGGTTGGAGATAGTCCGAGTATTATACTTGCAATGGAATCAGGTATGAACTTCAATGACTTCTTCTTTATGTCTGCCGCAAAATTTTCTCTGACAGCGGGTAGACCGGGCATATTCTTTTTTGTCCAGATAGGGGCGGTGGCAAGTTTTTTTGTCCTGTACCTTTTTTTCAGAAGAGAAAAGGGGATAATGGAACCGCTACCGGAGAAGAAGGCAATAAAGTCATATATACCACTTTCTTTAATTATCTTTATGCTGGTTTCACTTGCAATCAGTTCTTTTTTTGGCGATGGATTCAGATACTTTCCTGCTGTAATATGTCTTTTCTACGCTGCCTGTGGACTAGTATGGTTTTTTATAAAAGAGAGAGAAGAAAAGTTTGAGCTTAAACATATTGACTGGGAAAGTTTCTTTCTGCTTGTAGGTATCTTTATCCTTGTTGGAACACTGAAAAATATGGGTTTTATTGAGGATATTGCGGTTTTTCTTCAAAAGACAGGTGGTAAAAATCCATTTATTCTTTACAATATTATTATCTGGGGTTCTGTGTTTGTATCTTCTTTTGTGGATAATATACCCTATACAATGGCAATGATTTCAGGCGTACAGATACTCTGCCAGCGGTTGTCATTAAATCCCTATGTATTCTTATTCGGGCTTTTACTCGGAACCTGCATAGGTGGGAATATCACACCCGTTGGTGCAAGCTGTAATGTGGTGGGTGTGGGTTTACTTAAGAAAAACGGCTATAAGGTCTCCTTCAAAGATTTTGTTAAAATCGGTTTTCCGTTTACAATATTAGCAGTACTGGCCAGTACCCTTTCTATGTGGACGATATATAGTGTTAAGTAGCGAGAAAAGGCAATGTTTAAACAGAAGGTAGATTATAAAAATAAGAAAGAATTTGAAGAGGCGATTTTAATAGAGAAAAAGAGGGGGACTTCTGATTTAGAGATCGGCAAAAAATATGGGGTTACATTTAAATATATTGAGCAAGTTATCACTCGTTCTCAAGGAGTTAATATAAGTGCTTTTAAACTGCATAAAGAAATAAAAAGATTTTATCCTGAAGATTTCAAAGAAGAACATACCACCGTCTGGAGTTTTAAAAAGAGAGGGAATTGGGCAACTCACAGTGGTGAGTATAGGGGGAATTGGTCTCCTTATATTCCAAGAAATGTAATTCTAAAATATTCAAAACCAGGAGAGTTGGTTTTAGATTACTTCTGTGGAGCAGGAACTACCGCTATAGAATGTAAACTTTTAGGGCGGAGATGCATCGCACTTGATATTAATGATAAGGCAATTGAGATAGCAAAGAGGAATACAAGTTTTGATATAAAAAATGATCAGTTATTTCTACTCGGGGAAAATGAGTGTAATACCTACGAACCCGAGTTATTTGTAGGGGATGCGAGGGACTTATCTTTTTTAAAGAACTCTTCTGTGGATTTAATCTGTTCCCATCCCCCTTATGCTAATATCATTCATTATACCAATTCAAAAGAAGGAGACCTATCATTTCTGGATATAGATGATTTTTTAGTGGAGATGTTAAAAGTCGCAAAAGAAAGTTATAGGGTGTTGAAGCCTGGCCGAAAGTGTGTCATTTTAATAGGGGATCTCCGCAGAAAAAAACATGTGATTCCACTGGGATTTAAACTTATAGATGTTTACTTAAAAGCAGGTTTTATGCTTAAAGAACTTGTTATTAAAAGACAGCATAACTGTAAAACAACAGGTTTCTGGTATAAAAATAGTATTAAGCACAATTTCCTTCTTTTATCTCATGAGTATCTGCCAATCTTTGAAAAACCTGCAACACACACCTGTTCAATCGTAAAAGAGGAAAAAATTGATTATAATTTACCGGTTCCTACTTCAGAAAAACCTATTTTTAAAAAAAGATTGGATGAATTTGAAACTACAACAGTGTGGTTATTCCCGGAGAAAGATTTTGAATATATATTAAACAAAAATGTAATTGATAGGTATTCAAAAAACAGAAATTATTCAATTATAACCTTTGAATCCGAAGGTAATGTAAGTTTAAAAGATAAACAAAAAGGAAGGGACCTTCTTTTCATTAAATCTCCTTTTTTAAAGGATATCCATTCCTGTTTGGAAGTGGAATATTATCTAAAACAGATAGAAAATATTGTAGATCAAGGAGTGCCACATTTAAATAATGGAGGATTTCTTGTCATCCAGACAAGAGACGTAAGGGTTAATGGGTATATAGAACCTCTTGCTAAAAAGATTGTAGATATGTTAAAACACGACAATCTATGGCTTAAAGAAATAATAGTTGTGACTTATGAAAATTTGAATTCAGAAAATCAAAAATCGGAAGAATATTTAAAAATAGCACATCAGTATCTCTTAGTATATGAGGTTAAAAAATGAGAAAAGTTCTTATTTTTTTGAAATCTATTTTTTATTATCTGATGGCATCTTATAAAATATGGAGAGTTAAAAAATTACAGGAAGATGACCTTATTTACACAACTGCAACAAATATTCAGATCGGAGTCTATCCTGGTAAAAAACCCGAATCTCCCTATGACTTTATTGTAAAGTTTAGAGAACCTAATAAAAGAGAACGCACTCCTGCTCATATTCATTTAATAGTTGAAATGTATGTAAAATATGCTTATAATCCTTTGCTTACTCTTCGATTGAAAGAGCATATTTTAACAATGTTTAATTCAATAAGTCCAATAAATACCTTTCCTCCAGCACTTCAGTTTTTTAAACCAGAACATATTGAACCATTTAAAGAATTAGATAAAGTAGGAGAGTTCACAGTAGAATTTCTACTTGTCATAACAGAACTACTAGCCATACAGGAGAAAACAAATTATCCGAGTGGCTCTTTGACAGAAAGTCTTTATGAGGACTTCGGAGTAAAAGATAGGTTTTCTGTAGTCCAAAAAGCAGTATTGAAAAGATTAAGATAAAGGGTATTTTAAAAATAAGGAGGGACAGAAATGATTGAGATAAGGCGTGCGATAATAAGTGTCTCTGATAAGAAGGGTATCGTTGAACTTGCAGATTTTTTGAGTAAGAAGGGCGTTGAAATTATCTCAACAGGTGGAACTGCAAAGGCATTGAGGGATAGTGGAATAAAGGTAAAGGATGTATCAGAGTTTACCGGTTTTCCTGAAATACTTGACGGCAGGGTGAAAACCCTCCATCCAAGAATTTATGGCGGCATACTTTCAATAAGGGACGATAAAGAACACCAGAAGCAGATGAAAGAAAATGACCTTGTCCCCATAGACCTTATCGTGTGTAATCTCTATCCATTTGAAGAGACACTTAAACGGGGTGCATCCCATAATGAGATTATTGAAAACATAGATATAGGCGGTCCTACAATGATACGTGCTGCTTCAAAAAACTATAAATATGTCTGTGTGCTTGTAAAACCAGAACTCTATGCAGAGTTTATAAAGGAAATGGAGGAAAATAATGGTTGTGTGAGTGAAGATTTTTCATTCAGGTGTGCTATGGAGGTATTCAGGCATACATCAAGGTATGACTTTGCTATTGCATCATATTTTTCAAAGAAGGTAGAAGGAGAAAAACCACTGCCTGATGAGATGAACATACGGCTTATAAAGGTGCAGGACTTAAGATATGGAGAAAACCCTCATCAGTTAGCCGCCTGGTACAGATTTTCTGATAAAGAATTTCCACGACAGCAGTTTCAGGGCAAGGAACTTTCATTCAATAACCTTCTTGATATGGAGGCAACCTATATACTTGTAAACCAGTTTTCCCTTCCTGCCTGTGTTATAGTCAAACATACAAATCCCTGCGGTGTTGCTGTGGGGAATGATTTGTCCACCGCTTACGAAAAGGCGCTTGAGACAGACCCGTTAAGTGCCTTTGGAGGTATTGTGGGATTTAACAGGAAGGTGGAAAGAAAGGTTGCTGAAAAGATAGTGGAAAGGTTTTATGAAGTTGTCATTGCACCTGACTATGATGAGGATGCTCTTGCTGTATTAAGAAAAAAGGAAAACTTAAGGGTGATAAAAAGCCCGACAGATATAAAATTGAGGTACGACTTTAAAACACTGAACGACGGACTACTTGTCCAGACACCAGACGATAAGGAATTTGAGAAACTTGAGGTTGTGACTAAAAGAGCGCCTGACGAAAAGGAGATGACAGCCCTTAAGTTTGGATGGACTGTATGTAAGTTTGTAAAGTCAAACACCATAGTGCTTGCCACAGAGAACCAGACCACAGGAATTGGTGCAGGGCAGATGTCAAGGTATGACTCTGCGAGGGTTGCTGTAATGAAGATGAGGGATAACTTCAAGAAGGAGATAAAGCCCCTTGTCTGTGCTTCTGATGCATTCTTCCCATTCCCTGATAGTATAGATGTTTTGAAAGAGGCAGGGGTGAGTGCCATTATCCAGCCAGGAGGTGCATTGAAAGATAAAGAAGTAATTGCTGCCTGCGACAGATACGGTATTGCAATGGTGCTGACGGGTATGAGGCACTTCAAGCACTGAAAAGTGACTGGAAGATTAATGAAAACAGATATAGATGTAAGAATTTTACTCTGGTCAACAATAGGATTCTTTGCAGGCATATATCTTTTTTTAAATGGCTTCAGAAGATTATGGGAAAAGCGGCTTATCCAGAATATACCCACTTCAAAGATTCGTTCCATAGCAATGGGACAGGTTGAAATTCAGGGTACTGCAATTGCTGATGTTCTCCTTACAGGACCATACACAAAATCTCCCTGTGTCTTTTTCCACATCATTGAGGAACACCTTGTAAGAACAAAAGATTCAGCACGATGGGTTAAGGACCTTGATGTAAAGTCAGACATTCCATTTTTTGTTCAGGACGATACAGGTTCGGTTATGGTAGACCCTTCAGGAGCGGAGACAGACCTTCCGTTAAGATATACGAACATAGAAGGAAACAGGAGATATAGAGAATGGAACCTAATGGATAAAGAGCCTGTCTATGTTCTTGGCACTGCAAAAAGGGTGGAGGGAATAGAGGAAAAGATACAGAGTGAGGTAGAGAGACGGATACAGGAAATCATAGAAAATCCCGAAGAGAAGATAAAACTGGACATCAATAAAGATATGTGGATAGATGAGAAAGAGTGGGAGATTGCAAGGGAAAAAATCAAAGAACAGGTGAAGAAGGACTTTGAAGATGTTAAAAATAACCTTCAACAGAGCAGTCATAATATACCAGGACACCTTCAGAATATAGTGATAGGCAAGGGTGAACTGGACAGGCACTTTCTTATATCAAATAAAAGCGAAAAAGAACTTGTAAACAGTTATAAATACAGGGTATTTTTCAGCATCTTCGGCGGTGTTGTACTTTCTCTGGTATGCCTGAAAATACTTATTTATTATATTTTCAAAATTATTATAAAATAGGGATTGAAAAAGAGGAGGAAAAAATGGGAATGATTATAATTGCGTTTGTGGCATTTGTAGTAATAGGGATTTTTCTGTATTTTGTGAGTATCTATAACGGACTCATAAAACTCCGCAGGGATATAGACAAGAACTGGTCCAATATAGATGTGCTTTTGAAACAGAGGCACGATGAGATAACAAAACTTGTAAAGGTATGTGAAGGGTATATGAAGTATGAAAGGGAGACCTTAGAGAAAATAGTGGGATTAAGAACAGAGTATCTTAAAGCCAGTTCAGTTGAAGATAAGGAAAAGATAGATACAGCAATCACAGGTGCGCTAAAAACCATCTTTGCAGTCGCTGAAAGTTATCCTGACCTGAAGGCAAACAACAACTTTATACAATTGCAGAACAGAATCAGCGAGATAGAAAATATGATAGCGGACAGAAGGGAACTTTATAATGAGAGTGTCAATGTCTACAATATAAGGATTCATCAGATACCGGATATGATTGTAGCAGGGATGCTTAACTACAAAGACAGGCCGCTTTTTGAGGCAACACCTGAAGAGAAAAAAGATGTGGATATAAAATTTGAATTTCCAAAGTAAACGGAGGATAAGAAGATGAAAAGAAAAATTTTACTTTTTATCTTTCTGCTGACAACAATACTTTTTGCACAGACTCCCTTACCAAAACCGCCTAAAAAGGGAAAGATACCGCCGAAGCCCCTTCCTGAGAAAAAGACACTGGAAGTTCCTCAATCTCCGCAACCGCAGTTTGAGGAATTTAAAGAACTTACTCCCAAAAAGACCATAGATATAAACCGATTGAGATTAGGACACAGTTTTCCGAATATACTGAAGGGTATGTATATCACTGTGGATGAAACCAGAGGCAATGTCTATCTTACAGGGATTTTAACAAATGATATTTATGAGGTGTCCTGTAATACAGGTAAGGTTCTTCGTTCTTTTGATACAGCACTCAGTGGTAAACATTATGTAAGATTGGCAGTTGAACCGGTGTCCAGAACTCTTTTTTATATAACAACAGATGGAGAAGTTATCTCTTTTGACCTGAAAACAGGGACGAAAAAGGGAAGATATTCCTATCCGGGAGTGAAATCTGGAGGAAAGCAGGAAAAACTTATATTTCCTGAGGCAATGATTGATAAAAACTCAAATCTACTTCTGCTTCTCTGCAGGGATGAAAACTCAATATATGTTTTTGATGATAATCTAAAACTGGTGAAAAACATAAAATTTCCTGATGTTCCCATCTCTTTCTCCTGGTCGGACTTTTACAGTTCTGTGGTTGTCTCCTCAGGGCAGCAGAACAGCCCTGTATTAAAATTTTCAAAGTTAGATGTAAGCACTGGCGCTATAAATGAGATACTTTCTGTAAGAAGGGTGAAGCCATGTGGTTTTGAAAAAATGCTCTTTGAAAATTTCTTCTTCATAACGCACCTCCTGTAAAATTTAATCTATATGTAATCATCCACCGGAACGCCCGGTGAATGGGAAAGTGGGAAATATATGTAATCATCCGCAACAGGCGGATGGGAAAGGAGATAAAATGAATTATATAGGTATTGATTTGCATAAGGATAGTTTGAGTATTGTCGGTATTAATGAAAATAATCTTATTTTTGTTAAGGAAAGAATACCTACTAAATGTATCGGCAAAATTCAGGAGTTTTTTACCAGACCTGATATCTCTCCTTGTATTGTTGCCTGTGAAGCTATTGGTTTTTATTGGTGGTTTTATGATTTGATTTCTGATAAAGTAGATAAATTTATTCTTGCAAACCCTATTGAAACTAAAAAGTATTCCTGGAATAATCCTAAAACTGATTTCCGTGATGCTACCCGTCTTGCTCTTCTGATTATCTCCGGTGAGTTTGAGAGAAATAGGTCTCTTTCTTCTTATGCCCCTGATAAAACTATTAGAACTTTCAGAGAAATGACAAGAACCAGATCTAATCTTGTTTATAGAAAAAATTCTTTTGTCAATAGCGCAAGAAGAATCTTCCTTAAAAATAATATCTCTGGCCCTAAAATCCTTAACTCTTCTACCCTTTGTAGTTTTGTTGATAAGTTCTTTGATAAGTTTAATCAATACCATAGAAAATTGCTCTTTATATACGCTGAAAATCTCTTTTACCTTGAAAGACAAATATCTGAAATTGAAAGAGAAATTTATCAGTTTCTTAATATGGAAAGATTTAATAAAGTCCATAAAATTCTTACTACAATACCTGGAATTGGTGATATGGTAAGTGCAACTCTTATAAGTGAAATCGGTGATTTCAAAAGGTTTCCAGAACCATCCTGCCTTTGTTCTTATGCAGGTATGACTCCGAGAGTATTTCAATCTTCTGAAACTATTAGATACGGAAAAATTACAAAACAAGGGTCTGTCTATATAAGAAAAGCCCTTATTAATGCAAGTTGGGTAGGTGTAAGAGAAAGCGAAAGGATAAGAAAAATATTTATAAGGATTGAAAAGAGAGCAGGGAGAAAAAAGGCGATTGTTGCTATAGGTAGAAAGATGCTTTGCTGGTCCTGGCATCTTGTTATTAATGAAAAGACTTGGGAAGAATTTTGTAAAAGAAATCCGACAGAAAATAGGTCCGGGATGACCTTGCAGTGGCTTTTGAATCAAAGAGATGAATCTATTAAAAAGAATTCGGTAGCGTGAATAAGGCTCCCGGACCTGCGTACTAGTCCTGGTGCAGCTTTGACTGCGAATAGTTGATTGCTGATGTCGGAATAGAAAATTAGTATGACTAAAATATTTTTTGACAAGGAGGTATATATGAGAGTATAATAATATAAACTCCAAAACCACATAGTTAAAACCTTTACTTCTCTTCATCTTTCCCTCCTTTTCCCCTCAGAGTTTTTTGAGAGGATATATGTTTTATTCATTATTTTAACGCTTTCTCTCATAACAAGTGTGGGTTTAATAAGAATACTATAAACTGGACTCTCTTCCTTTGCTGACAGTATATGTACAAGCTGCCGCACCGCCTCTCTTCCTGTCTTATCACGGTGCGTATCAACTGTTGTTAAAGGTGGTAATGTATATAATGATTCGCTTATATTGTCAAAACCCACAATACTTATATCCTCAGGTATTTTTATCTTTTTCCTTTTGCAATAGTTCATAATATGGATTGCACGGTAGTCATTTCCTGCAAAAATAGCGGTAGGTGGATTTTTTAAACTCATCAGGTCTTCAAATGCCCTTTCATCCTCTCTTTCTTTTATACCGGATGTCTCTTTTATGAGTGCCTTATCGCAGATAATCCCATTTTCTTCAAGTGCTTTACAATAACCATGGAACCGAGGAGCAAAAGATATACTGTTCACAGGTCCAAGAACACAACCTATTCTTTTATGTCCTGAAAGGATGAGATACTCTACCGCAATAAATGCGCCATATTCTTTGTCAACCCTTACACAGGGAAAAGGAAAGTCCTCGTCCATAAGAACTACAAAAGGAAGATTATGTTTCTTCAGGAATTCACACACAGAATTCTTCACTCCATATAATAATATAAACCCTGTTTTCTCCCCGATAGAAATATCTCTGTTAAAATATTTTTCTGAAATAAAATCAACTTTTACACCCAGTTCCTTTACCGCATCCAGTATGCCAGAATATGTTTTAAACACAACCGGATTCTGAAATGTCCTTTCTGTATATCCCCTGGGAATTATTACCTCAATAGATATATCTTCTGATATCTTTTTAACAATACTACGTCTTCCCCGACCTGTCTCAATAAGTCCGTCCTTTTCAATTTCTTCAAGTACCCGGCGGGCAGTAATCTGGCTTACATTAAATCTTTCACAGATTTCTCCAATGGTATAAAATTTTTCTCCAAAGGGCACATCATTTATCTCTTTTGCAAGTTGCTCTTTTATTCGCTGCCACAGCGGTTCTTCTGTTTTACTTTTACTGATTACTATTCTGTTCATTATTATTGCCCATAAAAAGCAACATCATCTACTGTCGCTTCTCCTTTTTCAACCCCGATAACAAATATACATTCAATTATCTCATCATCTGTAAATTCTATGGTTCCTTCATATTTTTTCCACTCGTCTGTAAGCATAAATTCTTCAGGTGTAACCTTCCTTAAATTGTATTTTTGTGGCATTGTCGCAGGTAGATAGGTATAGACATAAACTTTAAGCGTGCCATTACCTTTTGCATATAAACTGAATCTGTTGGGTTCCTTCAGGAGAACACCTGGTTCACCCGGGATTTTCTCTCTGTGTACAGTATATTTTCCATCCATAACGGCAGCATATGTCTTGGTTGAAATGAAAAGGGCCCTTTCTCCAGAATGCACTTCTTTACCGGGCGTACCTTTTACATATTTTAACGCAGAAGCACTGCCCTTATACCACCCATTAGATGGATTTGGTTCCCATCCAGCAGGCATCTCTACCATATCTCCTTCTTCAACTTCCACCATACGTGCAAGTAGTTCTTTGAATGCCCAGCGCTGTGTTGTATTTACAAGTGTAACTTCTTCAAAACCTGGATTTTTTATAAGATTTTTACCTGTTGTTGCTTCCTCCTCCGAATACATAAATACAGCAGAGACGCACCAGATTATCATCATTATTCCTTTTATTTTCATTTTGCTCCTCCTGCTATTTTTTCTATTTTTCCGGTGTAATAAGCAGTATCACAAAATTTTCAGCAGGTATCTTTATGCCTTTATCTTTCCAGTCAGATAAATCTGCATCCCTGTATTCATCTCTTATAGATAACATTTCTGGCAGCCCAAGTTTTTTACAGTCAATAAATAGATGGACTGTTTTCTCTTTAAGTGTCGGATTCCCTGCAACCGCTATAATCTTTTTTTCTCCCGGAATTCTGTAATAACTGAGCATTACAGAGGCATCATCCACCTTTATAGCAGGGTTCTCCCAGTATCCTGTGAATATTCCACCTTTCTCAGGAATTGCATCACTTACCACCACATTATGTTTTTTATAAATCTTATATACTTTCTGTATAGGACCAGGGGGGATATAGGCAGTAAGGCAATCAATATCATGTGGAAGTAGCATCGCAAGCAATTGCTC
>Ga0116167_1001042_pt1 | contig 26195 bp, 22 predicted proteins | sample AD_JPNMR3_MetaG_FD_89794 | JGI IMG/M metagenome (GOLD analysis project Ga0116167, IMG submission 89794) | Active sludge microbial communities of municipal wastewater-treating anaerobic digesters from Japan - AD_JPNMR3_MetaG | ecosystem: Engineered > Bioreactor > Anaerobic > Digestate | place...
GCCCCACTTGAATGGCATGTACCCGTTGCCACGCCCAAGGCCAATGGAATGGAGACAGTAGGTGAAGATGTTCCCCTCATGCTCGGCCTGGAAGGTCCCATCGGTCCGGACGCGCAAGGTCCAGATGCCGGTTGTGACCTCGTAATCCCAATCGGGGAGGGTGGATTCCACCAGGGTGGTATCCACCTCGGCCAGATGGCCGGAGGCGTTCCGGTAATATTTGGGGTAACTCAGGAAGGTCATGGTGTTGGGGCCGGTCTGTTCGGCGTATTCCGAAACCGGCGCGGGGTAGGTTGCCTCATCCCGCGCCATTAACGGGGGGAGGGGGGTGTAGCACAAGGACCAAAAAGCGATGATGAAAAAGGCCAATCGTTTCATATTTCGCTCCTCCTTGAATGATCCTGTTGCGCATCAAACATATCACAGCCAAAAGCATGTTGTCAATCAAGAAATAAAAATTATTAAAATACATTAATATGATCAAAATAATCGACATATGTAACTAATAAATACGTTCACAGATCGGATGTATCGGGCAATCCCCCCCGCCCTCCGGTCCATCCTGATTCCGGCAAAATCCCCTCCTCCCCTCCCCGGCAGCGGCCCCGGGTGAGGGAAAAACGCCCCGCCTCTTGTAAAAATAATCAAGAATCGCTGAAGCCCGCCGACATTGATAACCAGGGGTTTCCCTTTCGTTTCATCTCCGTTGGATGGATCCGCCCGTGACCGGCATGAACCACGAATCCGCGCGCGATCTTTTCGATCAAGGCGTCAGCTATTTCCACAAATGCGAGTACGGACAGGCCGCGCCCTATTTCGAGGAAGCCGTCCTGCTGGAGCCGGATTTCTCGGAGGCGCTCTACAACCTGGCCTGCTGTTACGCGATGACCGGGCGGACGGATAAATCGCTGAGCTATCTCAGCCGCGCCATCCAGTTGAATCCCTTCTGCGTCGATTGGGCGAAGGAAGATCCGGAATTCCAGCCGCTGAATGAACATCCCCTCTTCCAGCGGTGTGTCACGGGACTGGGGAAAGTTGTCTTGGACAATCCCCCGGAAGGGCTGGAATCCCCGGCGGAGACTATCCCGGATTCCGTTGAGGCTTTCCCAAAGGAGGATCAATCTCCCGCGTCCGAATCCGACACCCCGCCGGACGAACCGCCCGCGGCTCCACCCGTTCCCACGGCATCCCCTCCCTCCACGGGAGAACTGCCTCCTTGCGCCCGGTGCCAGGGCCTTTTGAAATTGGAACCGCGCTCTCCCTATAACCGGATGCTCGGTCTGGGGATGGTAGCGGCGGGGATGCTGATGTGGTTCGGACTGTTGATTTCCTGTATCGGGATCTTGGGTTTTCCCTTGATTCTCGCCGGGTTATACAGCCTGTCCCGGACCCGGGAAACCTGGATCTGCCAGAATTGCGGAGCCACCGGCGCACTCTGCGGCCAGCCGCCGGACTCCCAGCGTTGAGTGCGGCAGCCATTCCACGGATCCTGCTTGCATGACACACCCTTCCCGCGGCCGGGGCGGACTCCGGGGTTTTGGACCGGGGAACGGAGGAGGGGAACCGGTGTCTCATTGGATGGTTACCGGTTGGTTGGAGAAATTGACCTGGAGTTCGATTTGGTCATTCGCTTGCGCCGAGTCATAGGACCCGGTGAGGTTGCCGTTTTCATCATAGTACGAGATCTCGATACAGACGCCGGGCGGATTGGCGCCGGACCGCGCGAAGCGGATAAACGTGGGCTGATCGCATTCGCTGATGGTGGTGAAGAAAAATCCGTCGAAGGTCTCGCAATGGCACCAGTTCACCAGGGGAATGTCCTCGAAGGTGATTTTCACGGATTTGTATTTGAATTCTTCCCCGCGGGAATTGCGGGAGAAGTGATCCATTTCCGCTTGGCCGGAGATGGTTCCCGGCCGGGGATTCGTCCAGGTGATCCGGCCGCCGGAATTGTTTTCGTAAATGAATTCGCTGGAGATGGCGACCGAGTAATCCACGATCGGATAAAAAGAGACCCAAACGGATATATTGTCTTTCCACGGATCGATTTTCGCGGCGAATGACTCATCGATCCCGTAGGGGTAGGCGTTGCTGGTTTCGCCAAGGACCGTCACGGTGACGGGGCCGGTTTTCGCACCATCGGGAACCTGTACGGCGACGCGGGTGTCTGTCCAGTAGAGAATATTCGTTACCGCTTTCCCGCCCAAGAGAACCTGGCCGGCGCTGGGATTGGTTCCAAATCCCCGGCCGGAAATGACCACCATCGCCCCCACCGGCGCGCTGTCGCAGGTGATGTCCTCGATGACGATGTCGGCCGTGGTGATTTCGGGCCAATGGAAGCCCAGCGTGTCGCGGACGGCCACAACGAGCGGGTCGGTTTTTTTGATGCTGGCATGGGCGAAACTTTGCTGGGAAGCGGCATAGGGGACGGGCGTGGGGTTCAGTTTGACCCCCTGGGTGGCCTGAGGGCTGTCGAGACGGTAGACCTCATAGCCGGCGATGAGATCCGTTGGGATATTGCCGATTTCTTTGGTACTCCACAACACCGCGCCATCCTGGATTTCCAGGATTTCCGGCTTGAGCAGCAAATAATATTGGCAATGCAAGTTGGCCGGCATGGGGCTACCGTCGGCGAATCCCCGGTTGATGAAGGCCTGTTCGAAGGAGGCCGTGCCGCCCGCGCCGAAAGGCTTCACGGCCAGGGGATTGGTGAATACCCAGGTCTTGTCGAGCGGTTCGTGCGTCTCATACCATGCGTCATCGGATCCGGCGGGGGCATAGGTCAAAGTGGAGGTGACCGCCAGCCCTTCGCCTTGGCAGCGGTCATAGCGGGCCACCAGGAGCCCTTCGTCCGGGATTTTCGTTTGTAAGCGGAGGTACGCGATGGACAGGGAATCCAGCCGCCTTTTCAATTCCATATAGAGGGAGGATTTTCCGGTTTGGCTGGAGTAGTGAAAGGTCCGGCTTGCGGCTTCCTTGGGCGATAGATAGGCTATGCCATCGGCCGCCAGGCTGTCTTTGATGCGGCCATTCAATCCCTCCGTGCCGGGATGGTTGGGATGTGTCAGAATGAATTCCCCATATTCCTGGAATACCGACGATAATGTATCCGCGGAGGCGGAGTGGCTTTGGATGGCGGTGTGGAGATTGACGCGGTCATTGGTGTTATAGAAGCGTTGATTCATGACATCCGCCACCACGGCCTCGCCGGGGTATTTTCCGGTTTCCAGCCAGTCCAGAAAATGCGCCAAGGTGTAATAGCTCGCTTCTTCCGGAGCGGTAATGGGAACACTGAGGTATTTGGCCATGGTATCGGACCAATACGCCCGTTTTTCGGCTGGGTCCATGTTCATGGCCACGGCGGAATAATAGTTGGCGGTGGCTTCGAAAAACCACAGATTGTTAAAGAACCACGCCGCGGGTTTCCCGCCGAGGGAATAGTAATCGCCCTGCAAGTAATGGCACAGCTCGTGCGCGGCGGTGCCCCGCATCTCTTGCCAATGTTTCAACCGGGTTTCATGGATCTGAATCCGGCCGCTGAGCCAGCCCCGCGGCGCGGAATTTCCATCGGACGTACCCAGATCGCGCACATAGACATCCAAGGTGTTTTTCCCGATCAAGCCGGCCGTGGGATCGTTGAAAACCGCGCTGCCGTCGTCCCGCTTCAAGGCCAACAAGCCGCGGAGGGCCTCGTTCAGGGCTTTGTCCAGATCCTCGATGTAATCGGGCACCAGCGTGTCTTCATACGCGCCGCTGCCCACGGCGCTCCAGGCGGCGTCTTTTTTCACGGTCCGGGGATCATAGTGAATTTTGAAGTTGGAGCTTTCATGGGAAGTGATGAATTCATTGCCAATCAAGGGAATATAGACCCGGAATTTTCTTTTATACGTGCGCCCGAGAAAGACTGGATCCCCTGTCTGATTGACATCGGCCGACGAGGGAAGCAATCGCTTCGCCGCGGCGGCCCCGGGCTCCCACGAGGGCAGGGTCAACCGGAACGTAAGCAAATTCGTGGACGGATCATATTCCGCCAACGCTCCCAAGGGCTTCCATAGGCCTTCGGTTTCGTCGAAATACTGCACGCCCGCCAAGGCCCAATCCACCATGTCCCGCCATTCATTATTCGCGACCGGAAGAACCAGCACCAAATCCGAATTGAAATCGCCTTCGGTTTCGAGGGTGAGTTCATATTCGCCGGACATGACGGCATATTCCTCCGTTTTTAGATTGGAAGGGCCGGCCACCGGGTTGAAGGCTAAATGGATTTCGCTGGAGGTAAATCCCGCGGGAATTTCCACCGCGGCCTGATCCGGGAGGGTAATTGTCCCCCCGGCCGCGCCATCGACTACCACGGGGATCATCGGCGTGGGGGTGGGTTGGGGTACCGGCGTGGGCGTGAAGGCCGGGGACGCCGGCGTATCCGCCGGCGTGGGGGTATTCGCGGGCGGCGGTGTGGGCGTAGGGGCCGGCGGCCCGGCTGTTTGATACGCGAAGGCCGCCCGATCCAAACTGAATATTTCCACCGAATCGATCCAGACGTGGATGTCCTTCGCGTTCCCGGCGGCCGCGGCTTGGATGATGGGAGTCACCAACGTCCCTTCATCCGGCTCATAAAGGATTACGATTTCCCGTTCTTGCGGGGCAAACGCGTGGGCGGTGGCCGGGATTTGATACGCGATGGAGCCGTCCGCGTTCTGAAGTTCGCCTTTCAGCGCGCCCAGCGCCAGGGCCACCTCGGGGGAATCCACCCGGACTTTCATTTTCAGCAGGAGGGGATTTCCTTGCGTTTCCACCGCCGGGGAAGCATAGAGGAACGCGACCTGCCCGGCCCGCAACGAGACCGCTATTCCCTTGCCGTCCAGAGAGGACAAGAAAGCCGGGGCAGGCAAATCGCCACACTGCACCATCCCCGGCTCCATATTCATAAAGCCTCCGGGGATTTCCGCCCAGCCGTTTTGGCGCAAGCCGTCCTGGCTGAAATCGTTACGGTGGAGTAGCACTGGATCGGGAAAGGGTGGAAGAGTGGAAGCGCAGGCATATCCGGTGGAAGAATAAACCGGCTGTTGCACCGGCACGATTTCCAACCGGTCGAGGTAGACCGTGGTATGGCCTTCCCCGGGCAGTCCGGCCACTTGAACCGCAGGGGTCAGCACACCTTCCCTATCCGGTTGATACAGCAAGACCTCGCGGAATTCCTGGTTCACCGCTTGTTTTGTGTTATTTGGCAGAAGGACGCCGATAGAGCCATCCCATAGTCCCGGGTTGCCTTTCAAGGCGGCCAGGGCTACTTGCGCGCCGGGGGAGCTCGCGCGCATGTACAAACGCAGCAATACCGGCGAATCCCCCGCCGGAATGGCCTGGAGCGCGTAGAGGAACGTCACTTGTCCCGGCTGCACCGTGACCGCCAAGCCCCGGCCGTCGTGGGATTCGGGATATTCGTTCACGGGAAAGTCACGGAAAGCGAAGGTTCCGGCAGGGGTATCCGGCAGAAATCCGCCAGGAATTTCCGCCCAACCGTTCGCGGCCAAATCCGGTTGGTCTAACTCAAAAACCACCGGTTCCGTCAAGCACATGACGGGGGTGGGCGTGGCGGTCCATGTGGGGGCCGGTGTCCGGCTGGGCGCAGGAGACGCCGTGGGGGATGGGGTTGGCGGAACGGTTTCGCATTCGGAGAGATCGGAACCGTTCTGGGGGGAATAGGCCAAACCGGAAACGAGAAAATCCAGGTCAAAATCCGGATCGTGCTCGTACACGGGGTTTCCCAAACGGGCGCGCAGGGAGGATATGGTCTCCCAGTCGTCACAGGTCAGGTTGTTGTAACGTACGTCGGCATACCCGTCCACCGTGGCGGCGATTTGCGGGGCGAGATGGGTAATATCCGTCAGTTGATTGAAACTGCAGTCCAGAACTTTCAACTGAGAGCCGGGGGATACCACAAGAGTGACCATGTCATTGAAACTGCAATCCAGCCACTCCAGCGCGGCATTTTTCGACAAATCCAGATGGGTGATGGCGTTGAGGCAGCAAACCAGCCCGGTGATGCCCGTGAAAAATTCAATCCCCTTCAGGTCTTGAATTTCCATAAAGGCGCAATGCAGCATCCCCGTCTTGGCCGCCGCCTCTGGAGCGGTGAAGGCGCCCCCTTCGGGGACTTCCATGAACCATTCGACGGCAGTCCGGAAATGGGGATCGGGAAAATGTTCCGGCGTGTTGATGTTTTGCGCGGAAACGAAGTTCAATCCGGTGAGTACGAGCCATGCGGAAAGACCATACAGAGAGGATTTGGCCAGCATGAAGATGGATCCATTCCTAGATGTGGTTTCAAGACGGCATAGTGGGGATTTTATCTTGACTTGGCACAAGCCGGAACAGATTTTAAAAAATTCTTTCGGGTTAGGACGGATTGCTGTTTACACGATAGCCGAGAGGAATGGATGCCCAGGGTTGATTCGTCCAGGGGAGCGTGGCTGAGGGGGGGGACTGTTCCCGTATGAGGAGAATCCGGACGCGGCCGTTGTGGAGGAGGCCCTCCGGCTGTACCGCAGCCTGGGGGCCTGGGCCGCTACGGTACCGCAATGGCTGGACCTTCTCGCGCAACGGCCTTTCGAATGGGGAGTACCGGATGGGAATGGAGCAGCCTTCTTGGAACGTGAGAGAATTGAGTTACGCGCGAGGCGGGATTGGGTCTATACACCGGCTATCTTTCCCGGCGCAGGGGATAGTCCGGTGGGATTCCCATTTCGGGCTTCTTTTAACAGCACGATATCTTGCCCGGTGATCAGCCGCGCGCCGCGGTTGCGGGTGAAGTAGCTCCAGGCCCATTGGATCAGCACCAGCACCCGGTTTTCGTACTCCACCAGGTACAGCAGGTGCACGAACAGCCAGATCAGCCAAGCCGGATACCCGGAAAATTGGAATTTTTTGAAATCGGCCACCGCCGCCGCCCGCCCGATTACCGCCATGCTGCCCTTGTCGAAATAGTGGAACGGCTTGACCGGCCGGTCTTGGAGCCGCGCCACGATCCGCCGGGCGGCGTACCGGCCTTGCTGCATGGCCACCGGCGCGACGCCAGGCAAGGGGGCTCCGTGCTGGTGAGCGAAGTGGGCGAGGTCGCCGAGCACCAGGATATCGGGGAAGCCGGGGACGCTCAGATCCGGTTCGACGATCACCCGCCCCAGGCGGTCGAGCGGCACGCCGGTCTGTCCGGCCAGCATTTTCCCGAGTGGTGAGGCTTGCACGCCGGCCGCCCACAAAACCGTCCGGGTGGGGATGATTTCTTGCGCGCCCGCGTGGGTCACCACCACGTGGTCTTCCGCGATCGCGGTCACCAGCGTCCGGACGCGCACCGTGACTCCCAGCCGCCGCAAGCCGGCATCGGCTTTGGCCGACAGCGCGGGAGGATACGGCGGCAGCACCCGTTCGCCGCCCTCGATAAGCAGAATGCGGGCCGAGGCGGGGTCGATGCAGCGAAAGTCGCGGGCCAAAGTGGAGCGGGCCAGTTCGCCCAGCGCGCCCGCCAGTTCCACGCCGGTGGGGCCGCCTCCCACGATGACGAAGGTCATCCAAGCCAGGCGTTTGGAGGGATCGGGCTCGCGTTCCGCGGCTTCGAAGGCCAATAGGATTTTGCGCCGCATTTCGGTGGCATCCTCGACGGTTTTCAGGCCGGGGGCGATGGCTTCCCACTGATCGTGGCCGAAATACGAGTGCCGCACTCCGGTGGCCAGCACCAGGGTATCGTACGGGATGACATCGTCCCGGAGGATGACCTGCTTTTGCCGGAGATCCAAGCCGGTGACCTCGCCCAGCAACACCCGGGCGTTTTTTTGCCGTTTGAGAACCGCCCGCAGGGGGGAGGCGATATCTCCAGGCGACAAACCCCCGGCCGCCACCTGGTACAACAACGGCTGGAAGAGGTGGAAATTGCGCTTGTCGATCAGCACCACTTCCACCGGGGCGCGTTTCAGCGCCTGGGCGGCATACAGCCCCGCGAAGCCCCCGCCGACGATCACCACGCGATGCCGGATATTCAAAATAAATCCCTCCGAGGATATGAATTTCTCCTGTGTGTATTGTATCCGGCGGAAGGGGGACGGAACGGACGACGAAGGACTTGGACGGATGGACCAGGATGAAATAATTCCGACGGTCCGGCATTCCCTGGCGGCCTCGCCCCTGGCGCGTTCTCTTATCCCCCCCGGACTTATAGATTATCGCTTTGTTCCTTTCCTCTTTCTCCTCATTAGTTCCCATTTTTTGCGGCCAGTTCTCTATCAGTAGAAGCGAAGTATCCCTATCAGCCGAATCGGGAGGATTCCGCAGGATGAGCAACGCCAATTCTTCTTTTTCCGGCATACCCGAGGCGTGGGCGGCCTTGCTGAACGTAAGACAGTTGGCCCGGCATGGCGCGCGGCTCACGTCCGCTCTGCAAACGCAATCCCACCAGTTGGAACAACAATCCCAGGAAATCGAGCGGTTGGCGCGCGAAAACCAGCGTCTATCCCGGCTGGCGGACGCCGGCCGGCGGGATCTGGACCGGCGCAAGCGGGAAATTCTCCACCGTCTGCGGGCGGTGGTCATCCACACCGGCGATCAGGAGCGCCTGCGGGCCATGGAGCGGTTGCTGGCCCAGGACGAGACGGAACCCGCCGAGGTGGCCCGTTGGCACTCGCAGGTCACCGCGGAATTCAACGCGCTGTATCCCACGCGCCCCGCTTCCCGGATTGCAGCCGGGATGGCCGCAGACAAGATGGACGCGCGGGACTGGACCGCCTACCGTTTCCGCGCCGGATCCGCCACGTGACATGGAGAGCCAGCGGCGGTCCCGCGCGGGCAGGGCCCCCCTCGTGGGATGGTTATGACGAAAGCAATCCATCCGCCCGCGTTTTGGGAGAGGGTTACGGTGAGGGGAGCCTTTCGCTTCCCATTTCCTCTGCGAATAACCACACAAATCCATGCCAATCCATTAGGGAATCAGGAATTGCTGATCAAGGAGGACCTCATGACCCGAACGATCGACAACCATGGCATCGGAGCGCTGTATGGCACCTTTGCCGTCACCGCAACCGGCGGCGCGTATGACCTGGATTCGGACCATATCGGCGATGCCGTGAGCCTGGCCGGCAGCAACCAGATCAACCACGGAACCGACGGCGGCCAGTTGCTCGGCCGGCTGGAATACGTGGCCGGCGGGCTGGCGACCGCGCAGATCCGGGGTGTGGCGCGGTTCAAGATCAACACCGGCAAAACCGCCCCCAGCGTAGGCAACGGGGTGGTGGTGGATGGTGCGGGGAAGGTATACCAGGCCCCGGCGGTGTCGGGCGATCCGGCGGGGGGCAACATCGCCCGCGGCACGGTGATCGCCGTGGATTTGGTCACCCACACCTGCGACGTGCTTTTGTAATCCCCCTGTCAGCGATTGGAAACGAGAGTCGAATAAGGAGACATTACTCATGTTATTCCCGGAAGAGAAACTGAACACCCTGCCTGAAGAATTGCACCGCGCGGCGGCCATTCCCCTGCATGAGGGCCTGTACGCCGAGGCCGCCCAGCGCGGTTTGGATTTAACCGGTTACCTTGAAACCCTCGATCCCTCTCCCGGTGACGCCCCCCTCGATGCCTTTGAGCGCCAGTTGGCCTTGACCGGCATCCGTGTCAACGGCGACAGCGCGGACATTGTGGACCGTTTTTTCGCTTCGCAGGAAAGCGCGGTCTTGTTTCCCGAGTTCGTTTCCCGCGCCGTGCGCGCCGGCTTCGAGGACTTCACCCCCCTGCGCGCCATTCTCGCCGCGCGGGTCAAGATCGACGACAACACGTACAAGAGCCTCTACATGGATGACTCGGTGTACCAGGAGGGGGAGAAGTCCCTGGCGCTCGCCTCCGAAGGCGCGTCGCTTCCCGCCATCGAGTTGAAGACCGCCGAGCACACGGTCCTCATCAAGAAATACGGGCGGTACTTGCAGGCCACCTACGAGGCCATCCGGCGCAAGCGCGCCAACGTGGTGGCCATTTTCCTGCGCGGCATCGGCGTGCAGATCCAGCGCGACAAGTTCAAGGACGCGGTCCAGGTGCTGATTAACGGCGACGGCAACAACAATCCCGCACCCGCCGCCGATGTTGAAACCAGCGGCACCCTGACGTATGGCGATTTGGTGTCGTTCGTCCTTTCTTTCGCGCCCTACCGCATGGATGTGATGCTCTGCCATCCGGCCACCGCTACCAAGCTCCTCACGGTCGAGCCGATCGCCGAGCCTGCCATCTCCGGAGGATTCCAGACTCAAGGCGAACGGGTGCGGCTCTTCGGCGCGGAGCTGATCGTCGACCCGTCGGTTCCCGATAACCTGATCCTCGGCTTGGACCGCCGTTTCGCCTTGCAGGAGGTGTACGAAACCGGGGTGCTCACCGAAAGCGAACGCCTCATCCGCCGGCAGATTGAAGGCACCGCCATTTCTGAGGTGGCCGGCTTCGCCAAGGTCATCACCAGCGCCTCCAAAGTGCTTGACATCGGCCAGGCGTAAGCAACCCAACCATGCGGGAGGGAGAGGCGGCGGTTTGGCCGTAGCGCGGCCGTCCCGCCGGCTCTCCCCCCGTGCGCCCTGGGTTAGGAAGCAGGGACGGACCTTCGTGTCCGCCCCGGGTAATCCATTTCCCTTCGTCTGTTTGGGGGTTCAACCATGGCGTTTGTATCCGAACACGAAGCGCGGCGGGAATGCGACTTGCGGAACTTTGGTCAAGTGCCGTCGGACCTGTTGCGCTGGAACCTGGAAAAAGCGCACCGGGAAATTCTGGAGCAGACCACGCTGACGGAAGCCGGCCTAATTCCGGACGAGGTCAAACGGTCCGAAGCCTTGTTGGGCGTGTCGCATACCCTCCGGGCGCTGGCGGTTTCCTCCACCCTCACGGCCCAGGATTGGCGGACCAAGAATTTGCGGATGGACGAGCCATCCCGTGTTCAAGGATTGATGGATCTCTCGCAGCAACTCTGGCGGGAAGCCTGGGACTTGTTGCGTCCCTGGTTGAAAACGCGCGCGCCTGGAGTGCTGCTGGTGAGGCCCGGAGACGCGCGATGATCACACTCGGCGATTTTCGTTTCCCCGAAGCCGCTACCGAATGCCAGGTCAGCGTGATCGAGGCCAAAAGCAAGGTCCGCAAGGAAATCCAGATCCGGTCCCTGCTGCGCGCGGATTCCCGCTGGGACCTGGATTTTGCCCTCGCGGCGTTGCGGCACGCCGTGGAGGCCTTTGACAAGCAGGAGGCCGCGCTCTCTCTACATCCCGGCCGCTATTACCACGGGCGGCGGAGAGAGTTTCACGAGACGCCGGTCCCTGCCGGCCTTGCCGCGTGGATCGAATTGCTGGTCCTCACGCTGGACCGGTATGAACGGGGCGCCACGTTGTACGCGCATGAGAGTACGGCCGCGTTCGGCCAGGGCCGCTTTTCGTTGTTCCACCGGGGCAACTGGCTCGCGCCGTTGTTCATCACGTTAGAACCGGAGGCCCCTCTTACCCAGTTGCAATTCCTGACCGGGGACGATTTCCTCACCCTGGAGGAAACCTTACCGGCGGGACAGGTGATCACCGCCGATTCCGAGAAACGCGAACTCCTGGTTCAAGGCCGCAACCGCTACTCCATCGCCCATGGCCGTTTCCCGTTTCTGCGGCCAGGGATCAACACGCTCACGGTCCGGTTTCAGCCCCAGTCCGCGAAGGTCCGCTGTGTCATTCGGTACCGCGATTTTTGGGTTTGACAGGAGGTGCGCATGTCCCAGTATTCATTCTTACAAACCAATGACCCTTCCCCGGCAGCCGCCACCGTCATCACCCGGAGCCAACCGGGGTTCGAAGACGCCCCGCCTTCGAGCGCGGATATGGAGGCGATCAACCGCTATGCCGCCGTTCCGCTGCGGCCGGAGCAGGTTTATGTGCGCAGCATGTATCTCTGTTCATCCCAGCCCTGTTCCTCGGATGGTTGCCGGTTCACGCGCGGCGCGCTGGAAGAAATCGCCGAGCGGATCGTGGGGCAATCGGTGCTGACCGGCCATGACCGTACGGGCTTGCCCCTTGCCCGGTTTTTCAAGGCGGCGGTGGTGGAACGCGGCACGGACGAAAACGGCGAACCGTTGTTCTTCGTCCGCGCCTGGTTCTATTGGCTGCGGGACACCAGCGGCGCGAAGGACCTGCGGCTTAACATCGACGGGGGCATTTACCGCGAAGTCTCGCTGGCGTGGAAATACGACAACTGGCGTTGTTCGATCTGCCAGGCCGCCAACGGTGCGTGCGGCCACCGCCCCGGCGAGCGGTACGGCGGTCAGACTTGCTACCGCCTCATCGGCCATGTCACCGAGGTGCTGGAAGGATCGCTGGTTTATAAAAGCGCGGACCGCGGCACCTGCCTCGCCGGCGCGCGGACCGCCTCATCGAATCCGCGCGAAGCATCCTTTGTGCTGATCTGCGGCGCTGGGGATCCCGTGTTCCACTCCTTGCGGGAGGCCGGTCTCATCGAAGAATCCCATCCGGCCGGCGAATGGCTGGGGCCCCTCGCCGGGAGCGCCGAAAAGCTTTGGGTGCGCTGCCACTCCAAGACGGATGCGAGCCGGATCGCCCAGCAGGTCCTAACACCAGATGGATGTTGTCTCGCGGAGATCCTGCCTGTTTCGGGTAACGAAATGGAACCGCCCGGGGAAATCTGGATCTTCACGCGCGAGGCTTCGCACCGGATCCCGCTTGATCCGTCCGCGGAACGGGAGGTGTGACATGCCGCGCTACGGCCGGTACGATCCGCAAAATCCAAACAATACTTCCGCCATGTTCATCTACCAGGAAGTCCCCCTGACTTCTTCCAAGATGAACCGTTGGAACGGCAATCTGGCGGCCGCCTTCGAACTATTGCATCAGACCGGCGCGCGGCTGCTGGCGCAGGCCGGGCCCGCGGTGATCACGGCGCGTGACGATTCGCCCCTGCGCGTAACTGCTTCTTCGCCGCCGCAAATGACCGTGAGGGTGATGCCGGGCTGGGCGGTCTTGGGAACCGGTTTCGCGGGAATCGCGGAAGCGATGACGGTGCCTCTCGGCGGAAGCTTCACGCCTCCAGGCAACGCGCCCCGGATTGATCTGGTGGTGCTGACGGATCAGGGCGAACTTGAGGTGATCACCGGTTTGGAATCGGATCCGCCTTTCGCGCCCGAAGCACCGGGGGACACGCTGGCTCTCGCGCGGATCGTCCACCGCGCGGGCGCGGATCGGATTCTGGACGCGGATGACGGCCTTCATTCGTATATCGTGGATATCCGTCCGCGGCTTCTGTTGGGCGAGGCTCACCGCCACGCCTCCGACCTCCGGCCGTCCGAACCGCCGGACGGCGTCCGCCAGGCCTTTTCCACGCGCCATGTCTTCCGGCCGGGGACGCTGGATGTATTCGTCAACGGCGTATTGCAGGCGCGGGATGTGGATTATGTGGAAGATCCCGGCCGCCGCGGGTACACCTTTCTGAAGCCTCCCCCCGGGCATTACCGCATTCAGCACCGGTATGTGATTGAGTATGAAGTGGAGTGACACCGGTCGAGCCGGATTATTCCCTCCCCCTTGCCCTCTCCCGGGGGGAGAGGGGATCGGTCTCTGGGTATCGATCCGGCAACGCCATACCCCAACGCTTATGGAACGCAATCCATCTCTCATTGTGTATCCTAACCGTCCGGAATCCCGATTTCGCGGAGAGGACATTCCGCGAAGGAAATGACAATCTCACGAAGGATGCTAATCATGCCCATCATCCATCTCCTTATCGTTTTCAGCTGGTTCATTGCCGCTCTTCCCGCAGCGCCTCAAACCCTCATTGCCCAAGAACAGATCGAAGACGCCTTTCTGCTCAAGACCGGCGGCTTCGTGTACGGCGATCTCACCGCCGCCACCTCGACGATCCGGGCGCAGACCTTGGCGATCGTCACCCAAACCGGAACCTTCCACATCACGCAGGACGGGCCGAACCTGGTGTTGCGGTCCAACGTCGACCTGGTTCTCGATCCCACCGACAACGGCCGCGCCGGCGCGGTGATCGTCCCCGCCACGATGATGGAATTTCCGGATTTTCTCGGGGACAAGATCCGGTTCTTCAGCCATGCCTACAAGATCGGGATTTCGCCTTTCGACCTCGATATCACTTCGGATCGGAACATCAAGTTCCACTCGGACACGGTTCCGGATTTGATGGTGATTTTGGGAGACGAAGGCGATGTGAAAATCAGGCGGGACCTGGAGGCCGGAGGCGATGTGACCGCCGGTGGTGTATTCCAGTTCGCCGAGGACGAACCAGGCGACAAATTGCTCTTGTATGACACGCTTTACCGGCTGGCCATTTCACCCGACACTTTTGATTTCTATTCGGACTATTTCTTCGCTTGGCACAGCGACACCTCGATCAACGCCATGGTCCTCGACGCGGAAACCGGCCGGCTGACCCTGACCGGCCCGTTGCAGCTGCCGGTTTACGGCTTTCTGCCTGATGGCCACGTGGGGGAGCTGATCTATTTCGATCACCCCGCCGATGACAACCAGGACGGCGCGTACATTTACAAATCCACCGGCTGGCACAAGCTGTGAAGGAATGCCATGTAAATATATGAACATAATCCTCCCGATCCCTTGGGGTATTTGGGGGGGGATAGTTTCGGGTGAAAGGATCCTTGGTTTTTCCCTCACCCCGGCCCTCTCCCAGAGGGAGAGGGACTGGAACTTACTCTCCCAGAGGGAGAGGGGAACGACGGGAAAAACAAGCGATTCGATCGATGGCCGGGGGATGCCGCCACCGGTCCCGGCAGGGCAACGCTTCGTGTTCTTCCGATTCTTTCCCGAAAATCGGGATGGGCGCGCATTGAGCGGGCGGGGTTCCCGCGGGCTGGGTCTTTCATGGCCGGACTTCACCGGATGGCGGCTCCCCTGGAGGCTCGCCTTCCCGCGGTTCAATGCGCGGAATGGCATTGGTCAAATATCCCGAAGGAGGTTTCCATGAACGGATCCGAACCCAAATACACCAGCGAATATGTCGAAATCCAAACCTCGCTGGAACACATCCGCACCAAGCTCGAAAACATCGAACACACCTTGCGGGACATCCATCATGCCTACATCAGTTTGGCGCAAAAGGTCGAGCGCAACCGTATCGACATCGCCGGCGTCAAGGCGGGCGCGGCGGTGGTGGGCGGATTGGCGGGAACCCTCTTCGCCCTGCTCAGCCGCCTGCTCTCTTCCTGGAAGGCCGGATGAGCCAGGAGACGGATTCTCTTTGGGGATGGGATACCGCGCCAGCGCGGTATCTTCCCACATCCCGGTCATCTTGGGCATCCTGGCCCACCCGATTCAGACAATCCAACATCACCCGAAAGGAACCCAACCATGAATAAATCCGGACTCGCTTTTCTGCTCGTCCTTTTCTGTTCCATCATCGTCCACGCGCAGTCGTTTCAAGGCGTTTTTGAGAAAGGCGATCTCATTCCCATTTGGGCGCTCTTCGCGGATCACGCCACCGGCGCGCCCGCCGATCCCGCCGAGGCCACGTACCGCATTCTGAAAAACGGCCAGACCATCGCCCAGGGCAGCCTCACGCCGGTGCAAACCGGCCTCGCCGCCGGCACCCACGCCACCGCCGAAGACGATCCCGGCCGCTATGCCATCCTCATTTCCGGGCTGGTCAACGGCGTCACAGCCCAGATCCTGCAGACCTATGACCTGGTGGATACCGGCGCGGGCCCAGCCTCGATTGCCGCTGAAGTGGCCGGCCTCAACGGCCTCACCCCCATGACCGAAAGCGTGTTCGTTCCCTATCAGAGTGAAATCCTCGGCTGGGTCCACGATTCCGCCGCCTCGGTGACGCAGGCCATCGCGGCCCAGATTGAAGCGGCCAGCGCGGCGCTGGGAGCCCGGCTCGGTGAAACGTGGCGGGAATCCGCGATCGCCGCGCGTGAGTTGTCCCGCGCCCGGTTGTGGTACGCCGCGGACACGATCGACACGCCCTGGCGCCAAGTCCCGGCCGACATGCCTTCGCACATGGAGATCGACCTCGCCGCGCCGGATGATCCCCTCTTCACCGCGCCGCTCGAGACCTTCTTCCGGATTTTCTATTACCCTAACGCCACCACCGCCACCAAGGCCTCGCGCGAAATCCGCTCCGCCACGCCGCCCGCCGACGGGATGTTTTACCTGTTGCCGGATCTGCCGTGGTAAGCCAAGCCGCTTCGGAAAGGAGAGATTTCGATGCCGGATCTCCACCCCGATCCCTATCCGCATCCCCTGGATGATCCTCTTCCCCGCCGGACCGGCCGGATGACCGGCCGGCCGCTCGAGGGGCGGGAGGTCATCCTCACCGGGAAGGACTATTCCATTGCGCTGGAAGTCACCCTGCCGCTTCGCCACACGATTCTGGTCCGGTTTCCCCGCCGGCCGTTTTGGGAGGAATGGCCATGAGTTCGCCCATCCGTTTGAATCAACATGACGCGGGAATCAAATTGATCTTCCATTGCCGCGACGAATCGGGAATGCCCATCAACCTGGAGCAGTTGTCGGCCGATTTTTTGCTGTATGACGGTGATACGCTGCTCAACGGCGGCCGGACCGCTTGCGCCAAGCCCGATGCCGCTATGGGCGCCGCCGAGTACACCGTGCAGGCGGCGGACACCGCATCGCCCGGCCTATTGCACGGCAAACTGCGGCTCCATAACGCGGAATTCGAAGTCAAGAACCTGGGCACCATCCCTATTGAAATTGAGGAAGCCGTGTCGTCCCGGCCGGGGGGATTTCCCGATCTGTGATCTTGGTCCTCTTGGTGATCCTGGATATCCTGATTCAGAGTAGACCCAAATCCAACGGCAGGTGTTGAGGGACCCCTTATGCCCGAATTACGCAGAGACCCTATCATCAACCGCTGGGTGATCGTGGCCCAGGAACGGGCCAAGCGGCCGCTGGATTTCGTCCAGGCGCCCATGCCGCCCCGTGCCGGTTTCTGCCCGTTCTGTCCCGGCCACGAAGAAAAAACGCCCAAGGAAATCCTGGCTTGCCCGGCGTTCGATCCCGGCGCGGCTCCGGCGGATTGGATTCTCCGCGTGGTGCCCAACAAGTTTCCCGCCCTGGTTCAGGAAGGCTCTCTGCACCGCGAGTTGCACGGCTTGTACGAGAAAATGACCGGCCTGGGCACGCACGAAGTCCTGATCGAAACTCCCGTCCATGACCAGAGCTTCGCGGATTACACCGGCCTCCATGTGGAAAAAATCCTCTGGGCTTACCGCGAACGTATCTACCAGCTCAGCCGCGAACAGGATTTTGACTATGTTCTCATTTTCAAGAATCACGGCCAGGAAGCCGGCGCGTCTCTCGACCATCCTCATTCCCAGATCATTGCCTTGCCTATCGTTCCGAAACGGGTCAGCGAGGAAATGCTCGGCGCCCGCGATTATTACGATGCCAACGAACGGTGCGTGTATTGCGACATGATCCGCCAGGAAAAAGATGATCCGCAGCGAGTGGTCCTCGAAAACGAAGCGTTTCTGGCGATTGAGCCATACGCTTCCCGTTTTCCTTTCGAAACCTGGATTCTCCCCCAGCGCCACGATCCCCATTTCGTCAATTTGCCGGATGACCGGCTCTCGCATCTGGCCATGGTCCTCCGGGAGACGCTCCGGCGAATCAAAGTGTTGCTGCGGGATCCTCCTTACAATTTCATGCTTCACACCTCGCCTTGCCGGGAAGCCCCGGCGGCGTTGCCCCATTATCACTGGCACCTCGAAATCACTCCCAAACTCACCCGCGTGGCGGGTTTCGAATGGGGCACGGGGTTTTACATTAATCCCATGCCCCCGGAGCAAGCGGCCGCCTACCTGCGGGAATGCGGGAAGGACCATGCCGGTACTGGCAGGGTGCCGTAAGCGATTTCTGGAAGATGCGCGGGGGTGTGTGTTGACGAAATCAGGTTCTGTGGTAATAGAGATAGTTTATTCAATCACTGAGAAGAGAGATCCCCTCCATGAAACCAGCCCTTACCTCCATCGAGATCCCCGGCGTGCGGCCCGCCCAGCGGGGCAAGGTGCGCGATATATTCGACCTGGGTGATGTCTTGCTGCTGGTGGCCACCGACCGCATCAGCGCCTTCGATTGTGTCTTGCCCCAGGGCGTGCCCGACAAGGGCGCGGTCCTCACGCAAATGTCGCTCTTTTGGTTTGAAACCCTCGCGCCGGCCCGGCCCCATCATGTCCTCTCGACCGAGGTGGCGGATTACCCCGCGCCGTTCAACCAATATCCGGAGATCCTCGCCAAGCGTTCCATGCTGGTGAAAAAAGTGGAACCGCTGCCGGTGGAATGCGTGGTGCGTGGTTACCTGGCCGGATCCGCTTGGGCCGAATATCAGCAGAACCGCACCGTTTGCGGCATCCTGTTGCCCGCCGGCCTGCGCAATTCGGACGCATTGCCCAAGCCCCTCTTCACCCCCGCCCGCAAGAACAAGGAGGGGCACGACGAGAACATCTCCTTCGATGAAATGCTGGCCGAAATCGGCGGGTGGGAAGCGGAAGAGTTGCGCGGCCGCAGCCTTGAGATCTACCGCGCCGCCGCCCAATTGGCCCGTGAACGGGGCGTGATCCTGGCCGACACCAAGTTCGAATTCGGGATGGATGGTGACGAGATTCTCCTCATCGACGAGCTGCTCACCCCCGATTCATCCCGTTTCTGGCTGGCCGATACCTACCAGCCGGGACAATCCCAGGAAGCCCTGGATAAGCAATTCGTCCGCGATTATCTCAACCGCATCCAGTGGGATCACAATCCCCCGCCTCCCGATCTCCCGGACGAGATTATCGAGCATACCCGCCTGCGCTACATCGACGCCTACCGCCGCATCACCGGGAAGGAGTGGGATGACGCCTAACGCCCATTCCCAGGAATCCCCATCCGGCCCGTTCCGCGCCGCCCCTATCTGGGTGGCGGGAGCGGTTTTGGGATTTCTGGCGGTCAGTTTTGTCCAGTTTTTCCGCTATCCGCTCAATCCCCCGCTGCTGACGGCCGTCTTCCCGGAGTTTTTCAAGGCGGTGTTCGCCATCGAATGGCGCGTTCCGGAAGGATTTTGGAGCAGCCTGGCGTATGAATCCGTCTCGCTGGTTTTGCATGGCGCGGCAGGCGTGCTGTTTCTGCGCCTTTTCCGGCGCTTGCCTTACTGGGTGGAAATCCCCGCCGCCGGGTTCATGGGAATCGGCCTGGCCACGTTCGTCCTTGAATTGTGGGCCATCTTTTTTTTGTTGAATCGCGTCACCATCCTGCTGTCGTTGGCGGGATTGATCGGCCTGTTGCTGGGATTGAAACGGCGCTGGGGCTGGGGGGAGGCGGATCCGCCGCCGTCCGCCGCTCCGCTCCCGGACCGCTTTCAACGCGGTGTATACGGGTGCGCCTGGGGACTTTTGGCCTTCCTCACCGTGCTCAGTTTCTATCACGCCGTCCTTTATCCCGTGAATTACTGGGACGCGCTGATCCTCTACATTCACTACGGCAAGTTGACTTGGATGCAGGGCGGCTTTCCCGTGCTGGTCTGCCTGCAGGTGGGCTTGGGCCTGGGCGCGAACTACCCGCACCTGTATCCCCTGCACCAGGCCGTGACCGCCACGCTGTGGGGATCCTGGTCGGATCTCTACGGCCAGTTGCTGCCCCCGCTGGCGGGCCTGGGGAGCCTATTGGCGCTGTACTATCTCGCCTGGCGCCTGTTTTCCAACCGCCTGGCGGCCATACTCGCGGTGTTGGCCTTCCGGTCGCTGCCTTACGTCACCACGTATTTTGTCTGGGCGTCCGATTACGCCCTGGTGATGCTCTACACGGTTCTCTTCATGTTGTTTTTGGAGGGATTCATCCGCCGGCCGGATTGGCGTTCCGCCCAGCCCCTGTTGGCCGTGGCTGCCATCCTGCCCCACATCAACTACCTGGGCTGGATCGTCTGGCCGCCGATGCTGCTGGCCTTCGCAGGCGCATGGTGGAGCCGGACGCCGGATTTCACGGGTCAGCGCCGGTTTGCCGCACTGGGCTATTTGGGATTCTGGTTGGCTCTGGGGCTGACCTGGTACGTGCGCAACTGGATCGTCACCGGCAATCCGGTTTACGCCTTTTTCCCCAGCATCCTGGGCGGCAAGAACATCAACCTCGAGGTTCTTGCTTCCTGCGAGCGCGAATGGAGCGCCCATGGCAACGGAGCGGGCAAGTTGGGTCATACCTTGTTTCAGAAAATCCGCAACACCTTGATCGAGATCCCCCGTGACTGGCGCTTTTCTCCTCTCCTGCTGGGTTTTTTGGTCCCCGCGTTTCTCTTGGGCTGGCGGAAAAACCAGGCGCTCTTCGTCCCCCTGGGCTTTCTCCTCTTCCTGTTGTTTATCTATCAGTACATGATTTCCGGGCTCTATTGGTATCACACCATCGCGGCGTTTCCGATTCTTGGCCTGTTTGCCGCGCGCTTTCTATCGCAAGCCGAGCACCCGGGGATACGCGCCGCGTTGGGTGTGGCCATTCTCCTGGCCGCGCTGGTCCCCGGCGCCGCTTTTTCGATCATGGGACCGAAGATCCCTCACCCGTCGCTGCCGTTGTTCAAGCATCCGGGACTTCCGCCGGCCGAGTTCAACCGCTTTGCCTATCCCGCCGAGGCTCCCATCTGGCGGCAGATCAACGAGGAACTGGAACGCGGGGCCGTGATCCTCACCCACGACAACCGGTACCACGTATACCGGGACGATATCCGCATCATTCACCTGGACGATTGCGGATTGACTCCGCTTTACGGCCGCCCGTATCCCGAAATCCACCGGCATCTCCTTCAGCAAGGCGTGCGGTATTATCTCCAGATCCCCGACGAAAAGACCCATCCCATCACCCAGCGTTTGGGCCACAGGGAATATCTGAACCATCCCGGGTATTTCGAAAAAACCGGCCAATCCGGGGAGGTGGTTTTGTATCGGATGAAAGAGTGAAGGATTTGGAAGACCAGCCTGGGGGAGCCCTGAAAGAGTGAAAGCCCTCCATTCTTTTCTTTGCGATCAGGTCAATTGATGCCTTTTCCCCAGATCCTTTCTCCGAAGCCTCCCCGTTTCGCTTGGTGTTCCGGCGGGGAATGGGGTTTCCCCCTCTCCCCGCGCGCCAGTCAAAGTACAATGTCCCTGCGAGAATACGAATGTTCCGGGCACAATCCCAGATTCTGATCAGAAACGGAAAGGCCGGTTATGCGTACACTGCGGATCCTCATTTTGTTGGCGATCATCGTCCTGGTGGGATTGGCGTTTTATGCCAAGGGGCCGGATGGTTTCTTTTCGAGTACGGAATCCTCCACGGAATCAGGAGAATCCTCCGCCCCCGGCGGCGCATTGGAGAAAATGCAAAAAATGGTTGAGGAACGGCTTCCCCAGTTACGCGGCGACGGCGAAAAACTGCTGGGCGGCCTCACGGATCTTTTCAAGGACCTTAACGCTCAGGCGAAAGATGTCATCGCTTCCGTGTCGCCGGATTTCGCCAAGGCCTTTTCCGGCATCATCGATTCGGCCACTCCCATGACCGAAGCCGCCAAGGAGGATATCTCCCAGGATCTGGAGGAGTTGAAGGAAATGGGGGAAGCGCTCCGCCAAAAAGGCCAGGAGGAATTGGCCCGCCGCGTGGAAGACATGTACCAAAAAATCAAAACCAAACTCGACGAGTTGGAATCCACCCCCCAATAAGCCGGTTCGTCCGGCCCGAAAACGCTGGTCAGCCGCATGAAGGCGGCCGGCATCCGCTCCTTCCGCGCCTTCACGGGAAGAACGGAGCGTTGTAGACTACGCCATTACATTCGCTAAATACAAATTGCCGAAAACAGGAGCGGATACGTCCATGGCCTTGCGCGTTGGCTTGATCGGATTCGGGACCGTGGGTTCGGGCGCGGTGAAAACCTTGCTCGCCAACGCCACGCAAATCCAGCAACGGGCCGGGACCGAAATCACGCTCCAGGCGATCGCCGACCTGGATTGGGAAACCGACCGGGGGGTGGATGTCTCGAACGTGAAACGCACGACCGACGCGTGGGAACTGATCCGGGATCCGGACATTGACGTGATCGTGGAGTTGGTGGGCGGGACGACCATCGCCAAGGAAATGGTTTTGGGGGCGCTGGAACACCAAAAAGACGTGGTGACCGCCAACAAGGCCCTCCTGGCCGCGTATGGAGCGGAGTTGTTCCGGGCCGCCGACCGGCAGGGGCGGAAAATTCATTTCGAGGGCGCGGTGGGCGGCGGTATTCCCATCATCCAAACGCTGTACGGGGGGCTGGCCTCGGCGCGGATCCGGGAGATTCACGCGATCATCAATGGGACCAGCAATTACATCCTGACCCAGATGGGGGAACACGGGCGGTCATTCGAGACCGTCTTGCGCGAGGCGCAAAAGCTGGGCTACGCGGAGATGGATCCCTCGTATGATGTGGACGGCAACGATGCCGCCCATAAAATCGTGGTGCTGGCGTCCATCTGTTTCGGCACGGCGATCCCCCTGGAGGATGTGTACACCCAAGGCATCCGGGATATCACGGTGGAGGACATCCGCTTCGGGGAGAAACTGGGCTACCGGCTGAAACTCTTGGCCATCGCCAAGGATCTGGATGGGGAGGTGGAGGTCCGGGTGCATCCCACATTCATCCCCAAAAGCCAGTTGCTGGCCTGGGTGCATGGCGTGTTTAACGCCGTCAACACCTACGCCGAGGGGCTGGGATCGACCATGCTCTACGGGCGGGGAGCCGGCGACTGGCCGACCGGCCATGCCGTGGTAAGCGATTTGATCCAATGCGCGCGGGACCGCTTGGCGCGCCGGCCGGCCGATTACGCTTATTTTTATACGCCGGCGAAATCCCTGCGCCCCATGAGCGAAGTGATCACCGAGTATTACCTGCGCTTCGTGGTCAAGGATCAACCCCGGGTTTTATCCAAGATCGCGGGCATTCTGGGCGAGCACAATATCAGCATCCTGTCCGTGTTGCAGACCGAAGCGAGCCGCGACAACGTGTGCCCTATCGTGATCATGACCCACAAAGCGCGTGAAGGCGACATGCTGCACGCGCTGAGTCAAATCGAGGAACTGGACGTGGTCATGGCGGCGCCCAAACTGATCCGGTTGGAACATATGAATCCGCAACGAGGCTGAAGCCTCGGATGGTTCGATCAAATCCATGAAATACATCATCGCGATCCCCGACGGCGCGAGCGACCAACTCCAGGCGTACCCGGAAGGGGACACCCCGCTCCGGCTCGCCGCGACCCCGACCATGGACACTCTGGCGGATCATGCCCTGGCGGCATGGGCCCAGACGGTTCCGAATGGCTGCCATCCGGGGAGCGATGTGGCCTGCCTCTCCATCTTCGGCTACGATCCGGCCCGCATATACAGCGGGCGCGCGCCGTTGGAAGCGGCCAATTTGGGCATCGATTTGGAGAACCGGGTGGCTTTCCGGTGCAACCTGGTGACCATCCACGAGGGGCGGATGAAGGAGTTCACCGCCGGGCATATCACCACGCCGGAGGCGGCCGCGTTGATCGAGGCGCTCAACGCGGCGCTCGGGACGGAGACGTTGCGGTTTTACACCGGCGTGCAGTACCGGCACATCCTGACCGCGCCCGTTGATTATCTCGACGCGCGCTGCACCCCGCCGCACGACATTTTGGAGCGGGAAACCGCGCCCCATCTCCCGGAAGGACCGGCCGGGCCGACGATCCGGGAACTGATGGAGCGATCCCAGGCCGTGCTGGCCGGGCATCCGGTCAATCAAAAGCGGATCGCGGCCGGAAAACCGCCGGCCACGCAGATCTGGCTGTGGGGACAGGGCACGAAACCGGCGCTGACTCCCTACCGGGAGCGTTGCGGGCTGGAAGGCGGCGTGATCTCGGCCGTGGACCTGGTGCGGGGCATCGGGCGGCTGGCCGGGCTGGAAGTCATCGTGGTGCCGGGCGCGACCGGCCTCATGGACACGAATTACGAGGGCAAAGCGGCCGCGGCCCTGGAAGTGCTCCAGCGCAAACCGTTCGTGTGCGTTCATGTGGAAGCCACGGATGAGATGGGGCACGCGGGCGACGCGGTCCGCAAGACCCAGGCCATCACGGACTTCGATCAACGCCTGCTGCGGCCGGTTGTCGAAGGGCTGCGGCGGGGGAACTAGCCGTTCCGGTTGTTGGTGCTGCCGGATCATCCCACGCCCATAGCCTTGCGGACCCACACGAACGAGCCGGTTCCGTTTTTCTTGTACGACAGCCGCGATCCGGCGCGCCGGGGCGAAGGCGGGTATTCGGAATGGGCGGTGCGCCACCGGACTGCCCAACGGGTAACGGGGCACCGCCTGATTGATTTGTTGACGGAACAAGCCACACTGGACGAGATTCTTATCCCGTAACGGCGAGGGAAAAAAAGTCATCATGGCAGTGATCGTGCAAAAATACGGCGGGACATCCATGAAAGATCCCGAGCGGATTCTGGCCGCCGCGGAAAAGGCGGTCCGGGACGCCCGGGCCGGATACCAAGTGGCCGTGGTGGTTTCGGCCATGGCCGGCGAAACCGACCGGCTGCTGGGATTGGCCAACCAGATTGATCCGGCCGGTTCGCTGCGGGAGCGGGACATGCTGGCGGCCGCGGGCGAGCAGGTGAGCATCGCGTTGATGGCCCTGGCGATCCAGAAATTGGGCCATCCGGCGGTTTCGTTCACCGGGCCGCAGATCGACATCCGCACCGACGAGGGGTTCTCCAAGGCCAAAATCCGCAGTATCGATATCACCAAGATTCAGCAAGCGTTCGCGGAAGGCAAGATCGTGGTGGTGGCCGGATTCCAAGGGGTGACCGACAGCCGGGAAATCACCACGCTGGGGCGTGGCGGTTCGGACACGACGGCCGTGGCCCTGGCGGCCGTATTGCAGGCCGAACGGTGCGACATTTACACCGATGTGGACGGGGTGTACGCGGCCGATCCCCGGATCGTGGACCGTCCGAAAAAGATCCCCGTGCTGTCCTACGAGGAAATGCTGGAAATGGCGTCGGCGGGCGCCAAAGTGCTTCACACCCGGTCCGTCCAATTCGCGGCCAAATACAAGGTTCCCGTGCAAGTCTTGTCCAGTTTTGTCGACAAACCCGGCACCCTGATCATCGAGGAGGTCAAAGAGATGGAAGATGTCGTTGTCAGCGCGATCACCCACAGCGTCAAGGAAGCCAAAGTCACCCTGATCGGCATCGCCGACAAACCCGGAACGGCGGCCGCGTTGTTCCACTTTCTGGCCGGGAAGAACATCAATGTGGATATGATCGTGCAAAACGTGGGGGAAAAAGGGCTGGCGGACATTTCCTTCACGATGGAACGCAGCGATCTGCCCTATTTTCAGAAGGCGGAAGAGGAATTGCGGCAGATCATCCACTGCGAACGCGTTTTGTATGACGCCAAAATCGCCAAAGTCTCGGCCATCGGCGTGGGCATGCGCACCCACGCGGGGGTGGCCTCGCGGATGTTCCACACTCTGGCCGCCAAGGGGATCAACATCCTCATGATCAGCACGTCCGAAATCAAAATCTCCTGCGTGATCCATGAGGATTACACGGAGTTGGCCGTGCGTGCCCTATGCGAGGAATTCGGGTTGCAGGAAGAGCCGGCCGCGGCCGAGCCGGCTAGCCGGTAAAAAGCCGGGTGGCAATTCCGGGTGGCAATTCAAATGCACTGGTCAATTTCCGGCCGCTATGATATATTCGTTCATGGATTGAACCGGATCCGGGTTTCCTGAACGCTAGGTAGTTATACCACATCCATCCGCAAGGATGCGATCGGAAAAGGGAAGGAGGTTTTCATGCCTCCTTTTCCTATTTTTATGGATTTGCATTTTTTATGCTTTCCATAAAATAATAGATGTCGAAAATCCACATGGATGGTGTTCCTGATCGTTGAATCCGTAATCCAACGAGGTATTCTGGCCTGGTGAAGCAGCCGACAAAGGAGTTCTGAGATGAAATGCGGATGGCGGCGGATCGTTCGTAACTTCATTTATTGCATGACGGTATTGACTTGTTTGGCGCAGGGGAACACGGGATGGACCCGGCCGGATGGCGCACGGTCCTCCAAATTTTTCGTGGTGCTTGATCAACCGCCGGTGTGGATGGTGCAAAAAGAACTCAGCGGCGGGCAGCCGGTTTATTCTCCGGGATTCA
>Ga0116167_1001059_pt1 | contig 25960 bp, 29 predicted proteins | sample AD_JPNMR3_MetaG_FD_89794 | JGI IMG/M metagenome (GOLD analysis project Ga0116167, IMG submission 89794) | Active sludge microbial communities of municipal wastewater-treating anaerobic digesters from Japan - AD_JPNMR3_MetaG | ecosystem: Engineered > Bioreactor > Anaerobic > Digestate | place...
CAGGTTCAGGATGCGGGTCCCCATCTACGGGGGCGTGTTCAGGAAGGTCTCGGTGGCGAGGTTCGCGCGCACGCTGGGGACCCTGCTCGCCTCCGGCGTGCCCATCGTGGAGGCGCTCAGGATCGTGAAGGCGGTCGTGGTGAACAAGGTCATGGAGATCGCGATCGAGGACACCATCACGGAGGTCATCGAGGGCTCGAGCCTGTCCGCGCCACTGAGGCGCTCGGGCGTCTTCCCGCCCTTGCTCGTCCACATGATCGGCGTGGGGGAGAAGAGCGGGAATCTCGAGGAGATGCTCGTGAAGGCGGCCCAGTCCTACGAGTCCGACGTGGAGACGACGGTGTCGGGCCTCGCGTCGGTGCTCGAGCCCGTCATGATCCTCTTCATGGGGGGCGTGGTGGGGTTCGTGGTGATGTCGATCCTCATGCCCATGCTCGAGATGAGCACAATAGTACGCTAGCACAAGAGGTTGACCCTATGGAACGAATGGACAGGAAAGGATTCACCCTCATCGAGCTGCTCGTGGTCATAGTCATCCTGAGCATCCTCGCGACGTTCGTGGGGATCAGGATCATGGGCAAGCCCGAGGAGGCGAGGAGAACGCAGGCCCAGATCCAGATCCAGGCGCTGGAGAACGCCCTCAAGATGTACAGGCTCGACAACGGGGCGTACCCCTCGACGGAGCAGGGTCTCAGGGCGCTCGTGGAGAAGCCCACGGTCGGGACCGTGCCGAGGAACTGGCGGGAAGGTGGATACCTGGAGAAGAGACAGGTGCCGAAGGACCCCTGGAAGAACGAGTACATGTACCTGTGCCCGGGGGTTAGGAACCCCGACGGGTTCGACCTCTTCTCCTACGGCGCCGACGGCCAGCCCGGCGGAGAAGGCGACGATGCGGACATCGGGAACTGGGAGACCGAAGACGAAACCGGCGGCCAGCAGTAGAGCCCAGGTCGGCTTCACCCTCATAGAGCTCCTTGTGGTGATCGTCATCATCGGGATCACGGTGGGATTCGTGGGGCCCAGGATCTTCGGCGGGATCTTCGCCTCCACCATGGACCGGGGCACCCGGGACATAGCCAACGTGATCCAGCTCGCGAGATCCAGGGCGGTCAAGGAGCACAAGACCTACTTCGTCAGGTTCGACCTGGACGCCGAGAAGGTGGCCGTCTATCGCATGGTGGAAGAGGAGGGCAAGGAACCCGCCCTCAGCTCGGAGATATCGCTTCCCGACGGCGTGGACCTGAGGGAGGTGAAGACGCCTTACCAGCCGGAAAAGGACAGGGGGTTCCTCGACCTCAAGGTGACGCCGGAGGGCATCGTGGAACAGGGGGTGATATACCTCGAGGGGCCCCTGGGGAGGGTCTATACCCTCGTCGTCAAGCCCTTCTCGGGCGCCCTGAAGGTCCATGACCACTACGTCGAGGTGATCCTTGGCTAGAAGGGGGTTCACCCTCATCGAGGTCCTCGTCGCCCTCACCATCCTCGCCATAGCCTTTACGTGGCTGATCAGCGCGCACGGCCAGTCCATAGACATGGCCACGCGCTCGAGGTTCCTCACCACGGCGACTCTCTTGGCACAGGAGCGCATCGCCGCGGTCACCACGGGACTGGTCCCGGTTCCCGAGACAGGCCGCAGCGGCGACTTCGGAGAGGACCACCCCGGGTACACCTACGAGGAAGACGTGGAATCCACTCCCATCCCCGGCTACCTGAAGTATACCCTGAAGGTGAAGTGGGGCGCACAGGAGAGACCCATTGAGACGAGATTCGTCGCGTTCGTGTCCAGGACCCAGTAGCGGGTTCACCCTCATCGAGCTCCTGCTGGCGTTCGTGATCACCGCGGTGGTGGTCGCGACCGTCAACTTCGTGTTCTTCGAGACCCACAAGACCATCGAGGCCGTGGTCGAAAGGCGCGAGGTCTACCAGACGGCAAGGATCGTGCTGGACCGCATGGTGAGGGACCTGAACTGCGCTTACGTGCCGTCGGGAGGGGGCGCCGTGAGCGACGACGCCTTGTCCATGTGGCGGTTCGTGGGCGAGCACGAAGAGGAGGGGGCCGTCTCGAGGGACAGCCTCACCTTCACCACGGCGGCGGACATCGGGTTTTCCCGGTATCCCGGGTGCGTACGGGAGGTGGCCTACTATCTCGAGGAGGACGCGGAAAACAAGGGTACATACAGGCTGTTGAGGAGGGAGGACCCGACGCCCCACAAGGGGGCGTCGACCGCCGGCGCCGTGCTGGAGATGGCGGAAGGGGTGGGCGGGCTCAAGATCGTCTACGTGGACGAGTACGGGCAGGAGAACGACTCGTGGGACCTCGCCGACCGGCGGAAGCTGCCCAGGAGCATCAGGGTGACCGTCCGCCTCGGTTCCGACGAGCAAGCCGTCGACTTCACGGCGACCGCCTCGCCGCCGCTGGCGGGGATCACCGTCTCGTCGTCCGGGGGGTGACGCGATGAGATGGATCCTGGCCGGGCGATCCGGCATGGCGCTCCTTCTGGTGCTGGGCATGGTGGCCCTCTTGTCCGTCATGGTCGTGGGGTTCAGCTCGGAGGAGGGCATTGACATCGAGCTGGCATACAACTTCCGCGACTCGGTCCAGGCCCAGCAGATAGCCCGGGGCGTGGTGGAGGCCGCCGTCGCGGTCCTGGAGGAGGACGACCCTTCCCACGACTCGAAAGACGAGCAGTGGGGAGGGTTCTCGCAGTACGTGGCGGGAGCTTCCACGTATCTCGAAGGAGCGACCGTCGATGCCTCCATACAGGACGAATCCGGCAAGATCGACCTCAACGCGTTGGCGGCGAACGACGGCTATCGAGAGATGCGGATAGCGCAGTTCCAGAGGCTCTTCTCCCTGCTCCACGTGGATGCGACCGAAGAGGAGGTCCGTGAGATCGCCTACGCGGTGATCGACTGGATCGACGAGGACGGCGAAACGGAGCTGGGCGCTGAGGACGACTACTACCAGTCGCTCGATCCGCCCTACCACTGCAAGAACGCGCCCATGGACACCCCCGAGGAGATCCTGCTGGTAAAGGGCATGAAGCCCGAGTACTTCTTCGGCACGAAGGACCACGAGGGGATCGTGAACTACGTGACGACAGGGACGAACGGCAGGATCAACGTCAACACCGCGAGCGAGACGGTCCTGATGAGCCTGTCGGAGTCGGCGGGGGAGCAGGTCGTGGCGAACATAGTCGACTGCAGGCCTTTCTTGAGCAACGACCTGGGGTGCATTTCCGGTCTCGACCTGTCGGGCCAAGGCGCGGAAAGCGCCTGGCTGAGATCGACGCTGGTGGCGAACAGCTCCCGATTCTCCGTCGAGGTGAAGACCGTGACGGCCTCCGGTGCGGAGGTCCACGTGAGGGCCGTGCTCGAACGCATTAACAACAAGCCGACGATCGTGTATTATAGGATCTACTGAGAAGCCATGAGGACGATGATAACGAAACGCGCATGCGGGCTCGCCTGGGACGAGAGGACCGTCTCCGCCTGCATCGTCAGGGCGGGGATCACGGAGCTCGTCATCGAGGAGATCGTGACCGTCGAGAGGGGCGGGACCCACGGCGAGTCGGGCAGGCCGCTCGCAGAGGATATCCGCTCCGCCGTGGAGATGCTGGGCGGGGAGATGGACATGCTCGTGTCCTGTCTCGACGAGGCCGACATCATGTACCGCAGGCTCACCAGGCCTTTCGCGGACCGCAGGAAGATCATGGAAACCATCGGCCCTGAGGTCGAGACCCTGCTGCCGGCGCTCGATTCCAGGCCCGTGTTCGACTACGTCAAGACCGGCCGCGATGCATCGGGAGCACATGTCATACAGGCCCTCTGCGCGAAGAGCTCCAGGGTGGACGAGGTCGTACAGGCGCTGAAAGCCGCCTCGCTCGACCCCGAGACGGTGGACTGCCCATCGGCGGCCGTCGCGACGGGCGCCAGGAGGCTTCTGGACCTGCCGGACCTCAAAGAGGTCCTTGTCCTGCACGTGGGGCTCGAGAGCACCTCGGTGGCCGTGGTCACAAGCGCAGAGATCAGGTTCCTGGGGGCCCTTCCCAAGGGGTACCGTGACATCGCACCCGAGAGAGGCCGCGCCGAAGGGGCGGAACCGGCGCACGAGGCGCCGCCGGCTGAGCGCCCGGCGCCTCACGGCCCGGAAAGGGGGCTGGCCGACCTGCTGAGGGAGATCTTCATCATGCTGGAGAAGGCAGGCCGCACGGAAGGGTCACTGGCGTGCGTGGCCACGGGGTATGCAACGAAGATCCCCGGATTCGAGGAACAGGTGGCCCGGGACCTCGGCATGGAGGTGCTCGAGCCCGTGCTCAAGGATGTCCAGTATCCGGGGGATATGGCCTCCCTGAAGGAATCCTTCCTGGCGGCCTCGCTCGCGGTGCGGGGGGTCGTGGCGGACGACCCGGTGAACTTCTGGCAGGGCGGTTCCAGCGTCTCGAGGAGGATAGGCAGGATCATGGGAACGGCCGGTCCGTGGGTCAAGGCGGCGCTCGTGCTGCTGCTCCTCTGGACGGCGGGTCTCGTCGTGGACGTCGTGTTCAAGGCGAGGACGGATGCCGAGCTCAAGCGGAGGATATCGAGCGAGTTCTCCTCTGTCATGCCGAAGGGCACGCCCATGGTCGACCCCCTCAAGCAGATGGAGCAGTATGCGTCCCGCCTGAAGGAGATCGCGGGCGGGGCCGAAGGCGGCGCCGGGACCCCCCTGGGGATACTGAAGGATTTGAGCGCCGGCATCCCGGCCGGCATGGACGTCGTGATCGACTCCGTGAACATCGACGCCGAGAACGTCACGATCTCCGGGAGCACGGGCACGTACGACGATGTCGAGAAGATCAAGGAGCTCCTGTCCGGCCTGCCCTACCTGAGAGAGGTCAAGATCGTACAGGCGAACGTGGACAAGAACGACCAGAAGGTGAGGATGAGACTCACGTGCAAGAGACAGGTCTGAGAAAGACACTGCAGGACCTGAAAGGCAGGGTGACGGCCATGCTCCGGCCGGCAGAGGCCCTCGCGGGCAGGGCCGTCGACCTGTTGGCCCGGCTCGAGCCCCGGGAACGGGCGCTCGTGATCCTGGCGGCCGTGTTGCTGTCGATCCTGATCCTCGCGGGAGGGGTGTACGGACCGCTGCTCCACTACCGCTTTACGCTCGAGAAGTCCATCTCGGCGAAGGAGGAGCAGCTCAAGAAGATATACGTCCAGTCGGAAACCATCCGCAGCCTCGGCCGGGTGGTCGAAGAAGAACGCAAGGGCCAGCAGGGCTCCTTCACCCTGTTCGGTTTCCTGGAAGGACTGGCGGTCAAGCTGTCCATCAACGACAGGATCGAGTACATGAAGCCCATCGCCGATAACCAGGCCGCCGGGCGCGAGACGGTGGAGGTCAAGATCAGGGGGCTCTCCATGGAAGACCTCATCGGGCTGCTCCTCGGCGTGGAGTCCTCGGCCAGGCCCCTGTCCGTCAAGCACCTGAGCATCAAGAGGCAGGAAAAGGACGGCGGCATAGACGTCACGTTCCAGGTGGTGTTCTATGGTTAGGTCAAGGGCGGGAAAGAACATCTCGGTGATCCTTCTCGGGCTCTACGGCCTCGTGTGCCTGGCGGTCTTCACCTGGGTGCGTTTCCCGTACGACGCCCTCGGGACCAGGATCGAAAACGGCCTTGGCGCCTTCCTGGGCGTCCCGGTGAGGCTCGGGCACATACGCCCGACCTGGACGGGGGGGTTCTCCGTCCAGGGGGTGGAACTCCAGGGCAACCTCATCGTGAAGACCCTGAGGCTGACCCCATACCCCTGGGAGGCGCTGCGTGGGGTCGTCGGCCTGGGCTACCGCGCGGAGATGCCCGCCGGGTCCCTCGAGGGAAGGGTTGCGCTCCCGACCAGGATGAGCTCGCGCCCCATGGACATCAGCCTCGAGTTGAACGAGGTGGACCTCTCGGGCATCTCGGCCGTGTTCCCCCCCTCGTGGCGCCCGGCCGGCCTCGTGACCGGAGAGGTGAGGATGGCCTCCCCCAAGGGGGCGCTCGACAAGATGATGGGGAGCATGAGCATCTCCTGGGAAAAGGGAAGGCTCCCCCTGGGCATGCCCTCCCTCCCCTTCGACGCGCTCGTGTTCGAGACCATGGAGTTGGAGGGTACCGTCGAGAAGGGGATCGTGAAGATCGACCGGGGCGAGTTCACAGGCGAGTTCTCGGGAAACCTCACGGGCATGGTGAGGCTCCTCAAGGACATGAGGCGCTCGAGGCTCAACCTGACGGGAGAGGTGAGCCTGCCCGAGGCAGTCAGGGCCTCACTCGGCGCCGGCTCGCCCCCCCAGGGCCAGCCCGCGAGGTTCAGCCTCAGGGGGACCATGGAGAGGCCGAGGTTCAGGATTGTCGGGCTCACCCAGCCGGGGGGCGCTCCGGCGAGGCCGGCCGTCGCGGGGGCAAGCCAGGGCCAGGTCTCTGCCGCGGCGCTGCGGCGCGAGTCCGAGCGCTCACGCATCAGGGCGGGGGCCGAGGTCACGGCGCCGCCGGATGCGGGTGTCGGCCCGGGTGAACAGGCCCTTGACCAGGCCGATGGAGAAGGGTTCGACATGGAAGGGGAGTGAAATGGCATCGATGCACGAGGCGGGTCGGTTTCCGAAGGCGTTGAGGCTGTCGTGGAACGAGGTGGAAGGTCTCCTGTGGGACATGGCAGGCTCCATCAGAAGAGACGGCTACGACCCCGAGGTCATCATCGCCGTCGCGAGGGGTGGCCTCGTGCCGGCGAGGATACTGGCCGACTACCTGCAGAAGAAATACCTTTGCACCTTCCAGATGGGTCACTGGCACGACGATGCCACCCTCGAGGACGCACCCCGGATCGTCTTCCCCATGCCCGAGGTCGATCTCTCCGACAAGCGGGTGCTCGTGGTCGACGACGTGTCCGACGAGGGGTGCACCATGGAAGGGGTGGTGGCCTACCTGAGGGGGAAGGTGGAGAGCATCAGGACGGCGGTCGTCGTGAGCAAGGCCCAACCCCGGCTCAGGGCGGACTACAGCGCCATGACCATCGACGAGTGGAGGTGGGTGTTCTTCCCGTGGTCTCTCCACGAGGATCTCCTCTCGTTCACGGAGCAGGTCCTCAACGCCACGGGCGGCGCCACGGCCGAGGACATCGTGAGGATCCTTGGCGAATCGATGTCCGTGGACATAGCGAGGCACGAGATCGAGAGGGTCCTCGCTGACATGCAGCGCTCGGGCGAGGTAAAAGAGGACGGCAACAGGGTATGGACCTTGATATAGGGTTCTTGCAAGCGCTTCTGTCGCCCTATGTTGCGGTCTTCGAAGAGGGGGGCGCCTTGGCACCGAGCGAGGATTTGCTGGGAAGGTTCGGTCCGTCCATCGAGGAGGTGAGGAGGGCGGTAGACGCCATGCCTTCTCCCGATGGGGCGGCGAGCGCCTACTCCTTCCCCTTGAGCCTCCGCTCGCCTACCGGGGAGGATATCGGCCTTTCCTGCACCGTGATAAACCTGGACCGATGCCGGGTGCTCTTCCTGGAAGAGCCCCGCTCGGCACAAAGACCCCTTTTCCCCCTCGAGGACCGCGACATCTTCGTCCGCATGTTCACGAACAGCCCTGTCGCCGCGATCGCGGTGGACAAAGGCCTCATCGCATACGCCAACGATCGCTTCTCGAGGATCATGGACATGGGCCGGGATGCCCTGCTCGGCAGGGAACTCTCGGGGTTCGTGTCGAGGCACAGCCTCAACACCCTTCTCGGCGCGTCCAAGAGGTGGTGCGCCGACGACGGCGCTCCCCCCGAGCCCGTGGAAGTGATGTTCGTGACCCCCTCAGGCAGGCGGGTCCGCATGGAGGTGAGGGGTGGGTGCACCGAGCGCCGCGGGAGGAAGGTCGTATGGATGGTGATGACCGACCTCAGCAGGGTCGAGTCGCTCGAGAGGCGTCTCGCGGAAGAACGGCAGCGGTACGAAGAACTGTTCGACAAGATGCCCATCGGCATCCTGTACGTGGACCCCAGGGGCAGGATCGTGGAGTGCAACAGGGCCGTATCCACCATGACCGGGTTTCCGGCCGAGAGGATAAGGGGCTTTCTGTTCACGGAGTTCGTGGACGACGAGCAGGTGGACGAGCTCCGCGATGCCTTCGGCCAGCTCTTCGCCCACGGGCACGAGATAACCAGGCGGGAGGGCACGATAAAGACCGCAGGCGGCAGGACGATCACCATCGAGTACGACGCCAGGCCGATATACCGCAAGGGCAGGTGCACCATGGCCCTCATGGTCTTCACCGACGTCACCGCCAAGAAGGCCCTGGAGAGAGAGCTCATAGAGAAGAACGAGGAGATGGAACGCACCCTGTGGGACATGGCGGAGGTCAAGGACGCACTCGAGGCAAGGGCCGGCGAGCTCAACCGTGCGACCGAGGAGCTCAAGCTCCTCAACGAGAGACTGAACCTCCTGTCCATCACAGACGGCCTCACCGAGCTCTACAACCACCGCCATTTCCAGGACCGCCTCACCGAGGAGATGGAACGCCTCAACCGCGCGAAGGACGGCTCGCTGTCGCTTCTCATGATCGACATAGACGATTTCAAGAGCTTCAACGACACCTACGGCCACCAGTGCGGTGACATGGTGCTCAAGCACATCTCCTTCCTCATAAAGAGCACCATCCGGAGCATCGACATCGTCGCCCGGTACGGCGGAGAGGAGTTCGCCGTCATCCTGCCGAACGCCACCAAGGAACAGGCCCTCTTGGTGGCAGAGCGCATTTGCCAGGTGATACGGTCGACGCCGTTCAGCTACGGAGGGGCCTCGAACGCGAAGGTGACGGTGAGCATAGGGGTGGGGACCGTGGACAAGGGGGTCACGGACAAGTCCATGCTCGTGGCGCGGGCGGACGAGGCGCTGTACTCGGCGAAGGCGAAGTGGAAGGACAGGGTCGAGGTATGGGAAGACCCGGGGTGATCGTCTCCTTCGACCTCGACGGGACCCTCACGGACCATGCGTTTGTCGACGGGGTGTGGAACGAGGGCCTGCCTGAACTGGTCTCCAGGAGGCTCCACGTCCCCCTCGACGAGGCCAGGGACATGTGCGCGAGGGCCTACGCCCGGGAAGGTGACGACTCGGTCGCCTGGTACAGGCTCCCTTACTGGCTCGCATTCTTCGGTATCGAGGACGTCCGGGCTGAAGATCTCATCGAGCGTTATACCGGGAGGATCCGTGCCTTCGAGGACGGTTTGAGGTCTCTTGCGCGCCTGAGTGACATGGGGGTGGGGCTCGTCCTGTTCTCCAATGCGACCAGGGCCTTTCTCGACAGGGAGCTCGAGGTGACGGGACTCAAGCGCTTCTTCGGCGAGGTCGTCTCGCTGCCTGACGACTGGGGCACGCTCAAGGCATGCCCCGATGCATTCGTGCGCCTCGGGAGCCTCGCAGGCGGGGTCCTGGTCCACGTGGGCGACCACGTCCGGTACGATTACGAGGTGCCCATGAGCGTCGGGGTGCGGGCGTACCACGTGTGGAGAGGCACGGGCAGGAGGCTTCAGTGCTCGATGGAGACACTCGACACCTTGGTCGAGGCCCTGGGCCGTGACAAAGTCATCCCGTGAATTCGGCCTCATCCTCGGGGCCCACACCCTCTTCTTCCTGAATTTCTCCGAGCTCATCCTCCTGCCCGTGTACTTTACGGACACCGGCTACAGCCCGGGCCGCATAGGCGCGTTCATGGCCGCGTTCAGCGTGGCGGTGGTAGCGAGCCTGCCGGTGTGCGGCCTGCTGTCGGACCGTCTCCCCAGGAGGCGCATGTTCGCCCTCGGCGCCCTGCTCATGGCCGTGCCGAGCGCGCTGTACGGCGCACTGCCCCGGCCGGACCTGGCGATCCCGATACTCAGGGCCCTCCAAGGCATCGGCTTCTCGAGCGCCTTCGGCATCATGGGCGCGATGGTCGCGGACCTCGACTCGCACGAGGATACGCGAACACGCCTGGGCGTTCTCACCGCGGCGGGGATGGCGACCCATGCGGCAGGCCCTGCCTTGGGGGAGTTCCTGGTGGCCCGCTGGGGCTACCAGGCGCTCTTTTTCAGCTCGGCATCGTTCGGGCTGGCTTCCCTGGCTGTCTCCTTTTTCCTTCCTGGAAAGACCCCGCCACGGGCCGAGGCCTTCCCGGCCGGCCGGTCCCTGATCAGGCCGGCATGGGCGAGCGCGGTCTTGGGCGCGGTCTTCGGCGGCACCACCGTGTTCGTCCCCCCGCTGGTGGATGCCCGCGTGCAGGGGGGGGCGGCGCTCTTCTTCGTTTCCCTTGTGGCCGGCTCCTTGGCGGTGTGGGCCGCCCTCTCGCGGCACAGGAATCCTTCGGGATGGGCTCCGCCGAGGGCCGCCTGGATCGCGGCATCGGTCCTGACGACGCTCTTGCCCATCCTCTTGAGCAGGACCGGTCGCCCTGCCGGCTACCTCATCCTCGGCACCCTGTTCGGTGCGGGTTACGGGTACCTCTACCCCAGCCTGAACTCGGTCATGATCGAGACCTCCCGCAACCGGGCGGGCTCTGCCAACGCCTTCTTCGTCTGGTCCTTCAACATCGGCATGCTCGTCTCCACCTTGGGGCTCGGGATGGCCATAGAGTCCCAAGGAATCGAGGCGCCGATGAGGATCCTCGGCCTGTCCTGCCTCGTCCTCCTGCTGTGGGCCCGTGTGAAGCGGACGCCACGGTGAGGCCCCGTGCGTGGGCGCGCCGGCACAACCCCCGCCCGGCAAGGCCCGGCTCGACGGCGAGGGGTGTCCGCCCGGGCCCGTGGGGCAGTGACCGGCGTCCTCGGGTGGTACAAGGCGTGCGAGCCTGACATGCCCTCTCGTGCTGCGAGGATCCGTCACGCGCCGCGACCTTGTCCTGTCCTATCATCGACACTCTCCGCCCCATGTCCGGCCTTTCAAGGAGAAGGCAGCCAGGCTCGAGGGGCCCTGTGGGTCGGGGGGCGTCTTGGTGACAACAGGGCCCTCCCGGCAAGATTTGCCCGGGAGGTGTGTGCATAATTTCCCTCCCGGGCCCGTGGTGCGGCCCATGAAGCGGCCGGCATGCACGTTCGCGCCCCTTGGCACCGCCATTGCTCTGCAGGGGGAAACGACAAGAGAGCGGAGGAGAACATGCCATCTCCCCTACCTGTACTCATGGGATGCATGGATGCACCGGTCGGCGCCTTGCAGAAGGCGTATTGCCCTTCAGCGGGACAGGGGCCTTTCGAGCCCTGGCTGGAGGAGGCGTCCTCGGCCCCCGGTCTCTCCGGGACGGGGCCGCAGGCTCCCGGCCTGGGGCTGACACGCGAGGACAAGGGCGGTGTCACGCAGGTCACCCCGCAATCGGCTGTCATCTACCTCTTCGCCCTCGGTTCCATGGGGTTGAGCCCAAACGACATTCGCGCCGTGGTGTGTGGAGACCCCTCGGGCCTGAGCGACGACGGCCTGATGCACATCCTCGAGACCTCGGGTTACGACCCGGCGCTGGTGAGACAGGTGATGGACGACGCCGGCTTGTGCGCCATGCTCAAGGAGTCTTGCGTGGGGGCGCTGTCTTCGATGCTCACAGAAGGTGGGGCGGGAGAAGGAATGGGGCCCCACTCCCCGGACGCCGGATGGGGCTCGAACCAGCTCGGACCCGTGCGACCACAGGTGGGTGCCCACGGTCTCCTGCTCGTCGAGGCGGAGTCGGAGCAGGCCTCTCAGGGAAACACCGTCGATGGTGCGGCGTCTTCGAACTTCACGGGGGGTGCGCCTGCACGCAGGGTGACCGAGCCCCTGGTGCAGGTGCTCGCATACTCCGTGAGAAAGGCGCTCGAGGGCTGCCCGGGGCTGCAGCCGGAGCAGCCGGGCGTTTCGTCGAACGTGGACGGTCTTGGGTCGGGTGCATCGCCGTCGGGTGCACAGGCTGACGGTGTCGGTGAAGACCCGTCGACCCCCGGGCCTGCCCTCGAGGAACTCGTGGGCGGGACGAGGGTGCTCGAAGAGACGTTCGGGGTGGAGAACGACACGCTGAGAGACCTCGTGTTCTCGGCGGAGCCTTCCGCGAGGAGGTCCGCCCTGACGGAGGCGATCTCGCGCATGACCCGGGGCCTCGATGAGGGGGGTCGAGACGGCCTCCAGGCCGGTCTCAAGAAGGCGCTGAGTGTTCTCAAGACGGTCTTGTCCAAGGACGAGTACTCGGAGCTGGTCGCCTCGCTCAAGGCCGCAGGGCACGAGGTGCCCGCAGGTGTCGCGGGGGTCCCGGTGAACAAGGGTTTGTTCGAGGCCTTCGCCCACCGGCTCGCCCACGTGCCTGAAGGCGCCCTCCAGCCCCAACTCGAGGGGGCATTGGACCAGGTGAGGCAGGCCATCTTCACCTTGCCGCGAGCAGGTGAGGGGTCTGTCTCCATCAGGATCCACCCGCCCATGCTGGGCAGGGTGGACATCGACGTCTTTCTCGAGGGCGGCCAGGTGACGGCGACGTTCAAGGTCGACCAACCCCTCACCCGCGACCTCATCCAGCAGAACATGCAGGTCCTGAAAGAAACGCTCGCGGAGTGCGGCATCAAGGCCCAGCAGCTCGTGGTGACCTCGGAGGCGAACACGTGGGCCGACAGGCAGGGGCCTTTGGTGTGGATCGGCTCGGACGGCCCGGGCGGCAAGTCGAACGGCCAGGGCAGGTCGAACGAGGGAAAGGGACAGTGGCAGGAGCGCACCCATGCGCCCGTCACCTACGACGTCGCGTCCCCCGGCACGTACGTGGAGGGGACCGGCCTGGATCTCATCGCCTGAGGGACGGCCTAAGGAGGAAGACATGGCAGTAGGTCTCGACAACATACTTGCGGTGCAGTCGGCTGCGGACAACGCATCCGCGGGAACGTCGATCACGAAGGTCGACGAACAGAAGAACATGTTCCTCAAGCTGCTCGTCAAGCAGCTCCAGTACCAGGACCCGCTCAACCCGCTCGAGAACACCGAGTTCGCGACACAGCTCGCCCAGTTCTCCATGCTCGAGTCCATGAACACCATGAGCGAGAACATCACGCTCATGACGCAGTTCCAGAACTCCATGAACAGCATGGAGGCCGCGTCCTTCATCGGCAAGACCGTGAATGCGTCCGGCAACGTCATATCGTTCACGGGAGCGGAGACCGCCGTCGACTTCGCCCTGGCGGACAACGCCTCGGAGGTGAGGCTGACCATCTACAACGAGTCGGGGACCCCCGTGAGGACCATGACCATGAACGACGTGGCCAAGGGCGACGTCTCGTGGAGGTGGGACGGCAGGAACGACAGGGGCGAGACCGTGAGCCCGGGCAGGTATTACTTCACCGTGGGCGCGACCGGCTACGACGGTTCTGCGGTGAACACCAGCACGTACGCCAACGGCGTCGTGACCGGCGTGAGGTTCGACAACGGCACGATCTATCTGCAGGTCGGCGACAAGGAGGTCAGGCTTGCGGATATCACCAGGATATCCGGATAGAGCACGAAGGGAAGGAGGATCACATGAGCATATCGAGTTCACTGTTTTCCGGGATCAGCGGGCTGTCCACGCACGGGAACGCCATGAGCGTGATCGGGGACAACATCGCGAACGTCAACACCATCGGGTTCAAGTCGAGCAGGACCACGTTCCAGGACGTGCTCGCGCAGTCGGTCGCGACCTCGGCCGGCACCGCCCAGATCGGCCGCGGCGCGGCGCTGAGCGCCATCGACACCCTCTTCCAGCAGGGGTCCTTCGAGTCCACGTCCAACGCCACCGACCTCGCCATCGGCGGCAACGGCTTCTTCATCGTGTCCCCGAGAGGGAGCGAGACCGAGTACTACACGAGGGCCGGGCAGTTCAGGTTCGACGCAGACGGCTACTTCGTGAACCCCGAGGGGTATGTCGTCAAGGGGTGGGCGCTCGACGAGAACGGCAACGACGTCGGCACGCTCCAGGACATCCGGCTCAGCGCCTTCACCTCGCCGCCGGAGGCCACCAACACCGTAACCGCCATCACGAACCTCGACAGCCAGGAGACATCTCACTCCGCGAGCCTGTTCGGGGCATGGAACGCGAACGACCCCACGGGCACCGTCATCGGTGACGCGAACTACGGCTACCAGACCTCGATCCGCGTCTACGACGCCCTCGGCAACTCCCACGACATCACCATCATCTACGACAAGCTCAATTCCGCGGCCAGCGGGAACGAGTACGACGACGGGTCCGTGGACATCGAGAACTCCTGGGAGTACATCGTGACGTGCAACCCGGCTGACGATCTCAGGCCCGACTTCGAGACCGCCGACGCCAGGGGCATCCTCATGCGCGGCACGCTCACCTACGACGCGGCGAGCGGTTCCCTCCGTTCCATGAGCGCGTTCGTGCACGCGGGCGGAGACCCGTCGGACCCGGCCAACTGGGTGCCCGCGACGTCCTTCTCGCCGGACGGCTACCCCGAGTTCACGGCCCAGTTCGTCTCGGGCGTGGACCAGACCATGGCGGTCAGGTTCGGCGCCAGGAGCACGGACAACACGTGGACCGGGGCGGCGTCGATCGCCGACATCGCAACCGACGGCCTGCCGACTTCTTCCTGGGAGCCCCAGGCCCTGACCTCCACCCAGTACGCCTCGTCCTCGACGACGGTGTACCAGACCCAGGACGGCTACGGCACGGGTTTCCTCGAGAGCATCTCGGTGAGCACGGACGGGGTCATGGTGGGTCACTACAGCAACGGCCAGATCCTGAACCTCTACCGGGTGGGGCTTGCCAAGTTCAACAACCAGCAGGCCCTGTTCAAGGTGGGGGGCAACCTCTGGTCGGCCACCAGGGAGTCCGGTGACGCCATCACCGGCCACCCCGGCGAGAACGGCCTGGGGAGGATCTCCCCCAACTCCCTCGAGCAGTCGAACGTGGACATAGCCGCCGAGTTCGTGAAGATGATCACCACGCAGAGGGGCTTCCAGGCCAACTCGAGGATCATCACGACCGTGGACGACATGCTCCAGGAGCTCATCAACCTGAAGCGCTGATGACCCCTGACGCCACGTGCTGACAGGCGGCCCGGGTCCTCCCGCCTCCGAACCTTGAGGCAGGGATCCGGGCCGCCCGGATACAGCGTAACGTGCAGGGCCGGCAGGCCAGATGCGTCAAAATAGTGACTGGCCGGGCCCGGCTCCTTGCCCATCCTGATCATCGAAAAGATACGGCATTTCAATGAGATAAAAGAAGGGAGGCTCATGGCATACCCCTTGCTTTCATCGAGCCCAGAGAGGACGATCGAGAAGGCAAGGGGAGGTCCATGGATCTTGCAACAGTCATAGGCGTACTGGGGGCTTTCGGGCTCGTCATCGTGGGGATATCGGCAGGAGGCCCGCTCACCCTGTTCGTCAACGTACCGAGCCTGCTCATCACGGTGGGGGGCACGTTCGGGATCATCTTCATCAATTACCCCCTCAAGGACGTGCTCGGCCTCTTCGGCGTGGTGCGAAACGTCTTCATGGCGCCCAGGCGGGACGTCCGCAGCCTGATCCCGACCTTCGTAGACTTCGCGACGAAGGCGCGCAGGGAGGGGATCCTGGCGCTCGAGAGCGCGGCGGAAGAGCTGAGGGACCCGTTCTTCAGGCACGGCCTCGAACTCGTCATAGACGGGCTCGAGCCCCAGTCGATCAGGGAGATCCTCGAGACCGAGATCGAGCATATCGAGCACAGGCACACCAGGGGTGCCGACATCCTGAACTCCATGGGGACATTCGCCCCCGCCATGGGCATGGTGGGGACCTTGATCGGCCTCGTGCAGATGCTCCAGTCGATGTCCGATCCCTCCACCATCGGGCCCGCGATGGCGGTGGCCATCATCACGACGTTCTACGGGGCCATCATGGCGAACCTGGTGGCGTTGCCCATGGCGGGCAAGCTCACCATGCGGTCCAGGGAAGAGGTCCTCGAGAAGGGGATGATCCTCGAGGGCATCATGGCCATCTCGGCGGGCGACAACCCGAGGATCGTCGAGCGCAAGCTCCACTCGTTCCTCTCGCCGTCCATGCGCGAGCAGGTCGTCGCACGGTCCAGGGAGGACTGATCCATGGCCCGCAGGAAGATCGTCTACGAGGACCCTCCGGTGAACTCGGGCATGTTCCTCTACTGCTCCCTCATCCTCATCATGCTCACCTTCTTCGTGGTTCTCGCCTCAATGAGCGTCCAGGACAGCAGGAGACAGAGGCTCGCCATAGGGTCGATCCTGGGGAGTTTCGGCGTCATGCCCGGCGGGAGGAGCCCGTTCTCCTCCAAGGACGTGAGGTCGTTGAGCCCCCTTTCACCCCCCATGGACGAACGACCGGTGAGCATCGAGATCATCGAGGACGCCATCCAGGCCACCGGCAGGTACCGTGACATAAAGGTGACCAGGGGCAGGCTCGGGGTGACCGTGACCCTCCCTGCAGCCATCCTGTTCGAGGACGGCACCGACAGGATATCGCCGGGCAGCCTCGAGGTCCTCGGCGCGGTGGCGAATCTTCTGAAGCGGATGGACAACGAGATCCTCGTCGTGGGCCACACGGATTCCATCCCCGTCGACAGGCCGCCGTACGGGTCGAACTGGGGTCTCTCGGGGGCGAGGGCCCTCTCCGTCCTCTCCTATTTCCGCGAGAAGGGCGTGAGGCCCGAGCGGATGACAGCCTACGGCATGGGATCGACGAGACCCGTGGCCGACAACGAGACGGAAGAGGGGAGGAGGACCAACAGCAGGGTGGAGATCGTCATGGTCGGGGAGCTCCCGGGGGATGTGGCGATGGAGGAGAAGAAAGGGGAGGCTCCCGAACGAAGGCCCAGATCCTTCTTCTACAGGGGTTACAGGATAGACCTGGAAGATAGGCGATGAACACGACGGGTACGAAGATCGTGAAGGTGAGGCGGCCCGACTGCTTGGGGTGGATGACCACGTTCTCGGACATGGTCACGCTCCTGCTCACCTTCTTCGTCATGATCATCGCCATGAGCTCCCTGGACAGCAAGGCCCTCAAAGAAACCTTCGGGTATTTCAGGTGGGCCGCAGGCGTCCTCGAGTTTCCAGACTCCCAGGAGCTTCGTGTCCATAAGGATGAGGTGCAGAGGGAGCGCGTGGTGGAGACCTCCCTGCAGGCGCTTTCCGATGGGGTCGACAGGGCCCTGAGGGAACAGGCCGCGGGGCTTGCCGGCAAAGGCAAGGACCTTGTGGAGGTGGTGGAGGACCGGAGAGGGCTTGCCGTGCGGATCAAGGGCGACGTCCTCTTCCCCGAGGGGGCCTCGACGATCTCAGAGGACGCCCGCCCGGTGCTCATGGCGGTCGCGTCCGTGCTGAAGGAGACGAGCGGGACGATCTCCGTCGAGGGTCACACGGACGCTGTCGGCGGCGAGATGGACAACCGGTACCTCTCGCTCGAGAGGGCGTCGCGCGTGGCCGATTTCTTGGTGATGGAGGCGGGCCTCAAGGCGTCGAGGTTCTGCGTGGCTGGATACGGCATGACGAAGCCCGTGGCCACGAATGAAACCCCAAGCGGCAGGCGGAAAAACAGGAGGGTGGAGATCGTCCTTCTGAGAAACACCTTGTAACACCTGAAAGACGATGGAGGATTCCATGGCTGAAGAGGAAAAGGACCAGAAGAAAGTGACGCAGGAAAGCCCCAAGAAGAAGTTCCCGGTGCTCGTCGTCGTCATTGCGCTGTGCGTGATCCTCGTCGCGGGCGGGGCGGTCGGGGCTTACTTCATGTTCTTCGCTTCCAAGAAGAAAGGCGAGGGCGACCACGCGTCGGCGGAGGTCAAGCAGGAACAGGTCCAGAAGAAGGGGGAGGCAGGGGATGCCCATGGCGGGGGCCCCGGCGGTGAAGGCGGCGGCTCAGGCTCTGTCAAGCCGCTCGACCCCTTCATCGTGAACCTGGCGGACGCCCAGGGACAGCGCTACCTCAAGGCGGTCATGCAGCTCGAGACCGACAACCCGTCTGCCGACAGCGAGATCAACGCAAAGCTGCCGCAGATCCGCGACGAGATCCTGATGATCCTCTCCAACAAGACATTCGACGACGTGTCCACCGTCGCGGGCAAGCGCATGCTCAAGCGCGAGATCGCGAGCGCGGTCAACCGTTACCTGAGCTCGGGGCAGGTGACCAACGTCTTCTTCACGGAATTCGTCGTGCAGTGAGGAGTCCACATGGGACAGATCCTGACCCAGGAAGAAGTTGATGCCCTCTTGAAAGGCGTGATCGGCGGGGACATCCCCACCGAGACGGACGTGCGGGCCGAGGACGAGGGGGAATACCAGAGGTACGACTTCGCCGCCCAGGACAAGGTGGTCCGCGGGAGGATGCCGTCGCTGGACGCGATCCACGACCGCTTCGCGCGCTTCTTCAGGAACACCCTGTCGAGCATGCTCAGGAAGATGGTGGACATCACCCCGGTCTCCATGGACACCATCAAGTTCGGCAACTTCATGAGGTCGCTCCCGGTCCCCTCGAGCATCCACATCGTGAGGGTGGACCCGCTCAGGGGGAACGCGCTGGTGATCGTGGAGACCAAGCTCGTGTTCGCCCTGATAGACAGTTTCTTCGGGGGCAAGGGCTCGGGCGCCATGAAGATCGAGGGCAGGGAGTTCACGGCCATCGAGCAGCGCATGCTCCACAACGTGGTGCAGTCGGGCATCAGGGACCTCATGAACGCGTGGCAGCCCGTCTACGAGCTCGAGTTCCATTACGTGAGGTCCGAGATGAACCCGCAGTTCGCGGGCATCATACCCAACGAGGACGTGATCGTGGTGGTCCAGTTCGAGGTTGAGCTGGACGAGATGACCGGGAACATCATGGTGTGCATGCCGTACATGCTCATAGAGCCCATCCGGGACAGGCTGTATGCGACCTTCCACTCCGAGGAGAAGGCGTCTGTTGACTCCGCGTGGGTGAACAGGCTCAAGAACGAGCTCATGGGTGTCTACGTGGACATAGAAGTGGAACTCGGCCGTTCGAGGATCGCGCCCCGCGAGCTCGCTTCCCTCAGGCCGGGCAACGTGATCGTGCTGGACAAGGACGTGACCGAACCGCTCGTCGTCAGCGTGCAGAGACTGCCGAAGTTCTACGCGAGGCCGGGAAAGATAAAGGACACCCTCGCGATCGATATTCTCGGCGCCATAGACGCGAAGCTCTACTAAGGAGGAAACCATGGCAGAGGAAGAAAAGACCGGCGAGACGCTCAGCCAGGACGATATCGACAAACTCCTGGGGGGAGAGGGGTCGAGCGGCGCAGTGGACCAGGAAAAGCTCGCCGAGGAGTGGGCCCAGAGCCTCGAGAGCGGGAAGCCCATGGCCGAGGAAGGGTCCCCGGACAGGGGGGCGAGAAAGGCGTCCTTCGCGGAGCTGGACGAGCCCAGGCCCTCATCCGGGCAGGCCAAGGATCTCGACTTCATCCTCGACATCCCCCTCGAGGTGACGGTCGAGATGGGGAGGACGAGGATGCTCATCAACGATCTCCTCCAGGTGGGGCAGGGCTCTGTCATAGAGCTCAACAGGCTGGCGGGGGAGCCGCTGGACATCCTGATCAACGGCAAGCTCATCGCCAGGGGCGAGGTCGTCGTGGTGAGCGAGAAGTTCGGGATAAGGATCACGGACATCGTGAGCCCGCTCGAACGTGTGAAGAGGCTCTCGTGAAAACCCATCCTGCAGCGCTTGCAGCCCTGACGCTCTCGTGGGCCTCCCCCCTGCAGGCCGCAACCGGCGTGGGCGCCGGCGATGCCCTCAGGGCGACGCTTGCGCTCGTGTTCGTGGTCGGGCTCATGTTCGCGCTCGCGTGGGCCGCGAGGAGGTTCGGGCCGGTCATCCGCGCCGAGAGGGGCCTGGGCGTCAGGGTGCTCGGTCACGTGGCGCTGGGCCAGAGGGCGAGCCTGGCGCTGGTCAGGCTGGGGGGGGCGATACTCCTCTTGGGCGTGACCCAGAACTCGGTCAACCTCCTCAAGGAGATGGAGGCCTCGGACTTCGAAAGCGCCCTCGCCCGGTCGCAGGGCCGCGAGGTGGAGGGGGGGAACCCGTGAGAAAGACACACGCCCTGGTGCTCATGTCCGCCCTCGTGATCGCGCCGGCCCTGCTCCATGCGGCAGAGGGGGTGACGATCCCGAGCGTCACCCTCGGGGTGAAGGAGGCGGGAAGGCCGGAAGACGTGGTCGGGGCCCTCCAGATACTGTTCATCCTGACCATCCTCGCGCTCGCACCCTCCATCGTGATGATGGTCACCGCGTTCACCAGGATCGTGGTGGTGTTCGGGTTTCTGAGACAGGCCCTGGGAACCCAGCAGATGCCACCCATGCAGGTCCTTTCGGCCCTCGCCATTTTTTTGACGTTCTTCATCATGTCCCCGACCCTCGACAGCGTCAACGAGCTCGCGCTCAAGCCCTACAGGGACGGCACCATCACCTTCGGCCAGGCCTTGAAGAACGCCGAGGGCCCGCTCAGGGAGTTCATGTTCAAGCAGACGCGCAAGGCCGACCTCGAGCTCTTCATCGGCCTGTCGAAGACCGCCAGGCCCAAGAGCAGGGACGACGTGCCCACGAGGGCGCTCATCCCCGCGTTCATGATCAGCGAGCTCAGGACGGCCTTCCAGATCGGGTTCATCCTCTTCATACCGTTTCTCATCATCGACATGGTGGTCTCGTCGATCTTGCTGTCCATGGGCATGATGATGCTGCCGCCGGTCATGATATCGCTTCCCTTCAAGGTCATGCTCTTCGTGCTCGTCGACGGGTGGAACCTGCTCGTCGGATCTATCGTCAGGGGGTTTGCGGGATGACGCCGGAGACTGTCACGACCATGATGGCCGAGGCCATCAAGATCACCCTCATCGTGGCCGCGCCCATGCTCCTTTTGGGCCTGGTGGTCGGGCTCTGCATAAGCGTGTTCTCGGCCGTGACCCAGATCCAGGAGATGACGCTCACCTTCGTGCCCAAGATCGTCGCGGTCTTTCTCGCCCTGCTCGCGGCCCTGCCCTGGATCATCGAGAAGCTGGTGACCTACACCACCAACCTGTTCGCCAGCATACCGACCCTCGTGAGATGAGCGACCTGTTGAGACTCGCCTGGGGCGACTTTCTGACCCTCTTCATGGTGATCGTGAGGGTGGGGATGGTCTTCGCCGTGGTGCCGTTCTTCAGCGCCGAGGTCATACCCCGCCGTGTCACCGCGGTGCTCGCGCTCTTTCTCAGCATGGTGCTCATGCCCGTCGTGCCGAGGGTCCCGGTGGGCATCGACGAACTCGACGCGCTCACCCTGCTCGTGATGGTGATCCAGCAGCTCCTCGTCGGTATCGCCCTCGGGCTCGCAGTCAACGTGATCTTTGCGGGCGTCCAGATCGCGGGCGAGCTCATGGGGTTCCAGATGGGCTTTTCCATCGCGAACGTGGTCGACCCCATGACAGGGGTCACGGCGCCCATAACCTCGAACCTCCTGTACGTGACCGCATTCCTCCTGTTCTTCGCGCTCGGGGGCCACCACCAGCTCATCAAGGGGCTCTTCGAGTCGTTCGCGATAGTCCCCGCAAGCGGCGTCTTGGCAAGGGAAGGGTTCTTCACCTCGACGCTCGCCTATGCCTCGGAGATGTTCGTGCTCGGTGTCAAGGCGGCTTCCCCCGTGGTCGGCGTGCTCCTGCTCGTAAACGTCGCGTTCGCGGTACTTGCGCGGGCGGTGCCCCAGATGAACGTGTTCCTCATGGCCTTTCCCATAACCATCGCCGTGGGTCTCGTCTTCCTCGCGGTCGTCGTGATGATGCTGCCCGGCCTCATGGAGGCGTCCCTCCAGAAGGCGCAGGCATTCATGAACGCGGTGCTCGCCCTGTACTGATCCCGAAGAACTCCCCGGCGTTCGCATGGAGAAGCCGTTCGAGGAAGTCTCCAGGCAGGCCCGAGAGCCTGATCCGCGAGAGCTCCCTGTCCCATGCGTACGGTATGTTGGGGAAGTCCGAGCCGTACATGACGCGGTCGCGCCTGAGCTCGCAGAGCGTGAACGGCGGCTCGACGGGGAAATAGCCTGCCATGACCATGGCCGTGTCGACCCAGATGTTGTCGAACCTCTCGAGCAGGCGCCTGTACGCCTCGAACTCGTCCACGCCGAGGTGGGGTACGCACAGCCTCAGTCCCGGGAAGTCCCTGAGGACCCGCTCGACCTTTGTCGCGCTGCAGAGCTGGTAGGGGTCGCACAGGTAGGCGTTGCTCTTCGGTTCCCTGCTTGCGTGCACGACGAGGGGCTTGTTTTCCGAGGCGCATACCTCGTAGATCTCGCGGGAGGGCCTGCCGTCGACGTCGAAGCACTGCACGTGGGCGTGCAGCTTCACCCCCTTGAGACCCATGGCGAAGGCCTCCCTCAGGATGTCCTTGCAGCCGTCCTCACCCGGGAACACCGTGGCGAGGCCGGTCACCCGGGGGTGAAACTCGCTGCAGAGCTCCGCCATGTACTCGTTCAGGCGCCGGGAGATGCCGGCCTTGTGAGCGTACTGGAGGGCGACCACGTGCTCGACGCCCCTTTCAAGGAGGTAGCTCACCACGTCGCGCGAGGGCATCCTGTACCTGATGTCCCACGCGAAGGCGTCGAACCATGCCCTGACGGTATCGAAGAGCTTGTCCGGAAAGACGTGGACGTGCGCGTCGACGACAGGGGGGAGCCCTTCGGGGACGCACGGGCCCTCTTCATCGTTCAAGGATCTCGGTATGCCTCTCATCGCCGTCTCGTCCATCTTGCAGTCCTTCCCTCCTCTCCTTCCAGCCCGGGCCTCGAGAGCAAGCCCCGCTCGGGCGTGCATCCGTTTCGGATTCGGATTGCGCCCCTTACCCGCGGGCACACCGTGCACCTGCTTTGCCGGGTATCCCTTCCCGTCGTGCGGGTGAACCCTTGAGGCGCATCCTGTGGGGAGAGCTCCTGCGCCCCCGGTGCACACCTCGACCGTGCCGCGAGTTTCGTCGTTGCCGGTCCGGGCCCTCACGCGGCCTCGACCATGTGTGAGACCCACCCCTGGGTGTCCGCCTCGATCCCCATCCCGCGACAGGGTGCCGTCCCGCTCGTGTTCACCCGCTCCACCCTTTTCCCGCAGCCGCCGCGGTCTTCCTCCCATTCCCTTCCCGGGAAGGACCGGGCGAGGCAGCCCGCCCGCCTTCCCACTCGTTACGGCCTTCAGGTTTCTTCCGCCTGCCTTGGGCGGCGCCCCCCGACGCGGAGGTATCCCTCGTGGGACCGCATCAGGCCCGCACCGCCGGCCTTTCCCGGGTGCGTCGCATCGTGCCCGCGACGCCTCGTGCGACCTGGACGCGCAAGGCACGCCGGGCCCGGTGGGACCCTGCATGCAGAAAAGGCATCGCCCCGCCTGCCCGGCGATGCGCCCGTGGTTGTTCTGGGGTCATGCAGTTGTCCCATGACAAGGGTGACCATACTGTATTACAATCAATGGCCGAAGTGCCAGTCTCGCCCGCACGTGCGGCCGGGCAGAGGGCTTCAAGACGTGTGCATGGACAGGTGCGGGGTCTCGCCTGGAGCTGGCGTGCGAGGCTGACGAGGACGAGGCGGGAGGTCTCATGAAGAAGCACGGTGGCAGGAAGAGGAACGGCGTTTCCGGGGTGGACTCAGGCCGCAGGGACTTTCTCAAGAAGCTGGCCGTCGTGGCCGCCTCCGTCCCCCTGGCCGGGTTGTGTCCTGTCCTCACGGCAAGGGCGGCGCCCGGGGTTGTGACCGGGGGGAGGAGAAAGAGGCTCGTCTTCTTGGCGATCGACGGGTTCAACCCGGACTACCTGGGGTTGTCCACCTCGGCGCTCAGGGGAGGGAAGGAGGGTGACTGGCTCATGCCGAACCTGAGGGCCTTCCTCAAGGACTCGGTGTGGTTCAGCAACGCCCGTTGCCACCTGCCCGCGGCCACGGACATGAACCACCTGAACGCCGTAGCCGGGACCACCTCCGCCCAGACGGGGATCATCAGCGTGTGGGCCCAGCCCGTGGGGTGGAACGACTCTGGCCGCGCGGTGATCATGCCCACGAGTCTCTTGTATGCCAGGGACGAGCGGGGTCGACCGGTGGACACCCTCTTCACGGCGTGGAAGCGGATGAGTCCCGGGTCGAGGACCATGTTCGTCACCGGCAAGGAATGGGTGGGAAAGATGTTCAGCAGCGCCGGCGCCGCATCCGGGGTGGACCTCGTCGTGTCCGGCGTGGAGCGTCCCCCCTATCTCGATCCCCCGAGGCGCTCGAGTTTCGCGGACCCGCCCACCGACGAGGACGCACGGTGCGACCCAGAGTCGTCGAACATGGGATACTTCGGGTGGCCCATGAGCGCCAGCGACACGATGACACGCCTGTACACGGGCCAGGGCAGCCTCCTCACGAGGCAGATGGAGTTCTTCCCGAGCCACTTCCCCCACGACAGCTGGATCGTGGACTCCGCGCTGGAGCTGTTCAGGCGCGAGGACCCCGACGTGGCCTACATCCTCCTGGCGCAGTGCGACGACGCGGGACACTGCCTGGGCAACGCGCCGGACCCGGACGAGTTCGTCGAGGACCAAGAGGCCCCGTCCCTGCCCGACGGCTGCGAGGAGAGGCCCGCATACAGGCTCGTCAGCAGGAGGAACAGGCTCCTCTACAAGGAGGCCATCCTGGACGCCGTCCGGGAGGTGGACGTCCAGTTCGGACGACTCGTGAAGGGCCTGGGCGAACTGGGCGTGCTCGACGATGCGGTCGTCGTCGTGTTGAGCGACCACGGGTCGGTGAATCACCTGTGGAGCCCCGACTTCTCCTCGACTGACTTCGTGGGCATCCTCAAGGACGCGGGGATCCTCAAGCCGCGCGGCGCGCTCGACGGGATGGACATGTACGCCTTCAGCGTGAGCAGCTACGGCGTGTTGTACTGGCGCGGGGACAAGCGTCTCGTGGGGGCCGCCAAGAAGGTGCTCGAGTCGCACCGGGCCAGAAACCCGGAGAGCGGCTCCCTCGAGTGCCCCTGGTGGGTGCTCGACCGCAAGGACATGATGCACGGCCTCGAGGGCGTCTGCCCGCCGGGAGAGCTCTATCACCCCTTCTATGCAGGCCCTCAGGGCGAGGGCATGGTGATGTGGCCCGACCTCTTCGTCTTCGCCAAGAACGGCTGGCAGATCCCCGTGTACAACGGCCACGTGCCCAACGTGGGCATCGGCGCGCCGTCATGGGCCCCGCCCTGGCGGGTGTACAACGGCGGGCACGGCTCCGTGGACACGACGCCCATACTGGCCGCGGTGAGGGTGCCCGGGGGAAGAAGGGGCGTCAACGACAGGCCTGTGCTCATCAGCGACCTCGCGGTGACCGCCGCCTCCCTGCTGGGCGTGCCTCTCGAGGGGAAAAAGACGGGCAGGGACCTGGCAGGCGAGCTCTCGTGAGTTCTCCCGGAAGGGTCCGGGCGGCAGCCGGCTCCGGTCTCGACGCAGGCTCTCGGTGCGTGAGGGCGATCCGGCCTGGGTCGCCCCGCGCCCCGGGTGGTCGCCTTGAGGGGCTGTACTGTGTGGAATGGACGACCCGCATGGGCGCCGCCCTCGCGATCCCGGGTGGGAGCCAGTCCTCTCCGTCGGGTTCCGCCGCGCACCACGCCCCCGTGGAGACGTCGATGAAGGCAAGGCCCACGGTCTTGCTTCCCGGGTCACGCCAGGGGGACATGGGGTAGTTCCCCCTGTCCCCGCATGGGCCTGGGCGTGCCGGGGTGACAGCGGGCCGGGACCGCTCGGGCCCCCGGGCCGATCTCGGGGGACCAGGCGGGGGCTCCAGGCCCACCCGTAACTGGCGCGTTTCTCCGGTGTATCAACAAGAGCGCGGCGATGGTGCCCTTCCGGACGCCTCCCGAGGGGTCTTTCACGAGAACATGCGGGAAGGTCGCCTGCCAAAACGATGCAAGCGCTCCCCTTGCATTCGATGCGCGCCTCGTATTATCCCTGGGAACATGGATACACCGTTCAAGAGGATCGAGCTCGAAAGCGGGGTGCTCATAGAGGTC
>Ga0116167_1001067_pt1 | contig 25844 bp, 25 predicted proteins | sample AD_JPNMR3_MetaG_FD_89794 | JGI IMG/M metagenome (GOLD analysis project Ga0116167, IMG submission 89794) | Active sludge microbial communities of municipal wastewater-treating anaerobic digesters from Japan - AD_JPNMR3_MetaG | ecosystem: Engineered > Bioreactor > Anaerobic > Digestate | place...
CGCTCCACCTTGCCCTTGACCCAGGCGGCATACGGAGGCGCCACCTCGGGCCTGAACCCGTAATGCACGGCAAGGCCCACCAGGGAGTCATTGAACCGCTTCCTGCCGGAGAGTGTGTCGATATAGGCGTTCCTCATCCGGTCGTAGAGGATCTCCTGCGGCACCCCCCCGAAATGATCGAAGGCACGGACATGACAGTCCAGGAACGTGCTCTGGTCACACCTCCGCACGAGCTCGGCGTACATCTTCCTGGAATAGCCGAGGATCATGGAGAAGAGGTGATACTTCTTCACCAGCCCATCAGCCTCCTGCACCTGGAACTCGCCGAAATCGACCTGGGCTTGGGCGCCGGGTGCGGTCTCGAACCTGACATAGGCGATCCTCGTCAGGTCCCTCTTTCTCTTCTGCACGAACCTCCTCACGATGTTGTACCCGCCGTCAAAACCCATGGACACGAGGCGGTCATAGATCCAGGTGGCCTTGTAGCACGGGTCCTCCTGCAGCCAGGTATCCACGACACCGGCAAAGGGATCGATCCGGCTGGGACGATTCATCCCCTGCTTCTTCCTCATGCATGCTCCCGGGTCAGCCAGGTACTTGCTTACCGTGTCCCGGGATATCCCCAGCCGCCTGGCGATCTCCCGCTTCGACAACCCCTGCTTCTGCAGATGCACAATCTCCATGGTAACCTCCACGCTCTTCATGCATTCCCCCAGGCCAGTATTCCCGACATACTAGCAGAAAACCCGCCCGGGTCGGCGCGGCCTGGGGGGCCGCCCCCCAGGCCCTTGCCTCTCTTCTCAAACTTCTCCCTCGAATACACTTCCCCATGAAAATGAATGAGCGTGGCCTAATTCCTGATGACGATTTCTGGTCTAGTTTACGATGACGATTTACATCCCCGGCCGCCATAGGGGACCAGAAGGGGAAGCTTCACAAGAAGTCTGTCTGCGCCCTGCTGTCCCATCGTACCATGGGCAGGTATATCCGGCAGCTCAAGGGCGGTGCCGTCACCAGAGATAAGGGCAGGATACGGGCCGATTCCAGCCTTGACGGCAAGGACATCATCTCCACCAGCGATGACACGCTCACTGCCGAGGATGTTGCCCTGGGATACAAGCAGCTTCTGGAGGTGGAGCGGGCGTTCGGGACGATCAAAACGACCCTTGAGCTCCGGCCCGTTTATCACCGGAAGGATGATCGCATTCGAGCCCATTTTTCATCTGCTTTCTTGCCCTGCTTCTGGTGCGTATTGCGGAGCGGAAGACCGGCCGCACCTGGGATCAGATCCAATCGATCATGGAGCGTATTCACCTGGGAGAATTTTTTCAAAAACCGGGCGTGTACTCCAGCGCACCGAGCTGACCCATGATCAACTCGCTATACTGAAATCACTGAAAATACCCGCTCCACCGAGGATACAAGGGATCCGATTGAACCCCTGAAAACGTAGGCACACGCGAAAAACTGCACTACCCCTATGCCCACAATAATGCTCGCTTTATCGATTGCGTGTCGCTACCACTGTCGAACCCGGGCCTTGAGCAAGCCCCACTTATCACCCTGTCCTAATTTGCGGAACCTCTTCTGAGAGACCCTGATCTAAATCCTTTATAATCATTTGTGTCATCTATCCACTTCTTGATAGTATCTTTTATGATGCCATCATGGATAAGTGTGACTTCAGAATCAGGATCAGTTTTCGTTCCCCAATACGTGTTGAGAGGTTTAAATTCAAAAAGCAGTTTTCTTTCTATCAGAGCTATGTTTTCCTTCGAAAAATCTTTTGTTGCATAATAGATATTTATCTTCTGTGCATATTCATAGGCTTCATGAACCAGTTTTAGAAATTTATCCCTGCTAAAAATTGTCTCAAAGAACTCATTATTTTTCTCACCATAGAAATGCACATCTGTTGGTACCCATTCTTGCTTCGACTCTCGAAAATCAAGTGGGATGTTAAACATTCCACCAATTATATGAAGGTAATGCTGCCGTTGTCGTTTAAGAATATCAGGGGATCCCATTGCTTTTCCGGCATAACATATGTATGTTTTCCCAGAAATTTCCTCAGTATGGAAATATACTCCACACATATTTTTTGATAACGATTTATAATTAACAATTAGTTCTTGGAATGAAAAAGGGCCTTCCCAGTACAATGTTATTTCCCTCATGGTATACCTCCTTACAATTTATCAAGTAATGACCCCCTGGAATCAATACCAATCATGCGGCTAATTTTTCCTTGTAGCTGACCGGGGAGTGATAGCCTAGTTCCTGATGTGGCCGGTCGGTGTTGTACTCCCGGATCCAGTCTTCTATGATGCTCTTTGCTTCTGTCAATGCCGCAGAAGATTGTCCCCTTTGTGTCTGAATAAAATGTCCCCTCTATGCCGGCCTGGTGAAGGCGATCGGTCGCCACTTTCAGGGGGTGCTCTGGCAGCGCTGCCAGGTGCATTTTGTGCGGAATCTCTGCTCTATGGTGAGCACGAAGGACCGGCCACGGGTCGTGGAGATGCTCAGGGAGATCACGACGGCACAAACGTACAGCACGGCCAGGAAACGGATGGACGAAGTGATCGATGCGCTTGAGAAGAGTCATCCCCGGGTTGCTCGGATGCTGGAGGAGAACGGGGAGGACATCCTGAGCGTCTATCAGCTTTCGGCATGGCAGCGCAGGGGCATGAAGTCCACGAACATGCTGGAGCGATACAACCAGGAGCTGAAGCGCAGGACCAGGGTGGTCAGGATCTTCCCGAACCAGGAATCCTGCCTTCGTCTGGTAACAGCGCTGGCGATAGAAATGACCGAGGAATGGCTCGGCCGCCGATACCTCATCTTCGAAGATGAGGTATCGGTCAAGAAGACGGAGGATCTCCTGGCTGCATGATGCCTACATCGCAGATGCCAATGTACAGAAAATGGGGGACTTGACTGGGCATGTGGGGTTTCAGCGGGAAGCGGCCGCTGTAAAGAATCGAGAAGAAGACCACAGGGCTGAGAAACATCGCAACGCCTCAAACGACCATTTTCCAGCATCGGAGGGGCTTTCTTCGTGATACCCACAGGCCGGGGCCTCTCTTCGCATAATCGAGCAAAGGCTCTCCCGGGGGAGACACAGCCCTGCATGCCTCGGCCTGATACCCGCCGAGCGCGGCTGTACCCGGTATGGCTCGGCAGTATCTCCTCTGTGCGTGATCTAATTGGGACGGCTCGGCTGCATTCCCGCCGTTCGTGATCCAACCGGGGTGGTCCGGTCTGGCTCGGCGGGTGCCACGCAGGGCGCGAACACACCTCGATTAACCAAGGAGAAGCCCCGCTAAGTGCGACCTTGTCCGGGATGAGGCAGCCGAAGCCCCACCGGGCGGGATCTCACCCATGGTAACCGGTGGTACGCCCCTGGAGCGCCCTCACTTGGGGTAACCGACGGGCAGGATCAACAGCGGGGAGATCCGGGCCTCGAGGCAGAGGAGGTTTCGGACCTCGGTGTCGACGAACGCTCCCACCGGGGCCGATGCCAGCCCGAGCGAGACGGCCTCGAGCATGATGTTCTGCGCCACGTGGCCTGCCTCCAGGAGGGCGTACCTCTCGCCCCTCTGCCCGTACTTGGACGCGACCCGGCCGTACTCGGCCGCCACCACCAGGCTCACGGGCGCCTTGGCCATCCAGAATTGGGAGAGAGAGGCGCGCGCGAGCTCGTCGCGGTGGTCTCCCTCGACAAGGAGCGTGGTCGAGTGCGTGCGGCTCTCGTAGAGATACACGCCCGCCTCCATCTGCTCGACCGACCCCGAGCCGATGACCGCCAAGAGATCGATGGGGTACAGCGCGCCGGCGGAAGGAGAGGTCCTCCTGAAACCGGCCTCGTCGGTGGCCCCCTGCCCTGCCCACAGGAGCTGGGAGAGCTGTTCCCTGGTCAGGGGTGCGGGGGAAAACGAACGTACGGTCCTCCTCTTTGCCAGGGCCTCGTCCAGGCCCATGCCGCCCTTGAGCAGAGGTTGCACGAGTCTCATTCCAGCCTCCCTGATCGGACTGTGAAACGAGCGGTCAGAGATGAACGATCCGAGATCAAGGATAGGACGTGTCGCGACCATATGCAAGGGCCTTCCCTGCGGGCACGGTCGGAAGGTCATGCCCGCCCGTCTCTTGAACCGGCTTCACGGCCATTCCCTGTGGGCACGGTCCGAGGCTTCCTGGATTACCCCGATCTGATGGATCAGGGGCCATTCCCTGTAGGCACGGGCTGAGATCCTGATGCGGCCCCCGCAGGACCGCCCCATCAGGCCATTCCCTGTTGGCACGGTATGATGACATCCCGAAAGCCCGGATCGCTGCCGATGCCGCACTCGAGCCTTGCCTGGGGCTCTCCTCGTCGTATAATGTCCCGGGGATACCGCATGGCACAGAACACGATACCCCTGGAGGAGATCCGCCTGCTGGCCTCAGGTCTCTTCGATGAGACGGTCAGGGTCCGGCGGGACATCCACGCGCACCCGGAACTGGGCTTCTCGGAGGAAAGGACCGCGGGCATCGCGGCGTCGTGCCTGTCGGAGCTGGGGATCGAGGTCTTCACGGGCGTCGCGAAGACGGGCGTGGTCGGTGTGCTCGACGGGAAAACGCCGGGCAGGACGTTGCTGCTCCGCGCCGACATGGACGCCCTGCCGCTACAGGAACTCGCCGACGTGGCGTTTCGTTCCCGGGTTCCCGGCGTGATGCACGCATGCGGCCACGACGGCCACACGGCCGTGCTCATCTCCGCCGCCCGTCTCCTCGCGAGGCTTCGCGACAGGCTGAAAGGCAGGGTCGTCTTCGTGTTCCAGCCCGCCGAGGAAAACCTCGGCGGCGCCAAGGCCATGATCGACGAGGGCGCCTTTAGCGGCCTCGGGATAGAGGCCGCCCTCGGCCTCCACCTCATCACCCTCCTGCCGTGCGGCACCGTGGGGTTGAGGCCGGGGCCGTTCATGGCCTCGGTGGATCTCTTCAGGGCGCTCATCCTCGGCGAAGGCGGGCACGGGGCCATGCCGGGCGGCTCCGTGGACGCCATCGAGATCGCGGCCAAGGTCGTGAGCGGCCTCAAGGCCCACCTCGCGGGCGCGATCACGCCGGGCGGGCGACCCCTCGTCAACATCGGCACCATCAAGGGAGGCACCGCCCCCAACATCGTCGCGGACACGGTGGAGCTCGAGGGCACGGTGAGGTGCATGGACGACGATGCGAGGCCCGCCCTCAGGCAAGCCATGGAAGCCTTCCTCGAGTCCGTAGCCAAGGATGCGGGCGGGTCTTACGAGCTCGCGTACACGGACGGCTACCCCATACTCGTCAACGATCACCACATGACCGACATCGTCAGGAGAACGGCGCAGGACCTGCTTGGCGAGACACGAGTGTTCGAGCTGGAGCCCACCATGGCGAGCGAGGACATGGCGTTCTTCCTCCGCATGGTGCCGGGCTGCTTCTTCTTCGTGGGGGCGGGCTTCGGCGACCCCGCCATGGACTATCCGCACCACAGCCCCCGGTTCGTGCTCAACGAGGACTCGCTCCTGGTCGCCCTCCAGGTCCTCTGCACCGCGGCGGTGCGCTTCCTGGAGGGCGCGTGAGCGGCCCTCGGTGCGGCGGAATGCCCTTCTTTGCGGCTCGACGGCTGTACGCCGCGGAAAACGGCGATCGCGACGAGACGTTGCCTGGTGGACGAAATGCCCCGTCAGCCGTACCCGGAGAAATCCCGGGTCGGCAGGGGCCGGCAGGAGACTGTGCCTTCGCGGGCTCCATCCAGGGCGGGCGAGCCCGAGGTCATGAGTGAAGCCCATGCGGAAATGCCGGGCGGGAAAGGCATCACGTGACGAAGAGCCGTGTCCGCCGGGACACTGGCGGGGAAACCCGCCTGAAGCGGCCCCGACGGAAAAGGCCATGTGCAGGGAGCGACTGACATGCGGCCGGAGTTGAGCGATACGGCGGAGTACATCCTGAGGCTACGGTACCTCAAGAAGGATGCCGAGGGGAACGTCGCGGAGACCCCTGAAGAGCTGTTCCGGCGTGTGGCCGACCACGTGGGTCGCGCCGAGACGGTGTTCGGGGCCGACGCACGCGAGGCGGGCAAGGTCGCGGACGAGTTCTTCGAGACGCTCACAAGGCTCGAGTTCCTGCCCAACTCGCCGTGCCTCATGAACGCGGGCAGGGAGCTGGGGCAGCTCGCGGCCTGCTTCGTCCTGCCGGTGAACGACTCGCTCGAGTCCATCTTCGAGGCGGTCAAGGACACGGCCCTCATACACCAGAGCGGAGGCGGCACCGGGTTTTCCTTCAGCAGGCTCAGGCCGAAGAACGACACGGTCTTGAGCACCAGCGGCGTGGCCTGCGGCCCTGTCTCGTTCATGGAGGTCTTCGACAAGGCGACCGACGTGATCAAGCAGGGAGGCGCGCGCAGGGGCGCGAACATGGGCGTGCTCAGGGTGGATCACCCGGACATCGAGGAGTTCGTCACGGCCAAGCGCGTCCCGTCCAGACTGAGCTGCTTCAACCTCTCGGTCGGCGTGACCGACTCCTTCATGGAGGCGGTGCTCGAAGACGGTCTCGTGGGGCTCGTCAACCCCAGGAACAAGGCGGTCACCAAGACGATTAGGGCACGAGCGCTCTTCGATCTCATCGTCCAGTGCGCGTGGGCGACCGGGGAACCCGGCATCCTCTTCCTGGACGAGATCAACAGGGCGAACCCCACCCCGGATCTCGGGACGATCGAGGCCACCAACCCCTGCGGTGAGCAGCCCCTCTTGCCGTACGAGTCGTGCACCTTGGGGTCCATCAACCTGGCAAGGATGTGCAGGCGGGAAGGAAACGGCTGGGTCGTGGACTTTGACAGGATCGCCAAGACCGCGAGGACGGCGGTGAGGTTCCTGGACGACGTGGTGGAGATCAACAGGTACCCGCTCGTGCAGATCAGGGAGATGTCCCGGGCGAACCGCAAGATCGGCCTCGGGGTCATGGGCTTCGCCCATCTCCTCGTCCGGATGGGGATCCCGTACGACTCGGACGAGGCCGTGCGCCTGGCCGGGGACATCATGCGGCACATCCGGCTGCACGCGCACGAGGCGTCGCGCGAACTCGCCGTCACCAGGGGCCCGTTCCCGAACTTCCCGCAGAGCATTCACAGCCGCCGTGGCGACCCACCTCTCCGCAACGCCACGGTCACCACCATCGCCCCGACAGGGACCCTCAGCATGATAGCAGGGTGCTCATCCGGCATCGAACCCATCTACTCGCTCTACACCACGAGGATCGTGCCGGGCGGCATCTCGGTCTCCTCGATGGACCCCCTCTTCGAGGAGACCGCGCAGGCGCTGGGCATCCTGGACAAGACCCTCGTGGAGGAGGTCAAGAAGACCGGGGTCATCCCCCCGCACTCGAGGATCCCCGAGGGCCTGAGGGCCCTGTTCAAGACCGCGCTCGAGATCCCGCCGAGGCGCCACGTGGAGATCCAGGCCGCGTTCCAGGAATACACCGACAACGCGGTGTCGAAGACCGTCAACTTCCCCCGTGATGCGACCCTCGAAGACGTCAGGGACGCCTTCATTCTCGCCCACAGGCTCCGGTGCAAGGGGATCACCGTGTACAGGGACGGGAGCAGGCCCGGCCAGGTGCTCACCTGCGGGCTCGCATCCCCCTGCCCGTGAGGGGCCGGCGGCCGGGTCCTACAAGTCCTCGGCGGATTCGAGCTTGGAGGTCACGTTGTCCCTGATCCAGTGAGGGTCCCACCACTCCTTGGGGTCCACGAACACCCCCGAGACGAGCATGCTGAAGTGGAGGTGGTCGCCTCCCGCGAAGCCGGTGGCCCCGGATGTGCCCAGCTGCCCGCCCTTGGAGACCACCTCGCCGGGCTTCACCGAGATGGTGCTCAGGTGTGCGTACAGGCTGAAGACACCCTGGCCGTGGTCAAGGATCACGCAGTTGCCGTAGATGCCCAAGAAATCGGCGAACACCACCTTCCCGGCATTGGCCGCCTCCACGGCCGCTTGGGCCAGGGAAGCCAGGTCGACACCCAGGTGCACGCTGGAGCCCAGGGGCACCCCCCGGTAGACGTACGTCCTCTCGTCCCCGAAGAGCGCCTTGGGCGCGGCGTTCTTCATCCGCAGAAACGCGTCGCCGTCCCATATCCTCTCCGGCGCGGACCGCGCGCAGATGGACCTGATCTTTGCGTCGTTCTCCTGCCTCACGGTACTGTTCACGAACGAGAAGATCTCCTGTGGGCTCTTGTTCGCGAGGCGGCTGTCAGCCTGCTGGAACTCGGCGGCCTTCTGCTGCAGGAAGGAGTCGCTCACCGCCTCGGTGTCGCTCCTGAAGGGCGCCGTCTTCCTGAGGTACACGGGGACCGCCGCGACAGCGCTGTTCCCGCCCTTGTCGACCGCGGTCACGGCAACGGGGGTGGAAGGCGTCATGTCGCGGGGGACCGCGAAATACGCGATGAAGTAGCTGCCCTTTTGGCCCCGGACCTCGTAGCCGGGGAAAAAGGAGTCCTGGCACTTCACGCCGCTTGCGGCGACCTCCTTGGTGACCCGGTACACCACGAGACACGTGCCGCCCGCGTTCACGTTGTGGGCCCTGCTCAGGACGGCTATGCGCGGAGGCACCTGGTCGACCTTGACCTTCGCCTCGTACACGGCGGTGTTTCTCAGCGGCGAGAAGTCGGTCACCCTCACGGAGAAGACGGCCTCACCGTCCTTGACGCCGAGCCTGCCGGGCGAGATCTCAAGCTGGAGCCTCTTGTCGTGGAAGCCCTTTTCGGGAAGGTCAGCGCCCTCGACGATGAAGCGCTTCCCGCCCTGGACGAGCGCGACCTCGTAGGAACGGATGCCGCTCTTGGCGTCCTTCATCACCACCGCCACGCTGCGTGCCGAGCCGATGGTGTCGAACGGCCTGTCCACCTCGATGACGGGCTTTTCCCACTCGAGGTAGACGAACGTGAACGCCGCCCCTGCCGCAAGCAGGACGGCGATGAGAACGTACTGGATGGTCTTCACCGATCGCTTCATGTGAACTGCCCCTCCCCTAGCTCCTTCGCACGGTCTTAACGTCCCAGTCTTTTCGCCCCATGCCTACTCGATCGGCCGGGATTGTTCAACGCATTTTTCATGCACCGGGCATGATCCGCTCGAGAACGGTCCCGCCTGTGGGGCAGGCCCTCCTGGTCACCCACACGGGTCCTGCCTGAAGGCTCGGGTGGGCAACAGGGAGTCACCCGAGCGAGCCCGCCCTATACCATCCACTTTGCCGACCGTCTCGTGTCGGGCCGCGCAGGGATCGAGCCACCCCTTTTTCATGCACGCATACCCGGGTGTTCCACCCGAGCGACCCCCGCGGTCACGGGCCGTCTTCTTCGGTCAGACACCGTCTGCTTTCGCGGGCCTCGTCCCCCCGGCGGGTCTCCACCTGAAGATGGATGCTGGCGCTGCCGGGAGCTCTCTGGTATACCTTCCACAGAACCGCTCGAAGGTCACCCCATGAAAAGAGGATCGCGCGACAACGCCAAGGTATCCGCGGCAAGCCTGTCCGTGGCTTCCAACACGATGCTCATCGTCCTGAAGACGGCATCCGGCATCGCCATGGGATCCATCTCCATGATCTCCGAGGCCGCCCACTCGGGCGTGGACCTCGTTGCGGCCGTGATAGCCTTCTTCTCGGTGAGGACCTCGGGCAAACCGGCGGACAAGGACCACCCCTTCGGCCACGGGAAGATAGAGAACCTGTCCGGGGCCGTGGAAGCGCTCCTCATCTTCTTGGCGGCGGGCTGGATCGTCATCGAGGCCGTCGGGAGGATCATGCATCCCTCCCCGGTGACGGCCGTCGGGTGGGGCGTAATCGTGATGCTGGCCTCCTGCCTGGTCAACCTGGCCGTCTCTCACAGGCTCTTCACGGTGGGCAAGAAGACCAAGTCCCTGGCGCTCGTCGCGGACGCGTGGCACCTGAGGACCGACGTGTACACGTCCGCGGCCGTCATGTTCGCGCTCGGCGTGATCTGGGCGGGCCACCAGGTGACGCCGGCCATTGACCTGCACTGGGTAGACCCCGCGGCCGCGCTGGTGGTCTCGGTCCTGATCCTCAGGGCCGCCTGGGACCTCACCCTGAAATCCGCCCGCGACCTCTTGGACTCCACCCTTCCCGAGCGCGAGATGAGCCGTATCAGGGACCTGATCCTCAAGAAGTTCCCGGACGTGCACGGGTTCCACAAGCTCAAGGCACGGAGGTCGGGGCACGTGAGGTTCGTGGAGTTCCACATGGTCGTCAACCCCGAGATGAGCGTGGACCACTCGCACAGGATCACCGACGACATCACGAGGGAGATCAAGGACCTGTTCCCTGACACCGTCGTCACCATCCACGTGGAGCCGTGCGACGGCAGGTGCGACAGGGAGTGCGAGGAGAACTGCGGGCTCAGCGAGGAGTCGAGACACGCCCGCTCGCAACAGGAGAGATGACCGGGGCTTGGCCCCTGAACCGCCGCCTTCGGCACGACACCCGGGGCCGGGGTAGAGGCCGTCGGGGGGAGTGCCGTCGACGGCGCCGCCCTCACCTCCCCGCAGGCCTTCCCCACAGCCGGCAATGGCGCGCACAACGAAGCCGGCCGGTCATGCCCCGGCGTTCCCGGCGGCACACCCCGCCCCGGTCGTATCGCCCGGCCGCCCTGCCACAACGAGTCATTGCCGTACCGTCACCCGGCGGCAGAGCGTGGGACGCGCCCAAGATCAGCCGCCTCGGCGAGGCAGGGCAAGGGGTTCGACCCCGAGGCGGGCTCAGCAGGCAGGCACGGCCTAGCCTTTTCCACAGGCAAGACACGCCGCCCTTCAGACGGGGAGGCCGGCGGCCCTTGTTGGAACATCACCTCTGCAGCCCACCGAGCATTCCCATCCGCTGGAGGCTCCCCGAGCCACGAAGGCCGACCGGGGTGAACCCCGGCCCTACTCCACCACCCTCAGGATCCTGGGGTCAGACCTCGGCGGCGGCGCGGGGACCGAGGCCGGGTATCCCACGGCGATCGCGGCCACGATCACGTGGTCGTCCGGAAGTCCGAGTTCGCCCCTCAGGCCCTTGTCCCTGATGGCGCTCCCCAGGTCCACCCAGCAGGTGCCGAGCCCCCTGTCCGCGGCCGAGAGCATGAAGTACGCCCCTGCGAGCGCGCAGTCCACGAAGATGGACCTGACGGCCTTGCTTCCCGAGATGAACACCACGCAGGGGGCGTTGTAGAACACGTTGAATCCGGCATCCTCGAGGATCGCCCTGTACGTTTTGTACGGAGAGGACGGGTTCTCGTCCATGTCCCAGAGTATGTTCTTCTTGCTCTCGTCCGACAGGCGCCTGATGAGGTCCCTGTTCGCGACGATGCTGAAGGCCCACGGCTGAGCGTTTCTCGCGTTGGGCGCCATGGTGCTGTCCGCGACGATGAGCCTCAGGACATCCATGGGCACCGCCTTGTGATCGAACTCCCTGATGGAACGCCTCGCTCTGATGAGATCCTTGAATTCCATCGAAAACCCTCCTTTGTGACATTTTAGACGACTCGCACTCCCCGGGGGCTTCTCTTCACACCGACCCGCGCACCTCCTGCAGCCAGGGTATGCCTCCAGGCGGTCTTTGGGAAGGGGGGGAGCGTGGTCCGACTCGCAACCCCGGCAATCAACCCGGCACCGGGTTCACCCCCGCCGTTCACGCTCTCCATTCTTCGTCTTCCCTTGCCGCACCGGCCACCCGAACCCCTGCCTTCATTGGAGGACATAGTATCATCTGTTCCTCGAAGGCGCCCACGCCGCAGTGGGGCAAAGGGCCCCACCATGGGGTACTTTTCCCCTCTCTCCTCGGGCCGGTTCCTTGGTGCCTCACCCTTGCGACTCAATAATATCGGAATGTTGCATGACGTGGCACCGTTGTTGCTGATGGGTGCGCAACGACCGGGCGGCCTGCCCACCGGTCTACTTTAACTGAGAGGTTCTCGTGCCATGTGGATTTCAACCTACCAGGGGAACGCAGCAGTGGAAGCGGCTGTTAAGCAGTTTCTGCCGCCGTGCCAGGAACGCTGTCCGATCAACGAGGACATCCAGAGGACCAACGTCCTCGTCTCCATGCTGCCCCGTGACCCGGAGAGGGCGAGGGAAGGGATCGTCCAGATCGGGGACTATCTCTTCGAGCGCAACCCCTTCTTCCCGGTGTGCGGGTATGTGTGCGGCGTGTGCGAGCTCGGCTGCAACTACAAGACCAAGGGCGGTTCCATCAGGAGAAGGCTGATCAAGCGTTTCATCGCGGAAAACTACCTCTCCCACCTCGACAGCCGGGAAGAGTACGACGTGGTGAAGGGGAAGGGAAACGTGGCGGTGGTGGGAGGCGGCCCTGCCGGGCTCATGTGCGCCTTCGAGCTGGGCAGGAGGGGGTACAGGGTCACCGTGTTCGAGGCGTTGAACCGCCTCGGCGGTGCGCTGTGGCTCATACCTCACTATCGTCTCCCCAAGGACGTGCTCCACAGGGTGATCCAGAACATGGTCAGGATGGCCTCCATCGAGGTCAAGCTCGGCGTGCGCATAGGCGAGGCGAAGAAAGGCCTCGACTGGTTGCGCAAGCAGGGCTACCAGGCCGTGTTCATCGCGAAGGGCACCCCCCAGCCGAGGATACTGACCTTCGGCAAGGACCCCGTCGAGAACCAGGACCTCTCGGGTGTCATGTACGGCCAGTCGTTCCTGTACGAGGTGAGCCGCGGCATCCTTCCGGGCGACTACTTCGACGGGAGAAAGGTGATCGTGGTGGGCGGCGGCAACGTCGCCTTCGACGTGGCCAGGTCCGCGCGCAGGCTCGGCGGAGATGTCACCGTGGTCGCCCTCGAGAGCGAGGACAAGAAGAGCAAGGACGGGCTGCCGGCGGACGAGGAGGAGATCAGGGGCGCGTGGGAAGAGGGCATCGACCTCATGTGTTCCCGGGGCGTGAGCCAGATCATAGGCAGGGGCGGGAAGTTCACGGGCATCAAGATGCCCCTGTGCACGTGCGTGTTCGACAAGGACGGCCGGTTCAACCCAACCTTCGACTGCAGCGACGTCATGACCATGGAAGGCGACGTGCTCATCATCACCGTCGGCCAGGGACCGGACAGGTCACTGCTCGAACGCGAGGGCCTGATCGACGAGACAGGGCGGCTCGCGGTCGATCCGGTCACCCGCCAGAGCACCATCAAGGACTGGGTCTTCGTGGGAGGGGACGTGCGCAGGGTCGGGTACATGGTGGACGCCGTCAAGGACGGCATGGAAGCGGCCGAATCCATCGAACGCCACCTCAAGGGCGTCGACCTGACCACCGGCAGGAAGAGGGTATTCGAGGCTCTCGACATCCCGCAGCTCAAAGACGACAGCTACAAGCCGGAACCCGAGGTCGTGTGGATACCGCCCGAGAAACGCATGCATTTCAGGATGTTCGAGCGCGGCCTCACGCTCGAGGAGGCCGTCGAGGAAGCGCGCAGGTGCCTGTGCTGCGGGCCGTGCGTGTCATGCAAGGCGTGCGTGTCCATCGGCATCCAGAAGGATCTGCCCGCCGTGATCGTCAGCGAGAGGCTCTGCAGCGGGTGCGGGATCTGCATCTCCTCGTGCCACTACGGGGCGGCCTACCTGAAGAGGGATAACGGCGATATCGTCTCGTGCACCGACACGTACCGGTGCAAGGCCTGCGGCATGTGCGTCTCGGCATGCCCGGCTCAGGCGAGGGAACTGACAGGGACGGACATGAACGACCGCATAAGCCAGGTGTTCGCAGGTCTGGAAGGAGGTGCGAGATGAGCGTGAAGGCGACCGGCCCGCTTCCTTTCTCCCCCAAGCTCGTGTGCTTCACCTGCAGGTTCGGGTGGGGATACCTGAACGGATCCAAGGCCATCGAGAGCCTCCACAACGTCATACCCGTCACCTGCAGCGGCAAGGTGGATGCGTCACACATCATGGAGGCGTTCAAGAGCGGCGCCGATGGGGTTCTCATCCTGGGGTGCCCGGACGGCGAGTGCCACTTCCAGAACGGAAACTACCAGGCCCGCAAGAGGGTCCTCCTCATGCGGAAAGTGATCGAGGCCTTCGGTATCGAGCACGATCGCCTGGCCATCGAGCTGGACATGGATCCTGAGGGCTCGAAAATCGAGCCCCTCATCGAGGGCATGCGCGAACGGATCTCACGCCTGGGACCGCTCTCGCCCAAGGGTGTGACCGCAAACCAGGCCTGCACGGGAAAGGAAAATCTCCGGTAACCCAGAATGAGAATCGAGGATACACGATGAACGAAAAGCCCAAAGCAGCCATCTACTGGCTTGCCGCCTGCGGCGGCTGCGACGAGACCATCGTCGACCTGAACGAGGCCCTGCTCAGCGTGGCCGATGCCGTGGACATCGTCCTGTGGCCGGTGGCCATGGACTTCAAGTACTCATCGATCAGGAGCATGAAGGACAAAGAGATAGCCCTGTCGATCATCCACGGCAGCGTGCGGAACTCGGAGCACGAGGAAATGGCCAGGCTCCTCAGGGAGAAGTCACAGACGGTCCTGGCCTTCGGCTCGTGCGCGTGTTTCGGGGGAACGCCGGGGCTTGCGAACTTCAGGAGCAGGAAAGACATCTTCCAGTGGGTGTACAGGGACGCTCCGACCGTGGTGAACCCCAAAGGGGTGTACCCCATGACCGAGACGAAGGTTCTCGACCACACCTTGAAGCTCCCCGAGCTGTTCGAGAAGGTCTACCCCCTGGACAGGATAATAGATGTCGACTACTACCTCCCTGGCTGCCCCCCTCCCCCGGACCTCGTGGCGAACGCGGTCTCCGCGGTGCTCGAAGGCAAGCTGCCGCCCCGCGGCTCCACGCTCGCGCCGCACAGGCCCCTGTGCGACACCTGTCCCCGGAACGAGTCAAAACCGCCCAAGATCGAGATCCCCGAGGTCCGCCGGGTCCACATGGTCGAGGCGGACGAGGGCAAGTGTTTCCTGGCCCAGGGTCTCCTGTGCCTGGGTCCTGCCACGCGATCGGGCTGCGGCGAGACGTGCATCAGGGTCAACACCCCGTGCAGGGGGTGCTTCGGCCCTGTCGAGGGGGTCGACGACGGGGGCGCCAAGTTCGTCTCCTGCCTCGCAGCGCTTCTTTCGGCCGAGGACGAGGCAGAGGCGACGAGGGTCACGGACGGCATAGCCGACCTGCCGGGTACATGCTACAGGTTCACGGCCGCATCGATATCCCTCAAGGGGAAATCGTGACCTGGGTCTTCCCGTGGGCCGCAAGCTTGGATGGAAACGCCATATCCACATACGAAGGACGAAGAGATGACGCAGAGGATCACCATAGACCCCATAACCAGGCTCGAAGGGCATGGGAAGATCGAGATCTTCCTCGACGAGAAGGGCGAGGTTAAGGACGCCTACTGGCAAGTCGTGGAACTGAGAGGTTTCGAACGCTTCTGCCTCGGCAGGCCGGCCGAGGAAATGCCGAGGATCGTGCCGAACATATGTGGCGTATGCCCGTCGGCACACCACATGGCCGCGACCAAGGCCCTCGACGACCTCTACTCCGTCGAACCGACCCCTGCCGCACGGTTGATCAGGGAGCTCGAGTTCAACGCATTCTACATCGAGGACCATTACATCCACTTCTTCTTCCTCGCCGCGCCCGACTTCATCGTGGGGCCGGAGGCGGACCCGAGGGAACGAAACGTCCTGGGGGTGATCGCCAGGGTGGGCAAGGAGATCGGCAGCAAGGTCATCGAGGTGAGGAGGAAGAACCGGGATATCATACGGCACATCTTCGGGAAGGCGCCTCACCCGGAGGGCGGCCTGCCGGGCGGCGTACCCAGGGGGTTCACCGAGGAAGACAGGAAGTGGGTGGTCAGCACGGCCGAGTCGTCGCTGGAGTTCGCGAAGTTCGCGATCCAGCTCTTCAAGGACGCCGTCCTGTCGGACAAGTCGTGCGTCGACCTCATCATGAACGACGCCTACAGCCTCGAGACTTACTACATGGCCCTGGTTGACGACCTGAACCGGACCACCTTCTACGACGGCACCGTCAGGGTCGTCGACAAGGACGGGAAGGAATACACGAAGTTCCACCCCCGCGACTACGACAAGGTGATAGGGGAGTGGGTGGAACCGTGGACCTACATAAAGCTCAACCACCTGAAGACCCTCGGCTGGCACGGTCTCAAGGACGGCGATGGCACCTCGCTGTACCGCGTTGCGCCTCTCGCCCGGCTCAACGTCGGCGATTCCATGCTCACCCCGCTCGCCCACAAGGAGTCGCAGATCATGTTCGACACCCTGGGAGGGAAACCCGCCCACCAGACCCTCGCCACCCACTGGGCGAGGCTCATCTGCGCGCTGCAAGCGGCCGAGCTCAACGTGGAGATCGCGAACCATCCCCTTCTCACGAGCAAGGACATCCGCAACATGAACCTGAGGCTGAGGCACAAGGGCGTGGGGTGCGTGGAGGCCCCCAGGGGAACCCTCTTCCACCACTACGAGACGGACGACGACGGCATCCTCACCAAGGTGAACCTCATCGTCGCCACGCAGAACAACGCGGCGCCCATCTGTCTCTCGATCAAGAAGGCGGCGAAGGCCTTCGTCAAGGGCCCCGACGTGAGGGAAGGCCTGCTCAACATGGTCGAAATGGCGTTCAGGGCGTACGACCCGTGCCTGTCCTGCGCAACGCACTCCCTTCCCGGCTCCATGCCCCTGACGGTGAACATCAGGGATCACGAGGGGACCCTGCTGAGGACCATAAAGAGGTGACCCCCATGAACCCCATGGGGCCCGGGATGGATGGATGGTCGCCGTTTAACCTTGCGCACCGGTCTGGGGGGTGAGGGCCGTGAAGACCCTGGTGCTCGGGATGGGCAACCCGATACTCGGGGATGACGGCATAGGGATAGCCGTCGCGCGAGCGCTGGGAGACCTGCTGCCCGGGGTCGACGTGGCAGTGTGCACGACCATAGGCCTCGATCTCATGGACCTCTTCTCAGGATACGACAGTGTCGTCGTGGTCGACGCCATGTGCACACGGACCGGAAAGCCGGGCGAGGTGAGGCAGATCGATCCGGACTCCGGCCCGGGCACCCTGCACCTCTTCAGTTCTCACGGCTTGCACTTCTTCCAGGTCATGGACCTGGGCCGCAGGCTTGGGCTAAAGATGCCCACCTCGACGAGGGTCTTCGGCATCGAGATAGGCGACATGGTATCCTTCGACGAGGCGCTGTCCGAGGGGCTTCGGGGAGACCTCGGCCGTATCGTGCAGGCCATTGCGAAGGAGGTGGCGGGTCTGCCTTGCACATCGACAAACGGTACCCCGACCAAGGGGGAGGATGACGAGCCTGCCCCGACGGATGGGCAGGCTATCAGTAGGGAGAATCGGAGACCCTGAGCGGCGCAGGAGAATCGAGGCAGAAGAAGAAGCACCTCTCAAAGAATCCTCTTCTCCAAGTCCCTCTTCTCAGCGAGTCCTGTTCTCCAAGGCCCTCTTCACGGTGAGGAAAGAGCGCCGGAACGAGGCTCTCCAGGCATGGCCCGGGAGAGCGGCAAGCCCCCCACAAACGGTGGGAAGGCATGGGTTCGAGGCCTCAGCCGCAACCTCGTGACCGTCAATGAGCCGCCTGGTAGCTCTCCGGTGAGGGTGTCGTCTTTACGCCCGGACCCGATGACGCGGAACACCACGGAGGGATCGCCCATGCACCTGTCCGGGGCCCTGATGGGCGAGGTACGACCCCGGATTCCTTCCACCCCGGGTCTCCATCGTGCCGGGCAGCGCGGCACAAGGCGGGATCAGTCGAGCCTCTTGTGGAACCTGGCAACGGCGCCGGAGAGGAACACCGCGCCGAGTACGGCCATGGCCGCGTACTGGGGCCACAACACGTCCAGGGACACGCCCTTGAGAAAGATGCCCCGCACGACCTCGAGGAAGTACCTCAGCGGGTTCAGGTAGGTCACGATCCTGACGGCCAACGGCATGTTGGCTATGGGGAAGATGAAGCCCGACAGCATGAACGCCGGCAGCATGACGAAGAACGTCGTCATCATGGCCTGCTGCTGCGTGGCCGAGACCGTCGAGACGAAGAGCCCTATCCCGAGCGTGCTCAAAAGGAACAGGCACGTGGCCGCGAGCAGGAGCAGGGTGCTTCCGGCCATGGGGATGTCGAACCACAGCCTCGCGAATGCGGTGATCAGGGCCATCTGGGCTATCGAGATCACGATGTACGGGATGGTCTTGCCGAGGATCATCTCTGCGGGCGTCAGGGGGGTGACGAGGAGTTGTTCCATGGTGCCCTGCTCCTTCTCCCTGATCACCGCTATGGACGTGAGCAGCAGGGAGATGAGCATCACGATGAAGGCCACGATGCCCGGCACGAAGAACAGGCTGCTGTCGAGGTTCGGGTTGTACCACGTCCGTATGCGGTCGTCGATCCTCCCATAGGCGAGCTTCGTCCCGGCGATCCTCTGGAGCGCCCTCACGTTGTACCCGCTCACCACCGCCTGGCTGTATGCGAGCCTGATCTGGGCCATGTTGCTCTGGGTGCCGTCTGCGATGAGCTGGACGGGGGCGCTCTTTCCGGAGCGGATGCGAACGGAGAAATCGGGCGGTATCTTGAGGGCCAGGTCCACCTTCTTCTCGAGCAGGGCCTCCTCGAGCTCCCTGTCGTTTCCAGGCCTGAGAGTCACCCTGAACACGGGGCTCGCGTCGAAAGCGCGGACGAGTTCCCTGCTCTGGCTCGTATTCGCCTGGTCGAAGACGGCGAGCGTCACATCCTTCACGTCGTAGTTGACCACGTACCCGAAGATCACGATCTGGATGATGGGCGCCATGAACAAGATCCTCCTGTTCATCCTGTCCCTGAACAGGACGATGAACTCCTTGATGACCAGCTCCCTGACCCTGACGAGGCTCACATGCCCTCCTTCTTGAGGATCTTCACGCACAGGAGCGTGAGAACGACGAACATGGCGCACAAAACCGCGATGTCTCTCCACAGCTCGACCGGGCCGGTACCCCTGAGGTAGATGCCGGCAAGCACCGACATGAAGTAACGCGCAGGCACGATGTAGGTCAGCGCCCTGAGCGGGGCGGGAAGGTTGCTGATCGGGAACACGAAATCGGACAGGAGGAACGACGGGAGGTACGTGAGGAGGATCGCCGCCTGGTTCGCCAGGAGCTGCGATTTGACGGCGGCGGAGATGAAGAGCCCCAGCGAGAGGGCCACCATGATGTAGAGCGACGAGGCGGCGATCATGAAGAGGAAGCCCCCCTTCATGACCGCGCCGAAGAGGACCTGCCCGAGCAGGATCGCCACCAACACGTCCACGAGCGCGATCATGAAGTAGAAGACGGCCTTGCCGGCCAGGAACTCGCCCGCGCTTATGGGGAGGGACTTCACCGTCTCCATGGTGCCGTTCTCGAACTCGCGCGCTATCACGAGGGAGGTGAGCATGGCGCCGGCGATCATGATGATGATGGCGATGATCCCGGGCACGATGAACCTGGTGCTCTCGAGGTCCTCGTTGAACCAGACCCTGACCCTGGGCTCGACCGGCGCCACGACCGGCTCCATGTTGTTGCGCGACAGGTAGTCCAGGAGCAGCCGCGAGTTCCTGCCCTCCACGAAGGACGACAGGTAGCCCCTCGCGATGCTCGCGACGTTCGGGTCGCTCCCGTCGATGATGACCTGGAGCGGGGACGATCTGCCGGATGCGATCCTCGAGGCGAACCCGGGCGGCACGATCACCGCCATGACCGCCGCAGCCCTGTCCAGGTACCGCGCCGCGTCCGAGGTCCTCTCGAGACGGTCTATGACCCTGAAATACAAAGACGCGTCCAGGGACCTCACGAGGTCCCTGGACGCAGGGGTGTGGTCATGATCGACGACCACGAGGGGGACGTCGTTCACGTCCAGGCTCAGCGCGTAACCGAAGAGCATGATGAGGAGCAGGGGGAAGAGGAAGGCGAGCACGAGGCTCCTGATGTCCCTCACCAGGTGCAGGAACTCCTTGCGGGCCACGGCCCTCACGACAGCCATCTTCACCGCCCGCCACCTCCCATGAGGGCGACGAAGGCGTCCTCCAGCCTCGCACCTGGCCTCCCCGGGCACGCGCCGGAGACGATCTCGGACGGGCTCCCCTGGGCCACGACGGCACCCAGGTCGATCATGACGATGCGCGAGCAGTTCTGTGCCTCGTCCATGTAGTGGGTGGTCACGAACACCGTCACCCCCTGGTCCGCCAGCGCCCGGATGGAGTCCCAGAACCTCCTCCTGGTGAGCGGGTCGACCCCCGAGGTGGGCTCGTCGAGGAAGAGGATGCCCGGTTCGTGGACGAGGGCGCACCCGAGCGCCAGGCGCTGCCTGAACCCCTGGGGCAGGTCGCGCGTGAGGCGGTCTTTCATGTCCGCAAGGTACGCGTTCTCGATGACCCACCCGATCCGCTCGTCCCACCTCTTCGGGTCGACGCCGTACAGCCCCAGGTAGAACCTGATGTTCTCCACCGGCGTGAGGTCCTCGTAGAGGGAGAACTTCTGGGACATGTACCCGATGACCCGCTTGACCTCCTCGGGGCGTCTCACCACGTCGATGCCCGCCACCGAGGCGCTGCCTGAGGTGGGGGAGATGATACCGCAGAGCATGCGGATGGTGGTCGACTTGCCGCTGCCGTTGCTCCCCAGGAAGCCGAAGATCTCCCCCCTCCTCACGGTGAACGAGATCCCCTTGACCGCCGTGAAGTCCCCGAAGCGCTTCTCGAGCCTGTCGACGACGATCACGTCTTCGCTGCCGCCTGTCACGGGGACGAGCCCTCCTCCATGGTTTCGAGCAACGCCACCATGGCCGCCTCGATGCTCGGGTGCGATCCCTTGAACGACGCCGGGTCGCCTGCCTTGACGATCCTCGAACGGTGCATGAACGCCACCTCGTCGCACAGGTCGCCCTCCTCGGGGTAAGAGGTCGCCACGACGACCGCCATGCCCCTCTCTCTCATGTGCACGAGGATGTCCCAGAATTCGCGCCTGGAGACGGGGTCCACCCCGTTGGTGGGCTCGTCCAGCACCAGGCACGAGGGCTCCGTGAGCAACACGCAGGCCAGAGCCAGCTTCTGCTTCATGCCGCCGGAGAGATTCCCCGCGAGGCGGTCCGAAAAGGGCTCGAGCCCCGAGAACCCCAGGTACGTGCTCTTCCTGCGCTTTCTGTCCTGCCCCCTCACGCCGATCACGTCGAGGAAGAAGTCCATGTTCTCCGCCACGCTCAGGTCCTGGTAGAGGCCGAACCTCTGGGGCATGTACCCCACGAGGCCCTCCCTGCGGATACGGCCCGTGGCGGTGTCGACCCCCCCCACCAGGACGCGGCCCTCGTGCGGCTTTTCCATGCCGGCCACGAGCCTGAGCAGAGTCGACTTCCCCGCGCCGTCGGAACCGATGATGCCGAAGATCGTCCCCCTCCTCACCACGAGGCTCACGCCGTCCAAGGCCTTGACCGTGCCGTAGCGCATGGACACGGATTCTACGACGACGACCCCTTCACCTGATCCGTGCATCCGCAGGCATCCCCGTCTTGAGCTCGTAGTTCGGGTTCTCGAGAGAGACCTTCACGAGGTAGACCAGCTTCACGCGCTCTTTCCTGGTCTGGATGAACTTCGGAGTGAACTCGGCCTCGGGCGAGACATAGCTCACCACCCCGTGGTAGACCTTGCCCGGAAACGAGTCCACCGTGACCTCGACGCGCGCCCCGGGTCTCACCTTGGCTATGGCGGTCTCCTCCACGAAGATCTTCAGGTCCACCCTCGACAGGTCGGTCACGGTGATCGCCTCCCTGGAGGGGTTGACCACCTCCCCGGGCTCCACGTTCCTGCTCGTGACCATCCCCGTGACCGGGGAGACCAACGTGGCGTAGCCGAGCTGTATGGTGGCCTGCTCCAGCGAGGAACGGGACGAGAGCACCTGGGCCTTGGCCGCCTCGAGCTCCTTCTTCGTGGCCTCTATCTTCTCGAGCGCGGCTTCGGCCTGGATGCGGGCGGCCTCGGCCTCCCTCACCGCCGAGAGGGCGGTGTCGTGGCCGAGCCTGTAGGCGTCCCTCTCCTTCTCGGAGACCACCCCCTCGGCGTAGAGCCTTTCGTAACGCTCCTTGTTCCTCCTCGCCTCCCTCTCCGCGCTCCTTGCCCTGTCCAGGACGGCCCAAGCCCTCCTGAGGTCCTGCGGAAGCACGGACTTCATGACCTCGAGCGAGGTGGCGAGCTGCTCTGCGAGCCTCTCCGCGCGCTCGAGGTTCGCTTTCGCCATGAGGACCCTGGAAGCGAGTTCCGCGTCGTCGAGCCGGGCGAGCACCGCGCCTTTGTCCACGCGCATACCCTCCTGAGCCAGGACCTCCCTCACCCGTCCCGAGGTCTGGAAGGCGAGCCCTATGTCCGTGGCCTCGATGGTGCCCGAGTAGACCAGGTCGCCATCTGCCGAGCCTCTCTGACCGACCCACACGATGACGCCTACCGCGGCCAGCAGCAGGGCCAGGATCACGACAACCTTGCGCACACGCATGCTCACCCTCCCGGTCGAGCCTTGGAGGCCGAGACGGCCTTGATGACGAGGCGCTCGATCTCCCCGGCAACCTCTCCCATGAGCCTTTCCCCACCCGTGCCGCCCAGGTGGGATGCAGCCCTGAGCATGGATTTCAGCCTGGCCGGCATGTGCCGTGAGATCGCGGCCGCACCGACTACCATGAGGTGCACAACGAGCGGCATGACCTCCTCGAACACCCCTTCCTTCCTGCCGGCGTCGAGGATCTTCGCCAGCCTGTCCAGGATGCCTGAGACCCCCTTCAGGAAGGCCTCGGGCAGGTGCGACCCCCCCGAGGCCATCTCGCGCATGATGATCCGTGGCATCTCCGGGTGTTCGTCGAAGGTCTGCATGAGAACCCTCACGTACGTGCGCAACATCTCGTCCGCGCGGGACGTCCCCGAGAGTTTCTCGTCGAGCCTGACCGCTGCCGCGCCGACCACGTTCAGGATGACCCGCTCGTAGAGCGCCTTCTTGTTCCCCACGTGGTAGTACAGCGCGGCCTTGTTCACCCCCGCCCTCTTCGCTATCGCCTCCACCCGGGCGCCATCGAACCCCTTTTCCGCGAACTCGACCGTGGCCGCGCGCACGATCCTGGCGAGGGTGCCGCCGGAACTCCGCCTCTTTCCTCGGGTCGATCCCATGTTTTTAACCAACCGTTTAGTTATATGACAAGGAGGCCCCTGTCAACATCCCCTTTTCCTCACCAGGAGAGACCCGTAGACCGCCACGTTCACCGCCGCGACGATCACGGCGAGCACGACCTGGATATCCCTCGTGAGCCACCCGGGGTATATCATGGAATCCATGAGGTGGATCAGGATGTCGCCCGCGTACGGGTCGATCCCCGCCCTCGCCCTGAACTCGTTCTCGAGCGGGGTGAGGGGACACGTGAGCCCGAAGGCCTCCACCACGATCCCCCAGAACACGCACGGGAGGTGGATCCAGGCCAGCCTGGGCGACCACCTGACGGCCACGCCCCCGGCCACGACAAAGAGGACGAACGCCGCGTGAGCGACCATCACCGCGTATGCGAGGACCCGGAAAGTGAGCCCATCTCCCATACCATCGAAAGGTAATGACTGAGGCCCGGGCGTACAAGCGTATTGGTTGTCTTTTTAGCGTTCCGGCGGGAGGCCCATCGGGGCCGCGCCATCAATCGGCGTATCCCCCCTGAAGGCGGCCACGGGAGAAACCCTTTCACTCTTTTCACATCCTTCATTCAGGTCCATCCAGGTCTGCCGTCAACGACACAGGCCCAACGCCACGAACCTCGCCGCCTTCGCCAGGACCATCACCCGTTCCCCTGGAGGGCTGCCCCGGGACACGCCCTCGAGCCTGGCAGTGCGCCTCTCTGCAGGCCTTACGGGTTTCATGCCCTGTCGATGCCGGCAACCAAACACCTCTCTTCCCCGGGTCGTCGTGCTTTTCCCTCAGGTCCCCACAACGATTATTGCGCGCACGCCATGGCCTTTTGCCCTTTGCTGATCGGCCATGATCATGGGCATGTCCATGATCGTCCAGGGGCTTGCCATAAGAGAATCACGAAGAATAGTCCATTTTCGCGAGCTATCGAGACATCTTTTCGCCGCTTCCGTGATATCGGGATGTTACAAGGGCGACCGGTCCCCGCGATGTTTCTATCCCCTTGTTTTCCATTGCGATTTCTCGAAACCTTGACTGCCGTGGCCTATCCTGGTAGTGAACACACGTACACACAACGACATCGGGGCCATGCATCCTGGCCGAATCAATGACCGACAGCGCTGAGAACGAGGAGGTATGTCATGTCATCGAGATATGCTCTCGCTCCAGTTGTCTGCCTGACAGTCTTGATGTTCGTCGCTGCATCCAGTCATCAGCTGTATGCGCGTCCCTTGCCGGAAAAGACGAACCCGTCCGAGCTCGCCCGCATCCACAGCACGGGCAAACCGGAGGCCCGGTCACACGCGGCCGGGCATGAGCAAAGGGATGCCAAGACTGTTTCCCCGACAAAGGCACAACCCCAAAAAGGCGCATCTTCCCTGGGGCGCGATAAGACGGGTAGCGCAACGAACCGGACGGCCGGCCGTGCCCATGCCCGGAAGGATCACCACGCAAAGGCCGCCCTTTCTCCCAAGAAAAAGAAGGGCGAGGCCCTCTCTTCGGGCAAGAAACACACAAGCCGCACGAGGGTGACGTCGCGACACGCGGGCAAAGGCGGCCGTCACTCGAGCCAAGCCAGGCACACCGCCGCTCATGTCTCGCCTCACGAAAAACCAGCTCTCGTGGCCGCCCCTCAGGACATCACGCCGGCGGGGCAGTCAGCGTTCTTCAAGGATCCGTCCGCGCCCGACAACGAGCACGAGACGGACAAGCTCACCCGCAACGTCATCCTGTCCGCGTACCGCTACCTTGGCTCCCCCTACCGCTATGGGGGGACCTCGCCCTCGGGGTTCGACTGCTCGGGCTTCGTGCGCTACGTCTTCGAGGAGAACGGCATCTCCCTGTCCCGCAGCTCACGCACCCAGGTCCACGAGGGGATGCCTGTCGACCTCTCCTCGTTGAAACCGGGCGACCTCGTCTTCTTCAAGATGCGACGGGGTGTCAGGGCCGCGGTCGACCACGTGGGGATCTACGTGGGAGAAGGGTTCTTCATCCACGCCTCTTCCCGCGGAGCCAAGGAGATCTCGCTGGACTCGCTCGAGTCGAGCCCCTACCGCGACACCATGGTGGGGGCGCGAAGGATCCTCGAGAGCCCCAGCGACGAGTCCTTCGTCGTCGAATGACGGGCACGCCTTGCCACATGACCAGCACTGCCGTACACCGTACGCAAGGACCATGAAGGTTTCCGACAGAGAGTTCGCAAGGATCGTGGCCAGGGCGCTCGACAACATCCCCGAGGAGATCATGCGCCACGTGGAAAACGTGGCCGTCACCATCGAGGACCGCCACTCCCCCGAGGTGCTCGAGGAGATGGGCCTGGAACCTGACGAGCCGCTCTTCGGCCTCTACACGGGCGTGGCCCTGACCGAGAGGGAGATCTCGTCCCCCGAGCTCATGCCGGACACGATCGTGATATTCAAGGAGCCCCTCCTCGAGTACTGCACGAGCAGGGAAGAACTCGAAGAGGAGATAGAGATCACGGTCGTGCACGAGATCGCGCACTACTTCGGCATCAGCGAGGAGCGGCTGGCGGAACTCGGCTACGACTGAACCGGCGTACCTTCACGACCTGCGTCAGCACAACACGCCGAGACCGGGCTTGCCCTCAGCCGCCCGGTTGCCTGATCCGGCAATGTTCCCCAGCCCG